>Ga0255055_10001517_pt1 | contig 16884 bp, 11 predicted proteins | sample JV7_2_27_MG_FD_188633 | JGI IMG/M metagenome (GOLD analysis project Ga0255055, IMG submission 188633) | Seawater microbial communities from Jervis Inlet, British Columbia, Canada - JV7_2_27 | ecosystem: Environmental > Aquatic > Marine > Inlet | place: Canada: British Columbia | collected... | reverse complement strand
AGTTGGAGTTCTCTTTAGTTTCTGTTTCTTATCGTTGCCTGTACTTATGTTTTTTCCTTTTTGTATGTAAAAGCTTTCAGGAATTCAAGTGGAAGAGGGAAAATGATGGTCGAGTTTTGTTCGGTGGCAATTTCAGCGAGAGTGCCCAAAAACCTGAGCTGAAGTGCCTGAGGGTTTGTCGAGAGGATATCTGCAGCTCTGGTCAACTTATCTGAAGCTTGATATTCGCCTTCCGCATGTATAACCTTGGCTCTTCTTTCTCTTTCCGCTTCGGCTTGTTTGGCTATGGCTCTTTGCATATTTTCAGGAAGATCCACATGTTTCATTTCTACCAGCGTAACCTTGATTCCCCAGGGGTCTGTGCGCTTATCGATGATTTCTTGGAGTCGAAGGTTGAGTTTCTCCCTCTCTGAGAGAAGATCATCGAGTTCGACCTCACCCAGTGTACTCCGCAATGTTGTCTGTGCAAGTTGGGATGTCGCAAAGAGATAATCCTGTACTTCCAAAACGGCTTTCTGGGGTTCCATGACACGAAAATACACAACAGCGTTGACTTTAACAGTAACATTATCTTTGGTGATGATATCTTGAGGAGGAATATCCATGACAACGATCCGAAGACTCACTCTAACCATACGGTCAATTGGGGGAAAAACAAAGATAAGCCCCGGTCCTTTGGGTTTAGACAATACACGGCCGAGTCGAAAGATTACTCCTCTTTCATATTCCCTCAGGATCTTAATCGCACTAAAGAGATAGAGAACGATGAGTGCTATGATGATAACAGGAAAAGTTAACATGTTTACCTCCTATATTAAGGATTAGGTTTTCTTTTGAGTGACCTACCCCCCAATATTGTTACACATGCATAATTAGATCTCCATACTCATGAACCCTTGGAGCAGGTGGTCTGATCCCAAAGAACTATGAGGCCGGAATTGATTATATTCCCTTCGCCAGTTCTTTATAACCACCTTTGCCTCCAATATCGTATCAAAGATATCTCCATTGAACAACTCATCTCTGAGCTTTCTGATAAACGCCAACCATCTCCCTGTAAAAGCATCAAGATTAAGTCCCTATTATAATAATATTATAGGGGTGGGGGGATGGTAAGCCGCTCTCTTATGCTTGATACCAAATCAAAGCATTGGGGGCTTAAGGAAATGGTTAAAACGGGCTTAAGTCAAACTTTGATTCTAACATAAGAACTGTACCGATATCAGGGGGGCAGGTCATCTGGATGGTTTTTTTTGTGTAATTCTTTTCGTCCATATTTTCCTTAACAAATTATCAAACCTCTCTTTCCCGGTGTGAAGAAAGCTCATTTTTAGCCTTCCCTATTTTTTCTTACTGGTGCTGCATGACTATCAACTTTATTTTTTCCGCTCTTTTCTGAGTGTTTAGCCTGGATTCCTGTTCTTTCAATAAAAATAATTTTATCATAAAACATTTTCCCTTATTACAAGCATTACATTTTCATCATCCCAGATGATTTTATCGGGATCTTTATATTCTCGAGCAATATTTTTCGAAAATTTCTTCAAAGACTCTTCAAATTCTCTTTCATCATATAAAAGAAAGGTGGAATAATGATAATTTTTTGCTTGTGTTACGAGCCATTCTAATTTAGCCATTCGCCTGTATCTAAAATACTCAACGGATTCTAAATTTAGAATCGGTACTTCTTTTAATGCTTCTCTCAGGCCGCTAAGTTCATACAGCCGTGTTTCTTTTTCATGGAATTTGGGAAAATATTGCCCCCATATATTTCTTTTGTTTTGGCTTCTTAAACGAGTGTAGATAAAAAGGTATCTATTGTTTCTTAAAACTCGAGACGCCTCTTTAAGAAAATTTAAAAGTCTGAAATGGTGTATGGCGTTAAAGGTGAATATAGCGTCCAAAGAATTGGCCGATAATGGTAAAACACTTGCTTGTGTTTTTATTGGTTTAAAGTTTCTAATATTGTGATCTCTTAGATTTTTAACAAGCTCGTTCAGCATACTCTCATTAGAATCAATACAAACAAGAGAAAGCCTCCCTCCTAAATATTGGAATAACTTCACATCATATCTTCCCACTCCACATCCAACATCCGCTGCTTCAATCTCAGTTAAATTTTCAAGTTTCTTTTTGATAACTGAAAGCGAGAGTAAATCTGTAGTTCTCAAATCTTTGTATTTTTGAGCGATTCTTGAAAAATGATGTCTAATTCCTCTCATTTATGCTTATCTGAATTCCTTTTCCTCTACTTCATGTATCATCGGCACAATTGACCTGCCCCCTGTCAATGTACCACCTTCATAATTAGATTTTTTGCCTCATAAGCCTCTGGGGCCGGTGGCTTATACCCCAAAGAACTATGAGGTCTATACCTGTTATATTCCCTGCGCCAGCGCTCTGTGAGCACCCTGGCTTCTAGTAACGTATCAAAGATCTCTCCATTGAGCAACTTATCTCTGAGCTTTCTGATAATCGACTCCACATCTCCCAATATAAGCATCAAGATTAGACCCTATATTATTATAATATTATAGGGGTGGGGGGTTGGTAACTTACCTTTAGTGTGCCCCATAAATCAAAACATATTCAATTTGACATCTATTTCTTCCATTGATATTTTAAACCAGACAGAAAAGGGGGAATAGAACCAATGAAAAAATGCCCTTATTGTGCAGAAAAAATTCAAGATAAACCAATAAAATTGATGGCAAAAATTCATTTTGATTGTTACAAGATGAAGACACAGTTTAAAGCTGCCTAATCAGCCCACGGTCACTGTCTGTACGATACTGATTTTGGGCTGGCCAAGCGACTCAGCTCGCAGTCGTTAGGTTTTGCAAGCGTGAGGATATTTTGTGGTAAACTATTCTGAAAATGGCCATATCAAATCAATCTGGAGGAATACTTATGAAAGCAATTGTCCAAAACGAGTATGGCTCAGCTGATGTCCTCGAACTCAAGGAGATCGACAAGCCGATGGTCAAGGATGGTGACGTGCTGGTACGCATTCACGCGGCAGCCCTCAACGCGGGTGACTACTTCTCCATGAGAGGTAGTCCATGGGCCATTCGTATGAGTCTCGGGTTTCTAAAACCAAAGAAGCATATTCCTGGATGGGACGCAGCAGGACACGTTGAGGTGGTCGGCAAGAAGGTGAAGCGGTTCCAACCAGGTGATGAGGTGTTCGCCTCGATCAACGGCACTTGCGCCGAGTATGCGTGTGGAGCCGCAGACAAGTTCGCGATGAAACCAGCCAGCCTCTCTTTCGAGCAAGCTGCAGCCGTGCCTACCGCAGCACTTACCGCCCTCCAGGGTCTTCGCGATAAGGGAAAGGTTCAGTCAGGGCAGAAGGTCTTGATCAATGGTGCGTCGGGAGGTGTGGGAACGTTTGCCGTGCAGATCGCCAAGGCGTTCGGGGCAGAAGTGACCGGTGTCTGCAGCACGAGGAATGTGGACATGGTCCGATCGATCGGCGCTGACCATGTCATTGATTACACCCAAGAAGACTTTACGCAGGGTGGACAATGCTACGATCTCATCCTTGATAATGTAGGGAACCATTCGTTTTCAGACTGCAGACGCGTGCTCATCCCCCAGGGGAATCTCATACCTAACACCGGCCATGCCGGCATGGGTTACGTTGTCAAGGCGTTCGTGTTGTCAGCGTTCGTACGCCAGCAGGCACGTCCGTTTATAGCGATACCAAATAATGAGGACCTGGTTGTTCTGAAAAAGCTCATTGATGCCGGCAAGGTCACACCGGTTATCGACAGAACGTACCCGCTGAGCGAAACCCCTGAGGCCTTCCGGTATTTGGACGAAGGTCACGCCCAAGGAAAAGTAGTCATTACTATGTGAATGGATGTGACAAGCATAGAGTTCACCTTCTGATCAACACTTTCGGTGTATGACACTAATACCACTTGGGTGCTATATTGTAAGCGTAAGATTTCACTGACCTAGCAATAGTTAAAAAAGAGAATTATCATGATATCAAAACTAAGACATTATATTTCGGTTCATTCGGTTCAAATATTATTCATATTATTTGCTTCGGTAATTATATTATTTTTTTTCAGAGAACAATCACTGGCTCAGGACAAAAGTATTGATAAAGATAAACTTTCCGAAGTCAGGCAATTACTGAAAAAACAGCTCGATGAGAAAGAAGCTTGCATCTGGTATCTCTCACATTGTGGTTATGCTATCAAAACGAAATCGGCACTGTTGATTTTTGATTATTGGGAAAGAGGAAGAGACGGTATCATTGAAAACGATCCTCCCATATTTTCATTGGCCAATGGCCGGATAAATCCTGAGGAAATTAAAGATTTATCTGTTTATGTTTTTGTTTCCCATGCACATCTTGATCATTATGATCAAGTAATATTCGAGTGGGAAAATAAAGTGAAGGATATAACCTACATTTTCGGGTGGCAAGCAAAAGAAAATCCAGACTATCATTATCTTAAAGGACCTAGGTCGGAATTGAACATAGGGGGAATGCAGATATCAACGATCAATGAAACTCACGATGGACTTTCAGGAGTGTGTTATCTGGTGAAAATTGATGGAATATGTTTGTATTTCTCGGGTGACTACGGCTGGGCGATGTTAGATTCATATCAAGAAGATTTTAAATATTTGTCAACTATAGTAAAATCGATCGATGTTGCATTTCTTTATCCCTGCTACTACCAGAGGGATTCTGACTTAGTAAAGTTGAAAATCCCTTCATATTTTATAGAAAAATTTTCTCCTGAAATCGTATTTCCACAACATTATGGTGGAAGAGAAATTTTGATGTCTAAATTTGTGAATAAAACGAGAGATGATTTTCCTCTCATAGAGTTGGAATCACCGAAAGTAAGAGGCGAGAGGTGGCATATAAAATTCTAATAATTAAATCATTTTTGAAGATTAGACGGAAATAACTTGCTTTTGAATATGTGATAAAAATCAAAGTATTTGAGTTTGAAGAACATTGACTTAAGATGAGGGCAAATCAAGAAGGATGAATACTAACATATCTCCTGTTCCGATATTAGGGAGGAATGTCAACTTGACATGCCCCACCCACATAAACTAGAAATCAGATCAGACAAAGATTTGACACTAACCATCCAAATCCATATTCTATTATCACTTATTGAGGGGTAGAGAGTGACTATAGAATGTCCAAAGTGTAAAACCAAAAATCCTGATGAGACGGCATTCTGCGGGAAATGCGGGACGAATTTTGATTCGGACCTGGGACCCACCCAGACCATGGAGACACACACCAAGGAATTGACTACTGGCTCCACCTTTGCCGGTCGGTACCAGATCATTGAGGAATTAGGAAGAGGAGGGATGGGTCAGGTCTATAAAGCTGTTGATGTTAAGATCAAGGAAAAGGTCGCTCTCAAGCTCATCAAATCTGGTATCGCTTCGGACAAAAAGACTCTTGAGCGTTTCAGTCATGAGCTGAAAACGGCCCGCAAGATCAGTCATAAGAATGTGGGCCGAATGTACGAGATCATGGAGGATAAAGGCCTGCACTTCATCACCATGGAGTATGTCTCAGGCCAGGATTTGAAGGGACTCATTCGGCAGTCTGCTCCCTTGAGCGTTTCCCGGACGATCAAGATCACCAAGCAGATCTGCGATGGGCTGGCTGAAGCCCACAGGCTGGGCGTTGTCCATCGCGACCTCAAACCGTCAAACATCATGATCGATAGAGACGGCGACATCAAGATCATGGATTTCGGGATCGCCCGATCCTTGAAGGAAAAAGGCATCACAGGCGCCGGAGTCATGATCGGAACGCCGGAGTACATGAGTCCTGAGCAGGTGGAAGCCAAGGATGTGGATCAGAGGTCCGATGTCTATTCTCTGGGCATCATCCTGTATGAGATGACCACTGGTCAACTGCCGTTTGAAGGCGACACAGCACTTGCCGTGGCAATGAAACACAAAGGAGAAATGCCCAAAGATCCCAAAGAATTCAATTCGCAGCTCTCCGATGACCTCAACCGTGTGATCCTCACATGCTTGGAGAAAGAAAAAGAAAACCGGTACCAGAGCGCCGGAGAGGTGCGGTCGGCATTGGAGAACATTGAACAGGGTCTTCCGACCACAGAAAGAAAAGCCCAGAAGAGCAAACCGATCACATCTAAAGAGATCACGGTTTCATTCAATGTCAAAAAATATCTCATTCCCGTTATTCTCACGACTGTGTTAGTCCTTGCAGTCTTACTGATCTGGCATCCATGGAAAAAGAAAACCATACTCCTGCCTTCCTCAGAAAAACCCTCCCTGGCTGTCCTCTACTTCGAGAACAACACAGGTGACGAGAACCTGGAATACCTGCGCAGCGGCCTGTCAGAATGGCTCATCACCGACCTCAGCCAGTCACGATTTCTGAACGTGATCAGTGGAGACAAAATCTACAGTTCACTCAAAAGACTTAACCTTCTAGAAAACGCTAAGTACTCTACCGAAGATCTTACAAAAGTGGCCGAGCTTGTCTATGCAGATCATGTGCTCAAAGGGAGCTACATAAAAGTCGGTGACAATTTTGTCATCACCGCCATGCTCCAGAAACCGGGTACTAGTGAAATGGTCAGCTCTATCCAGGCCAGGTGCCTTGGCGAGGAGGAGATCCCGGAAAAAGTCGATGAGTTGACAAGAAAAATCAAGCAGGATTTGGCTCTCTCTCCCCAGCAGATCGCCGCCGATATCGACCATGAAGTCGGGAAAATCACCACAAATTCTCTTGAGGCTTTCAAATTGTACAGCGAGGGAAGAAACCTCCACCATGAAACCGAATACCGAAAAAGCATCGAAAAGATGGAAAAGGCAATAGAGATCGATCCTCAGTTCGCTATGGCCTTCAGAAGCATGGGTGTGAGTTACAACAACATGCTCCTTTTCTCCGAAGCCACTAAATTTCACCGGAAAGCTTTTGAGCTAAAAGACCGTCTGTCGGACAGAGAACGCTATCTGATCGAAGGCGAGTTTTACAGAGAGAGAGAAGCGACCTATGCCGAAGCGATCGAATCATACTCAAAACTGTTGGAACTCTATCCTGATGATCCCATCGGGAATACAAATTTCGGAATTATTTACCACAGCATTGAAGAGTATGATAAAGCCGCCAGGTTATATAAAGTCCTCACTCAGGGCAACGATCCCTCTCCGTTTTCCGTCATGAACCTGGCCAACGTCTACCGCGCTCAAGGACTTTATGACAAAGCACTTAACGAGCTTGAATATTACCGGGATAACATCACTGACAACGCCGTCATTCATGGAGAGCTCTCCGATCATTACTTTTTGCAGGGCAAGTTTGAGCTCGCTATGGCTGAATGTGAAAAAGCCATTTCACTTAATCCTGATGGGATTCACTACAAAATTCGAAAGGGTCGTATTGCTCAATGTCAGGGAGATTTGAGAACAGCTGAGGAAATCTACAGGGAGGTTCTTGAATCCAAAGAACTGGGGTGGCATCTCTATGTACGGGTAGTCTTGGGCACTCTTCATGCCTTAAAAGGGCAGTTTTCTGAAGTCGAGAATCAATTTCATATGGCAGTTGAGCTGGCGGAAAAATTGGATGACAAATGGTGGGAAGCCACTGCCCGCACCATGCTCGCCTTCACCCAATTGAGAACAGGAGAACCTGAAAGAGCACTCACCGAGGTGGAGATGGCTTGGGAAGCCGGTGTCGCGCAGGAAAGCCAGAGTTGGCAGGAACGCGCCCTCTTTCTGAAAGGTTTGTCTTTTGTTGGGATGAACGACATGGTTGAAGCTGAAAAAACAGCTGAAGAACTCAGAAAGTTTATAGAAAACGGGATGAATTCGAAATTGATCCGGGACTATTATTATCTCCAAGGGATGATGGAGATGGAAAAGGGACACTACTCACAAGCGGTTGATCTTTTCGAGAGAGCCAAGCGTTATCTTTATCAAGAGAATAGCTTTGGTCCCTTCGACTGTGATCAAACGTTATTCGCCGATCCACGCGCCCTCGCTTATTTCCAAATGGGAGACCTGGAACAAGCGAAAGAAGAATATGAGAGGATACAGTCTATTATAACGGGCAGGCTTTACTATGGAGACGTATACGTCAGATCCTTCTACATGCTCGGCAAGATCCATGAAGAGCAGGGCAAGAAGGCCAAAGCGATAGAGAACTATGAAAAATTCCTCGACCTCTGGAAGGACGCGGATCCGGGTTTCCCTGAAGTTGAAGATGTAAAGAAAAGATTGGCCGAACTGAAGCAATAATAAAAGCCTCTGCTCAATCCCCCCCAACTTTCCTCTCCAAAATTAGCATCAATCCGATTTTTTTGGGTTTGACACTTTCCCCTTAAATCCATATTCTAATATCACTTATTAAAGGGATAAATAGTGACTATAGAATGTCCCAAGTGCAAAGTTGAAAATCCTGACAATACGGCTTTCTGCGGGAAATGCGGGACGCAGTTTGATTCAGACCTGGGACCCACCCAGACCGTGGAGACTCCCCTTGAAGAGCTGACTACCGGGGCAATCTTTGCCGGCCGTTACCAGATCATCGAGGAGCTGGGTAAGGGCGGCATGGGCAAGGTCTATCGTGCTTTGGATAAGGAGCTCAACGAGGAGATCGCCCTCAAGCTCATTAAACCCGAGATCGCCCACGACAAGAAAACAGTCGAGCGGTTCAAGCGAGAGATCAAACTCGCCCGCAAGATCAGCCACAAGAGCGTGGGCCGTATGCATGAGCTCATGGAGGATAAGGGCATCCGGTTCATCACCATGGAGTATGTTCCGGGCGAAGACCTTAAAAGCTTCATCAGGAGATCAGGCCAGCTTGCAGTCGGAACCACGATCAGGATCACCAAACAGGTCTGCGAGGGATTGGCAGAAGCTCACCAGTTAGGCATCATCCACCGGGACCTTAAACCCAACAACATCATCATCGATAAAGAAGGAAATGCCCGCATCATGGATTTCGGCATCGCCCGCTCCATGAAAGGAAAAGGCATCACCGGAGCTGGGATGATGATCGGCACTCCAGAGTACATGAGTCCTGAACAGGTGGAGGCTAAGGAGGTTGACCAGCGGTCTGATGTCTATTCCCTGGGGATCATCCTGTATGAGATGGCAACAGGAAGGCTTCCCTTTGAGGCGGACACACCTTTTGCCGTGGGTGTTAAGCAAAAAAGCGAAATTCCTGCTCCTCCAAAAGAGTTCAATCCGCAGATGCCTGATGACCTCAGCCAGGTAATCCTCAAGTGTTTGGAAAAAGATAAGGAGAACCGGTACCAGAGTGCAAGAGAGGTTTGCTTGGAACTCGAGAAGATAGAAAAGGGTTTGCCCACGACCGAAACAAAAATTCCTACAAGGAAGCCTCTCACATCCAAAGAGATCACCGTGTCCTTCAGCGTGAAGAAGCTTCTCATCCCGTCTTTTGTGCTTATTGCTATCATCATTGCCGTCTTGGTTATCTGGCGTCCATGGGCGTCAGAAAGAGCGTCACCCCTTCCGTCAGGGAAACCCTCCCTGGCTGTAGTATATTTTGAGAATAATACAGGAGATGAAAGCCTTGATCATTGGCGCAAAGCTCTGTGCGAGCTTTTGATTGCCGACCTCACCCAGTCGAGATATATCCGGGTTCTTAGCAGCGACAGGCTTCTCGATATCCTCAGCGATCTGGAGCAGATCGAAGCGAGGAGTTTTTCGTCAAAAATTTTACAGCAGGTGGCGGCCCGCGGAGGTTCGACCCATATACTCCGGGGAAGCTATACAAAAGCAGGGGAACAGTTCAGGATAAATGCCATCCTTCAAGAAGCCTCTAACATGGAGCCTATCGGGTCTGATCGCATTGAAGGAAGAGGCGAAGAGAGTTTTCTCTCCATGGTGGATGAGTTGACCAGGAAGATCAAGACGCACTTTAAACTCTCAGAGGAAGAAATTGCTGAGGATATAGACGAGGATGTCGAGAAGATCACGACCTCCTCGCCTGAAGCATTGAAATACTACATCGATGGACGAAAATATCACCTGACCAGAAGTTATGAGAGGAGCATTGAACTCATGGAAAAGGCGGTAGACATCGATCCCGACTTTGCCATGGCTTACAGGTCTATGTCTGACAGCTACGGCAATATTGGATACACGCCTCAGCGAAATCTTTACATGGAGATGGCATTGGAACTCTCGGATCGACTCCCGGCAAAGGAACGCTACTTGATCGAGGGTGACTATTACAGCTTTTCTGAAAAGACCTTGGGTAAGGCAATCGGGGCGTACAAACAGCTGCTGGAGCTGTACCCTGATGACCCCATCGGAAACCACCATATTGCCATCAGGTATTCGTCTGTAGGGGATAAACAAAAGGCTGTAGAGCATTATGAAATAAACCGGAAAAATGATGATTTGTCACTGCTTGGATACGGGAATCTGGCCAGTGTTTACCGGGAGGTGGATGCTTATGATAAGGCGAAAGAAGTCCTCGAAGAAGCCCTTAAAAAGTATCCGGACATGGCTACCGCTCATGCGAATTTATCCTTACATTATAGAATGGAAGAGAAATATGACTTTGCCCTCGCAGAAATCAATAAAGCCTTTGCCCTGGAGCCTGCAAAAGGAACTCAGGTAGATAGAATAAATTATCTGAGAAGAGCAGAGATTCATTTTTATAGAGACGATATGGCTAAAGCTGCTGAAGATTATCAATGGCTGTTTAAGCAAGAACAACCGCAGGCGATCTATTTGGGTTCATTCGGTTTGATCAATCTCAACGTTATACAGGGAAAGTTCAAAGGAACAAAAGACATCATCAGGCCTTTTATCGATTTGTGTAAAGAGGCTGGCGTGTATTGGCCTATTACAGAAGTATATTTAAAATTCGCTTACATCGATCTGAAAACAAAAAATCTCCGAGAAGCTCTGAAAGATTGTGACAGCGCCTCTGAATATGCTTTGAAAGCTGACTCTTTGAGCCAACAAAGAGATGCCTTGCATGCCAAGGGCTTAGTTTATTTGCGAATGAACTCAGCAGAAGAAAGCTCGAAAACTGCTGAAGAGCTGAGAGCTTTGATCCTTGAGGCTCACAATCCTCAGCTTATGCACTACTTCCAACATCTGACAGGTATGATCGAGCTGAAAAAGGAAAATTATTCCCAAGCTATCGAACTCTTCAAGGAAGCTTTGAGCCTGCAATCTGGTGACCCGCGCGATAGGCGGGCAGACTATATTGACTCTTTGGCCAGGGCTTATTTTTCTTCAGGATACATGGATGAAGCTCAATTGGAATATGAAAAGATCACTTCTTTAAGTTCGGGCCGACTTGACTATGGTGATATTTACGCCAAGTCTTATTACATGCTGGGCAAGATCTACAAGGAGAAAGGCTGGAGAGGTAAAGAGATTGAAAGTTATGAAAAATTCCTCGACCTCTGGAAAGACGCCGATCCGGGTTTCCCTGAAGTTGAAGATGCGAAGATGAGGCTGGCTGCACTTAAGCAATAGAAAAACTTCTGTCTATACACCCCTCTCGTTTTATGGTCCTTAAAAAGCACCCTCTGATTTCCTATATTGACTATTTTGTGATGAATTGGTATTTTTTATGCACCCTTTGAGGGGGAACCGTGCCCACAAAATGTCCTGAATGTGATTCTTTCAATCCGCCCGATTCCAAGTTCTGTAAGGAATGCGCCACGCCCCTCACATCTGCTGGCCGCGCGCGCCGCCAACATACCGCCACCCTGGCTACACCGATCGAAGAGCTTCCCAGGGGATTCGTTTTTGCTGAGAGGTATGAAATCATCGAGAAACTCGGTATGGGGGGGATGGGAGAGGTCTACAAGGTGGAAGACACCAAGGTCAAAGAAATCGTAGCCCTCAAACTCCTCAAACCTGAAGTGGCGGTGCAGAAAAAGACCATCGAAAGATTCAGCAATGAACTGAAACTGGCCCGGAAGATATCACACAGAAACATCTGCCGGATGTATTATCTGGGTGAGGATAAAGAAACCTATTACATCACCATGGAGTATGTTCCCGGAGAAGATCTGAAGAGCCTCATCATTCGTGTCAAAGAGTTGACTGCAGGGACTGCGATCTCCATTGCCAAACAGATATGCGATGGATTAGAAGAGGCTCACAGGGTGGGCGTTATTCACCGAGACCTCAAACCGTCAAACATCATGATCGACAAAAATGGAAATGCCAAGATCATGGATTTTGGGATTGCCCGGTCAAAAAGAACAAAAGGAATAACGGGTTTTGGGGTGATGATCGGGACACCCGAATACAGCTCTCCCGAGCAGGTGGAGGGTAAAGATATCGATTTCCGCTCTGATATCTATTCACTGGGGATCATCCTTTATGAGATGGTGACAGGAGCGTTGCCTTTTGAAGGAGATACTCCTATTGTCATCGGGATAAAACAAAAAAGCCAGAAGCCTCCTAACCCCCAGAAGATCAATCCTCAGATCCCGGAGAGCTTATGCCGGATCATTCTCAGATGCATGGCCAAGGACAAGGAGGAGAGGTTTCAGAGCGCACCTGAGCTTAGGGAAGAGCTGGAAACGATCGAAAAAGACCTGCCCACAGCAGAACGTATAGTAGCCCGAAAAAGGCCGCTCACTTCAAAAGAGATCACTGTCTCATTCAGCTTAAAGAAACTCCTCATCCCGGTTTTGATCATCATTATTCTAGCTGTTGCCGGGATCACGGCCTGGAAGTTCATTCCCTGGAAAAAGGGCGAATCTCCTCCTGTAGTAATGGCAGGCCTCCCTCCTCCCGAGGAGGCGGCCGGCCAAGTCACAGAACCGGTCCCAGAGCCTCTTGCCGAGCAGGGAATGCTGAAGATAACAACAGATCCTATGGGGGCTTCGGTTTGGTCGAACGACATCCAGCTCGGCGTGACCCCTTTTGAGGAGCCCCTTGACACCGGCACTTATGATCTGCGGATAGTGAAGCTCGGATTCGAAGATGTCTCCGAAAATATCACCATAGGTAAGGATCAAACATCCAGCCTGTCCTATGAGCTGCAGCCCCTGGTCAAGACATTTTCTCTCCTGGTCAGCACTGTCCCGCGTAGAGCTAGCGTCTATATTGATGGGGCCTACCAGGGGGAATCCCCCCTGCGGATGGACATCGGAGAGGGAACATTCAGGATAAGACTTGCTAAAGATGGCTTCCACCCGATAGATGAAAGTTTTGATGTGAGATCGGATGTAGACAAAACCTTCCATCTTTCAAGGATAGGTACCGGATGGTTTGAGATCAACGCCTCTCCCTATGCAGAGATCGAGATCGACGGGGAGCCGGCAGGAATGCCCGGAGAGCAGGTGCCGCCTGAGAAGAAAATCCAAGTCACGGAGGGAGAACATTCCGTCGCTTTTATCCTTAAGGGATACGGTCCAAATGACATCCGGGCAGAGACCAAAGAATCCATCAGAGCTGGAGAAGTGAAAAAACTCTTCCATGAATTCAGGAATCTTCCATCGCTCGAGGGGGAGCAAAAACAGGAAGACGAGTCGGGAAAGATCATCCACAAGATCGGCTGGTTGAGGATTAACGCCTTCCCCTTCGCCAGGGTTGAGATCGACGGGCAGGAATACCGTGAAGTCCCATCACCTCTGAAAGTCGCGGTCATCGCTGATAAAGAGCATGAGGTGCGGTTGACGTGGAAAGAAGATAAGGTCCATGAAGTAAAGATCAGTGTCACTGAGGGAGAGACGAAAGAGGTGTTTTTCCGCTTCACAGAGACATGGAAGATCGAAGACGATATGACTCAAGGGCGTGTTCTAGGGCCCGGCTGGCTGATGATCAACGCCATGCCCCTGGCAAAAGTTGAGATCGATGGAAAGGAATACCGCAGCGTTCCTCCTCCTCTCAGGGTAGAGGTCCTCGCAGAGATTGAGCATATCGTCAGGTTGATCTGGAGGGATGATAAGGTTCATGAGGTGAGGGTCATTGTTGAAGAAGGAGAGACAAAGGAGATCTTTCACGTATTTGATGAGACCTCGAGAAAGAAATAACTGTCAAAAAGCGTAGAGCAGTTGTGTTTTCCTTCTTTTTAAGAAGGGATGATTTATCCCGTTAAGATTTCTACCTTAAAAAAATGCCTTTATCCATATGACAGCATTGTGTTGCAGATGACTTCAGCAGCACTTGTGATTGTGTGATCCGGCATAAGGGAAGACAACTCACCCCGCCGCATCAGAGACCAGCAGGAGCGTCCTTAGATGGGAGACATCAATGACTGTCTTGCCTGACAGATCAGGAAGACTCCGCTTTCATTTCAGCATCAACTGTTGATGGAGCATGTCGGAGATATGTTTGACGGCGCACTCCTGTGTAAGGTAAGGCGCTCTGTATGTCACCCACCAGGCACATTTCTCCATGGGACATTCTTGGCTGGTTTGGTCTGTCGTTGAAGACGGATCATGATTGCTGGATGCCATAAACATTAAAATAGGACAGATCATCGTTATTATTCCCTCCCAAGCTGACATAAAAATGAATGATCAACCATTCTTTATCATACGTTCAGAAGATTGTCAAAAGAGATTCATCCCAAATCGACATGCCTGTTCGGATTCGATGCCTTTTTTTGTCTGAGAAGGAGAAAAACGAAACTATCATCCTGAAAAAAAAGTGCAGTTGGATAAGAAAAACGAGAAAGGCTTGACCCTATACCTCCGTTAAAATATGCTATTGACGGGAAATTCGAAAAACGAGATGCAAGGAGGTCCTCATGGATTTTACGTTTAACGATGAACAGGAAATGCTCCGGCAGACTGTCAGGGAGTTCGCGGAAAAAGAGATCCTGCCTGTCAGAGAGGAATTGGATGAGAAAGAAGAGTTCAGCTACGAGATCACGCAGAAGATGTTCGAGCTGGGTTTCTTCGGAGTGTTGATCCCGGAAGAATACGATGGCATGGGGATGGACTACCTTTCTTATATTCTTATTGTCGAGGAATTGGCGAGGGTGGATGCCTGCCAGGCAGCGACCATCGCAGCCGGCAACTCCTTGGGAAGCTCTCCCATTCTTTACTTCGGCAATGAGGCGCAAAAAAAAGAATTTCTCCCCCATCTGGTCTCAGAAAAACTATGGGGATTCGGATTGACAGAACCCAACGCGGGATCTGATGCCGGCGGGACCCAGACAACAGCTGTGAAGAAAGGGGATAAATGGATCCTCAACGGTTCCAAGATCTTCATCACCAACGCCGGGACCGATATCACACTCGGTTCGACCATCCAGACTGTCACCGGAGGAGAAGAAAGCGGGAGGAAAGAATACACCTGTTTTCTGGTCCGTCAGGATACTCCAGGCTACACGGTCAAGACCATGCACAAGAAGATGACCTGGCGCTCAAGCAACACAGCCGAAATCTACCTGGAAGATGTGGAGCTGAAAGATACAGATATGCTGGGAAAGCCCGCGGAAGGTTTTCATCAGATGCTGGAGACCCTTGACAGCGGGCGGCTGGCCATCTCGGCCATGGGAGTGGGAGGGGCGCAAGGCGCCTATGAAGCCGCTCTTCGGTACTCTCAGGAGAGAAAACAATTCGGAAAACCGATCGGGAAATTCCAGGCGATGGCATTCCGTCTGGCAGACATGGCTACGGAGATCGAAGCAGCCAGGAATCTCTTGTATAAAGCATGCTGGCTGAAGGATAGCGGGAAACCCTTCGGAAAAGAAGCGGCAATGTCAAAGCTCTATTCAAGCGAAGTCATGAAACGGGTGGCCGACTCGGCCGTTCAGATATACGGCGGCTACGGCCTTATGGAGGAATACCCGGTGGCAAAATTTTACCGCGATCAGCGTCTTCTCGAGATCGGCGAGGGAACAAGCGAAATGCAGAGGCTGGTTATCTCCCGAAAAATTGGACTGTAGATGCCGAAAACAGGCCGTTCTCTCAATAAAGCTAAAGTCTGTTCGATCATTCTTCTTGTCATCCTCGGGGCTGCTGTTTTTCTACGCCTCATCCACTGGACCGATGTCCGGGCAGATCCCTTTTTTGCCGATCTCGTCATGGACAGCCAGGAATATGACCGATGGGCATTGGCCATTGCAGGGGGAGATTGGATCGGGTCGGAAGTCTTTTTCCAGGCTCCTTTTTATCCCTATTTTCTGGCTGTGTTCTATGCTTTTTTCGGGCATTCGCTGAATATCATCTACCTGATCCAGATAATTGCAGCAGCGGCTGGGATCTATGCTCTTTACAGAACAGGCCGAAAGATCGGCGGTGAAGAGCTCGGCCTGGCAGCCGCCGGGTTGTCCGCGCTGTATGCTGTCTATATCTTCTATGATGTCCAGCTCCTTAAAGAGTCGCTTGTCGTGTCTCTGGTCAGTTTTCTCCTCTGGGTATTGGTCGAAGTAAGGGAGAGCGGTAAATCCTATCTCTGGCTTATCGCTGGTGTTCTCAGCGGCGTCTTGAGCCTGCTTCGAGAGAACATGCTTCTCATCGTGCCTCTTTTATTCATCTTGACCATGAAGCCCGGTGCAAAAGCATGGATTTATTTAAAGCGGTGCGGATTTCTTCTTTTGGGAGTGGTGATCATCCTTCTGCCGGTTGCGCTCCGAAACCTGAGTGTTGGAGGAATCTTTGCTCCGACCACTTTTCAAGGAGGGGTCAACTTCTTTATCGGGAACAATCCGGAGGCGACCGGGACCTATCAACCCATCGTTCCTGGAAAACAAGTGCCCTATTACGAACGGAATGAACCGATCAGACTGGCCGAACAGGAGGTCGGCCGGGAGCTTTCCCCGGGAGAAGTCTCGCAATACTGGATGAACAAAGCCCTCAATTGGGCATTGGAAAATCCCTTGGATTTTGCCCGTCTTCAGATAAAAAAGTTCTTTATGTTCTGGAGTTGGTACGAATGGCCTGATGC
>Ga0255055_10001516_pt1 | contig 16887 bp, 20 predicted proteins | sample JV7_2_27_MG_FD_188633 | JGI IMG/M metagenome (GOLD analysis project Ga0255055, IMG submission 188633) | Seawater microbial communities from Jervis Inlet, British Columbia, Canada - JV7_2_27 | ecosystem: Environmental > Aquatic > Marine > Inlet | place: Canada: British Columbia | collected... | reverse complement strand
GTTGCCGTTTGCAGAAGGGGACACTGACGTTACCCATGATATCTCCAAGTCTCATTATCTATTAACCTTAAATGACCCGGGTGGCGGTTCCTTTGCCTGGGGTAATATGGCCTCGGGATTTCCATACCTTCAGTATATCGCCGTTGGTGGCGGAGCTGCTCAAGGAGTATATCTGGATTGCCCGGCAGCTGATACGGCAGCGCTGAAGTTCACCACCGAGGATTACAGCATTGGTGGCTGGGTTAACTGGTCATGGAACGGTTATTCCTCGATACTAATCGGCCGGTACGGAGTAAACCTCGATGGTTGGGAAACCTACTTTGATATCAGTGGAGGCCGGAATACCCTGTCGCAGAGGCATCATCATGTGAGCTTGACCCCGAATGAAAATAGTAACTGCTACTCGGAAGGATGGACACCAGGAGAATGGCATTTCCTGGGGATCTCCCGCTCCGGAGCAAGCCTTTATCCGGTCCATTACAGAAACGCGGTACCACTTGAAATGAGTTACGAGACCACCGGCATGCTTGATCCGGATACTTGCAACAGGGATCTGGTTCTTGGCTGCCGATATACCAAGGATGCCAACTGGTACCTCGGTTTTATGGGACTAATGAGAGGCTGGGGAGATCGGGCACTGTCTCAAGAGGACTGGGAATATATTTTTGAAACAGAACGCCACTGGTTTGGAGCGTGAGTTATGATAGATGAAAGAGGCCGCCTGAATTATTTGATTAAAAATACCAGCTATACGTTGCCATATTTGATGGAAACATGGCAGGCAGCTATCAATGCCGCTGTCTGGACCACCGTTTTAGGTGGCACCGGTACCGTTACCAGAGATATTACCGAAGAGCCTTATCAAAAAGTCATACTGGACGGTCCTGCTAACGCAGATACCGCTCGCATATATACTGTTGCCGAGTGGCAGATGGCACCTACTCTCTGGGGAGCTAACACCTTCAACAAATTACTCATCATGGAATGGGAAGCCAAATTTGTTACAGTTGCCTCTATCGAGAATACTGAATTCTTTATGGGGCTGGCTGCAGGTGCTGCGGCTACCAGATCGGCTATGAATATGGTTGGTTTCTGTTTACAGGGCGATGCCCTCTACTCCTTAACCGATAATGGTGGGGTAGAAGATTCACAGGCAATTGCCGGAATAACCCTGACAAACTGGAACAAATACGCCGTGGTCGCTTATAACGGTATCTTGGAATTTTGGGTTAATGAGACTATGGAAATAAGAAATGCTACCGCGGCGGACCAGCCCGATTATAATATGCACGGCATGTTCTATCTCGAGGAAGAAGCGGGAGCCAATAGTGGTGAGCTTCATGTAGCTCACACAAATATAAGACCGGGGGTGATATTGTAATGGTACAAGGAGCGCCAGGACAAGAAATTAGGGGTTACATTGGGGTAGACATAGCTGCCCTCACCGCTCTGGTGGATGATCTGGAAACCTCCATGGCCAGAATGCTCCAGTGCATGGATTTCTGGAGTAACCCGGTTGAAGAAAAAGCTGTCACTGCCGCTCAGGTGACTGCTGCCGTGGGTGCTGCTGTCGTGGTTGCCGAACTACCCGCAGGTGCTACCATAGTCAGGGCAATAGTGATGATGAAGTTCAGGATGGTTGAGAATACCAATGTTGCGGAAAATAGCCTGGACTGCACGGCTGTTCAGCCCATTCAGGTGGATGATAGTGCCGACACGGGGTGGGTCACTGCAATAGACTTCGTGGATGAACAGTTTAAGTTAGCCGCTTCAACCAGAGAGAGTGGGGATGTTCTTATTGGAGACAATGATGTGGCCGCTAGGGTAGATGGTAATGACACTTACGACTTCCAGTGGCTTAACGCTAGGGCTCACCTGGCCAATATACAGTTCAATGATATCCAGATGGGAATAAGGATATGGTATTCGGTTTAATAGTAGATGAGACATGTCAAAAGCACTTTATGTTACTACTCCCGAGTTTTACGGTGAAGGATATGGGCCTTTTCTCTTTCAGCCACTTTTAGAGAGTTTAGGTTGGGAAATCGTTATCCTGTGGGAAAACTACACCAAGGCTGATATTGAGTTCCATGTCAGAGACCCTAATACCCAGTTTTTATCAGTTCATTGTCATGGCACCGAATACTCAGCTTATACCCTTGGCGATGCACTTCACGCTGATGATCTAAAGAATTGGACATCGGATAGAGAACGAATAGTATTCTCTAGGATAGGGACTTCCAATGCCATGCGTAGAACCGATTTAACGGGCATAAATTGGGTAAGTCAAATATCTCATGGTAATCTGGAAGGGGTTGTTATCAGTGGCGCAGATTACGATTATAGTTATAGTGACTATGGTTCAGTAAACAATAATTTTGAGTATTTATGGTTAAAATATATAAATGAAGGCGATACTATCATAGATGCTTGGACGAAAGCATTAGATGAGTTCAGGATTAATTATCCTGATTTAAGTGATCCGGTTGATGTTGGACTTCAGATTCATGGTGATAGATCAATAAGAATTCAAGATATAGAGGAGGTGAATGACATGGCAGGGGTACGAAATGGAATCGGGACTACACTGGTGGAACCTTGTGAGCCCAACCGACGATGGGAATTTTTTGGACAGCAATCACCAGGCTGGGAAATACCCCAATTGAATTGCCCCCCCACGGTAGAAGGGGCATCCCGCTATGATGTTTCAGGATTACAGCCGGGAGATATCGTTCCTTTGGCAGTAAGCACCATGTGGGATTTAAGCGAAGGAGATTATAGATTTATTTTCAAGTGGTTGAAACCAGATGGAACAGAAATACGTGAAGGAACCTATGGATGGGTACCTGTTCCTGAAGGTGGCTGGATTTATGCCTATGATTTCATTACACTTTCAGACATAGGGATAAGCGAAAACGGCACCCACCGGCTCGAAATACGTATCGAAGCCGATTTCGGTGAAGGCATCGTGTTCTATGGCGGTGGTTATTTTAACTTTATTGTTGAAGGGATTGGCGCCCCACTGGTATGATTTTAACAGCCCTGGATATCTATGATGGCGAAAACTGGCTAAGTGTTAATGTTGCTGACCCATCACAAACTTACCCTATGCCGGCTAACAGCAATGAAGTCTGGGTAGGCATGTCAATTGTGGGAGCGGTGGCTGGTGACGAGTATCGCCTGAGAGTTTCCACCCCGAGAGGGGACTTTGAAGCTGTAGATATTGCAGCAAGTGACAGCCTTTCTAGCCAAGTTAACACACCGACCGGTTCGGGAACCGAAACCTGGACCGTAACAATGAGCGGACAAGATGGAAGCAGTTTGTCCTTCCCTGTCATAGTAGAGACAGGGGCTGCACCGACACCGGTAGGATTGCTATCTTTGAGCTACTATAATGGTTCGGGCTGGGAAAACTTCTCACTTACCGAACTAAATCCTGTGTCGGCCAACCTAACTAATGTTCATGTCGCAGTTGGACTTTTAGGGGCAACCGTTGGGAAAAACTACATTTTAGAAGTAATAACACCTCGAGGTACTTTCCAAGGCAATACTGTTGCCGACGATGATACTCCTACTATCCAGATTCAAACCCCGACCGGAAACCCTGCGATAGAAGGGTGGACCATAAACATCTATGAAGATAATGTGCAGGTATTAACCTACGACGTTCAAATGGAAATCATAGGAGTAACGGAGCCAACCCCAACTTTTACTTTAGGTAGACCGACCGTACCGCAGGAGAGTGTTCCTGCAGGGACGACGGTTTTGATATCCTGCCCGACAAATGTTGCCAATGTCCTGACTTCAGCCTATGTTAATGTTCGCTGTATCGTCTTTGAAGGCAGTGCTCTACCCGGAGCAGGTACGCAGCTATGGGAACAAACCACAGCTGTTAGTTTCCCCACTGACGGAGATTACACGGTGAACTTCTCACGTATAACTGAGCTAGGAACCATCGACCGACGAGATGTTCAAGTGGAAGTGTACTATGAGGAAGTTCTGGTAGCTTCAGGGCAATGGGACGATGTTTTCTTTGTAACAGAAGAGGAACCTCCGCCCGTTGAGCCACCGGTCTTCACCCTGAGTGTTCCTACCGCTGACCCAGTAAGCTCTCTTCCCGGCTCAGTTAGCCTTACCTTCCCGATAAATCTAACTAACGCTCCCGAAGGGGTTGCTGCCAACGTCCGCTGTATTGTCTACGAAGGTAGTGCGTTGCCAGGAGCAGGCACCCAGCTTTGGGAGCAGACTCAGGCTATTGTATTTGGCCATGAAGGTGACTGGGAGGTAGATTTCTACCATCCTTCGGAGATTGGCACCATCGACCGACGGGATGTTGGCCTGGAAATAATTCTGAATGGTGAAGTAATAGCCTCTGGCCAGTGGGATGATGTCTTCTATGTCTTGTCAGAGCCACCTCCGGAGCCGTTAGAATTTACCATTAATCCACCAGTGGCTAATCCGACCCAGGTAGAACCGGATTCCACGGTAGAAATAACCGTGCCAATAACGGTGATAAATGTCTTGGAAGCAATCTCTATCAACGTCCGCTGTATTGTCTACGAAGGTAGCCCACTACCCGGAGCCGGCACTGAACTCTGGCAGCAAACCCAAGTGATGCTGATAGATACCAATGGTGTGAGTGAAGCCATCTTCCTTGTACCCACTGTGCTCGGTACTATAGACCGCCGGGATGTCGGCGTAGAAGTATACTATGCGAATGAACTCATAGCCTCTGGCCAGTGGGATGATGTCTATTTTGTTGAGGTAGCTCCACCGCCGGAGATAACAGTTATTGGGATAGATATCAATGGCGCTGCTCTAAGTGATGGAATTAATGCTATAGTTGATGGTTTACTGACTGTAGCCTTTTCTGGAGCGGTGTCTGGTGAAAGATACAAACTACGGGCAGTCTTCCCAGAGAGTACCTCAACTACTACCGAAGTAGCTATAGGGCCGGATTTGGTCATTGATCTCTCTGTCTTGGCTCCCATTGAAGAAGAGAACTGGAATATCAGCATAATTTACATAGGCGAAGTCGAAACAGTCATGTGGGAGAACACCTATTCCGTTGTCGCTGCGGTAGAACCACCGGCCTTTACCCTCAGTCAGCCCTCTGCAGACCCGACCGTAGGCGAACCCGGTCTGGTTACCATTAAGGTACCAATCAACCTCACCAATTCCGGTGGGTTGCTACAGGCCAATGTCCGCTGTATTGTCTACGAGGGTAGTGAACTACCCGGCGCCGGCACTAAACTTTGGGAACAGACACAAGTAGTTAATTTTGATGGTGATGGTGCCTATGAAGTTTTATATATCCACGAATCGGAACTCGGCACCATCGACCGCAGAGATGTTGGTGTGGAAGTAAGATATCAGGGAACTTTGGCTGCCGCAGACGAATGGGATGATGTTTTTTATGTAGCCGAAGAGGTTGTCCCGCCGCCCGAAATCATCTTTACCGTCTCTCGTCCAACCGCGGAGCCACAGGTGGCGCTTCCGGGGCCGGTCACCATTACCTGTCCCATAAATGTTCTGAATGCACCAGGGCCAATGTCAATGCAAGTACGCTGCCTTGTTTTTGAAGGTAGTGGATTACCAGGTGCTGGTACTCTCCTCTGGCAGCAGACACAGGTGATTAACATCGAAGGCGATGGCGATTGGGAAGTTCAGTTTGTAAGAAATTCCGTGACAGGCACTATTGATCGCCGGGATGTTGGTATTGAGTTAATTCTTGCAGGCACTGTAGTAGCTTCTGAACAGTATGACGATGTTTTCTTCGTTGAACAAATGCCGTCAATTACCTATAAAGTAACCGTTACTGCACCAAGTGGCGGCATCGGAGCCACTGAACCCGATACCGGTGTCTATGAAGTTGCTGAAGGCGAAGTATTCGAGATCTTGGCCATAGTTGGCACAGATTATGTCTTCGAGCTCTGGGAGAGTAAGGGGATGGCGTTCGCTACCAGCAACCCCCTCATACTCAACGTCGTTGAGGACTTAACCATCAATGCTGTTTTCTCACCTATTGCGGTACCACCGGGAGAAGTTTCCTTGACCATATCGGTAATCGGTACAGTTGAAGGAGGAGGCACTACTCTACCTATGCCCGGTTCTCATACTTACATCAAGGATGAGGAAGTTGAGATTACCGCTATTCCCGATGAAGGAATGGCCTTCAGCCACTGGGTTGGTAATGTCTCCGGACAGGCAAACCCGATTACTATCATTATGAACAAGAACAAAAGCATTACCGCAGTATTTGTGCCTGAAGGCGAGGCTCCGGGAGAGATACCCTGGACAGCATTGGCTATAGGAGGTGGTTTACTCGGAGTCATACTACTTACGAAAAAGAAATAAGGAGGGAGCATGGCGAAACAAGATGTTACAATGTGGTCTCCGGATACATGTGATTGTAGGATTTATATCAAGCCGAAGCCAGCAGGAGGGATGGAATATATCAGCGATGACGCGGTAAGAAACGAACAGCAGCAGAGAATAGTCGCCCTTGACAAGACCGTTAATCCTAGATTAGCCCCGCCGGCGGAGGTATGTTCAGCACATACTGGGCTTGGTTACAAGAAGGATAAGACTTTATTCAATGCTATAGCAGATGAGAATGGACGCAAGAACCTCGTCCTGTCCGAAATCCAGAAAATTAAGCCTGAAGCTACATCAGACAATTACAACTGGTCTTTTAATGCCCAGAGAAAGTTAAAGGTAGGATTCATTAATATGCCGGTGAGTGCGGCCGAAAAAGGTCAGCTAATGGCAGCCTGTAACACCAGATTCGGAGCTGGCAAAGTTGAGGTCATCTAATGCCGGAATGGATGCACCAATCGGGAAGAGCCACTGGTAACCCACAGACTGATGGGAACACTAGGTTTACTTCGCTCTGTGGCTCCGGGTTATCTTTTGCGGGAAATGACGAAGTTAGAAGGGAATTTATTGCCCGAGACTCGTACACCTGGGACAGATTGTATGTAAGAATAATAACCAATACTGTTGATGAGAATACCACTTATAGAAGCAGGATAAATCAAGGCGATGGTAACCAACTCGTTACTGTCGGCGCCGCTGCTACCGGGGCATTTGAAGATAATGTCAATACGGATTCCCTCACAGCCGGTGATGATTACTGCTGGGAAACCGACACCCAAGCATCAACTGTTGGGTTAATTGAAGTCACTCTGATTACTTCTAGGTTAGCTACTGGAGCCAATACTACTCCTGTGCTCGGTTTTAGCTACCATACAGATTTACCCGATAATTCAACATACTGGATTCCACTTATTGGCTATCAGGATGGTCTTAATGAACACGAATGTCAGATTACTTTCCGGGTTACTGCCACAATATCCAACATGAAGTGTTATATTTATGCCAACAGTGTGACGGATACTACAGTTGTGGTTTCTCGCATAAATGCGGGAGATGGCAACCAGACTTTTAATATTGCAGCACTTGCCTCTGGTGCCTTTGAAGATGTTGTTAATAATGATGCTATAAACATTGGTGATGAAGTCTGCCATGAAATAGATGTGCCGCTTGGTGGTATAGCTATTAGCCTATCATTATTTTCATCTATAACTGACTCCGATGGTCGACAAACAGGCACGGCAACAGGTGGCGGTGGTTATGACTCCGTACATTCAGTGCGATATACTACCATAGAGGGTACTCCATTCTTATGGGGCGCTGAAGCCGAAGTCCAATCTGAGTGTCGGGCCGACCTTGATGCACAGAACATGTTTGTCAATGTTTCTACAAATGATAGAAATGGAGCTTCTGTGCTCATACTCAAGATAAATGGTGGAGATGGAACCATAACGGTAACCGTTCCTGCTGCTACAACGGGGTTTTTCGAGGATTTAGTTAACATGGATCAATGTGCCAATACCGACTTAATAAATTGGGAAGTGGATACTACGGCAAGTGACGGCGGGTTTGGCTGGTTCCTCAATGCCATAGTTTTTGAACAAGCACAGTACACAGGTGGTGGTGGTGGCGCCGTCCCGAGTAGCTCCATGGCCGGAAGAATGGTAGCCGGAAGATTTATTTAATGAGGAAGTGAAATGGGTTTGTCTCAGATTATCAAGCAAACCGCCCATAGACAGGTAGATATGCTTGGCGAGGCCGCTTTTGGCGGAGGAGTTACAGCTACCTTAAGGGTAAGTCCTAATGGGGATGGTACGAATGGCTTGTCTTGGGCTAAGGCTTATGCTACTATCCAGGATGCTCTCGATGCGGCCAGTACTGCCCCTGAAGACTGCACCCTTATTGATATTGGACCACACGCAACTTTTTATGACATAAACCGCGACGGCGACCCTACCTGGGAAGCAAACGTAATCCTGTATTCCACACATAGAATATGGGCACCGATAAGGAATACCCATGCAGGTGCTACCTCAGTAATGAACTTCACCGGATTTTGTGCCATGCAGAACTTGGCTATATTCCAGACAGGCACCTTGAACGGGATAAGCCTTGCCCAGAACGGATTCAGGATTATAGAGTGCGGGTTTAATAGTCAGCTCCTTACCGGACCTGCAACCAGTTGTCATATCGACGGTTCTGGTGGACTGATACTCGGCGGAATCATGGAAGATGTCGAGTTCCTTGGAACTGTTGGCTTTACTACGGGTATCCATATCGAGAATTCTTCTATCAACAAGTTTAGGTTTGTTGCTATCCATGACTGCCTGGTGGGTATGTTGTGGGACGGAGCCGCTCCGGACCGGAACACTCTTTACTATGTAGGTATCGGGGACTGCGCTCTCGGACTTGATATTGATACCGGTGACGAACAGCACTTTGAACACGTTGGCTTCCATGGTAATACCAGGAACGTCGACGATGAAGTTCACAACCATTTCTGGGTTGAAATCCACGGTCAGTTCCCCATCTACATCTTGCCGGTTAGCGTCTTGGCTGGAGTTACAGTCGATACGGCTGCAGGTGCCGATGCCTGGGGACTTGATACAGAGCTCATAGCGGCCGCGGCGATTGACAATCCTTTCCGAATAGTCGGCATTCACATGGCACCGAGCGCTGCGGGCACATTCCGGCTCCGGCTCACTGCTACCGGCGCTGCGCCCTACTTTGATGAGATGCAGACGACCGTTGCTAATCGAGAAGCTTCAGCGGCTCCCAGTGGAACGGAGTTTATTCACAACGCCGCTACACGCATAAGCGGTTCATCCAAGAGTGATACCGGCAACGATGATATCGAGACCTGGATAGAAATACAGGAGATTTGATGTCTTCTAAGCTGGGAGGCAACTGAAGATAGAAAGGTAAGAGCTGTAAGGGTCTTTACCTCTGTTTTTCCAGCAGGGGGTTTCAGCCTAACCAGCCACCTCACTTTTCCAGAGGTGAGGTACCTCCTCCTTACTACCGATAGCCTCCCGGCTCTTCTTATGCCTTGAAATATTTCTTTCAAAAGCATTGACAAATCGGGTATTCTATGTTAGCATTCCATGTAGAATACCAGTGATACTTCCCGGCCTTACTGCCGGTGGCGGGAGCGAATAGGTAGCGGGTTAAGCGGGTAGGACAAACGGTAAGTCACCAGCCTCATAAGCTGGAGATAGGGGGTTGAATTCCCTCACCCGCTACCACCTAATAAGAAGGAGGAAACCAATGGCTGAAAGCAAATTCCCTAAGAGCTTTGAAGCGTGCCCCCATTGCGGAGGCATCGATACTATGGCATCCGTAGCCTGGGAAGAAGAAGCGGAGAAGGGCAGAGTGGCAAAAGACACCCCAGTAGCATCAGGCTACCCTCAAGTCCCTCTTTTAGATCCAGCACACCCCCCAAAGATAGTAGGGGCTACATCCGGCGTCCTTATCCTTCAAACAGTCTATTGCTTCGACTGCGGTACAGGATATTGCAAAAATGCGGCTGTGGCACAGGCTAAGGTAAGCATGCAAGGCCCGGGGATGGGGGGGCCAGGCCCGCAGGGTCCTCCAACCAGAAACTAGCCCAATCATTCCTGAAAGAATACTCGGAAGGAGGCTAAAATGAAGATCGTATTTACTATCAAAGAAGGACCTCTAAAAGAGGAACTTACAAAGGCAATCGCCAATAATCCAGGGATTAAAGATGCGGGACTTCGGATATTCACAAAGCTTTTGCTTTCCGGGGATATTGACTTAGAAGTCTCGATGGATGAGAAAAAGGAATAACCTAGCATTCCTATCAGAATACCCGGGAGGGAGAAGGAAGATGCGAATGATATGTATGAAATGCGGGGCGGTACATGACAGGCCACCTACTGCTAATGACGGAACTACATTTATGTATATATATTCCTGTTATAAATGCCCAGATAAGGTTTGAAGTATTCTAAATAGAATACCCCAAATGAGGCTAATATGGATGAATTAATAAGATTACGGCGACGGCTAATATTACTGCTTACCCTTTTGACTTTCAGAAGGAGATGTATGGAACTCACTGCCGAAATAGGTTTAAGCCAGGTTGCCAATGCTATTAAGGGCAGACCATTAAATTATCAGAACATTCTGCTAGGCGGGGTAACTGCCCTACTTGGCATAAAAGTACCCGAAATGATAGCTAAACAAACAAGAGTAAACGAGTATTCTCCGAAGAATACCTGTAAAATTACATGAAATATTCCATCAATGGAGAGAAATATGAGTGAAGAAGTCTTTCTCGGAGTAGTTGACAAGAACGGGAACATCTTTATCCCCTGGAGAGGCACTCACGTCTATGTTGAACATGACTACGAAGCTGATACGAATCTGCTTGTTACCCTTGACACCGAACACGCCTTTGGCCAAGTTGCAAAAGTTGAATTACCGACACTCAAGCAAATCAAGGCTATGAAAGAGGAATTCGCTTTTGATTGGGAAAGGTTCTCCTCAGTTTTCAAACATGCCCCCATGAGATTGCAGGTTCTCATGCTTCATGCACTGAATAGGGTAATGGGGTTTGAGACCAAGGAATACTCGGGTAGTATTCGTAAAAGTATTTCTCAAGAAATATCTAATCTGGAAGTGACCAAATAATGGAAACCGAACAGCTTTTAGAAAATTACGCAAGGGGGCTCGCCAGTGCCGGCAAGACACGCGCCCTTTACCTGAGACATGCCAGCGAGTTCATCAATGCAACGGATGGCGACTTCAGTAGGGAAAGCATTACCAGGTGGCTGGCCAGTCTGAAAAAGAAGCGCAATTATTCTGATGGCAGTCTCAATTTTGCCTTCCGGGTTGCCCGCACGGTTTTCACCAGGAGCCAAAGAATTCTTGAAGAAGAAGGATTTGAGTGGCCGTTCCGCCGCGGGGAATCTCCACAGATAAGAGAGGATCAAGTCAAGGCCCCAGCTCTGGACCCCGGGATTATATCAGAGGCTATTACCGCAGTCAAAGAGGAAGGTTCTCCGGAGGAAAAGGCATTCCTTGCCCTATCCACTACCTATGGACTTCGTAGGGTTGAGATGGTCGAGCTGGGGGCTGCAGATCTCCGGGTGAAGGACAAGACTATCCACATAGCGACCGCAAAGCACGGAAGGGAAAGGACTCACCCGGTACCCGAGGAAATTCTTCCCTATCTTTCAGTCTATGACTTCAATCATTCGAGGAGCGATTATTTTGTGTTCGCCTTATGGTACCAGATAGAGAATAGAATCAAGCTGCCCCATACAGAACAAGTGGGGTGGCATTCCATCAGGCGGACTCTCAATACCTTGCTCGAGCCACTGGTTTCACGGAACACATTAAACAGCTTCATGCGATGGAAGCAACGGACCTCAGCAGATATGTCCTACCGCTACTCAGCTGTACGTTTTGTGGGAAGAGAAGGCATGACCACGCAGGTTGTTGGGGACGCGCTTACCGGTGATAATCAGGTCTTCGCAGTCCATCCCTTCCTGGAACATTGGAGGTAATTATGAGGATTCTGTGTTTTCTTCTTGGCGGCCATAAATGGACGAAGTGGCATCCCATGAGACTGGATGCAAAAAAAGATGAACGCGAGTGTACCAGGTGCGGACATTCGGAAGAAAGGAAAGTGATCTAGTATTCTCATTAGAATACTTGAAAGGAGGTTAATATGGCGATTCAACAGCATCCACACGGCGAACATGTTTGCTATTGCCCCGTCTGCGGTTATGAGAAAACCGTACCAGCGGGTGTAAAATGCAATCAACAGACATGCCCTGAATGCAACGAGCGGATGAGAGCCAAAGAAACAGGCGAGAGACGCTAAATGCCAAACTATGAATACAAATGCCAAGACTGTGGCCACAAGTTTGAGAAACTACAGGCTTATGGCGAGGAGCCGATAACCACCTGTCCGAAGTGCCAGGGTTTTATGATTAGAGCTATTAACTCTACACCGGCTATTTTCAAGGGAGGAAAACCTTCCCTCCCCCCAAAGAGAGCGACACACAAGGCAGGCAAACACAACATACCGGTCCACCAGACAGAGGATGGGCATTACGAGCAGGACAGAATAATCTGACTTATATTATAAGCAAATAAAAGACAAAGTGTAGCTAAATTCATCTCAATAAAATGGATAACTAGGAAAACGACAAAAATATAAGTGAGAATTGCAGGAGGCTAGAATGTTAGAAGTCCTGTATTACTTAATAATCGGCTCCTTGAGACGCCTGCTATTTACAGTATTTGCTGTAAGCGTGGGGGTTTTCCTTGGTTGGATAATCTGGGGGTAAGTATTCTTTGAAGAATACTCGGAGTAAATATGGTAGAGCAATTAAAGTTGGCCAATATAGATGAGAAATTCCTAGCAGAGAGGCTGGAAGAGAGCCGGCAGGTGATTCAGGAAGTGGTTGGCAAATCGGAGAAACCTCTAATTATCCAGTTCTCCGGAGGGAAAGATAGTATGGCCATGGTCGGCTTAGTCCGCGAAGTTACCGATAATTTCATCTGCAGCTACATGAAAACAGGCATAGAATTTCCTGAGGCAATAACTTTCGCCAAGGATACCGCCAGGAAACTGAACTTCGATTTGCTTATCAGCACTCCCGAAGATCATCTGGGCAGCTTTTTTGAAAGACTCCCGAATTTTGGTTGGCCAACCATTCACTCCACCTGGTGCAACCGGGATCTGAAAGTAAGACCGCAAAAGAAGCGCCTTGTCAAAGAGTATGGCAAGGGGAATTATTATAAAATCGTTGGGGTGAGAAGGTACGAAAGCACTCGCCGGCGTAAGATGCACTCCGCCGGGAATTTCTTTGCCAATGATTACCAAGTAGGAGGTGATACCCTGGTTTATCCCCTTCTCAACTGGACATCTGACGATGTAAAAAATTATCTAAAAGCATCCGGGTTGCCTACAAGTGGGCTTTATAAAGATTACGGAGTCTCTGGTTGCTACTGGTGTCCGTTCTATCAAGCAAGTATTTACCTCAGGATACTCAAGGACTACCCTAATCTATATGACCAATTTATAGAATGGGAAGAGAAGCTCGGACCCAGCGTAAACGGGCATAAATATTTAAGGGACTTAAAGAAGGAAGCAGGGTATTCTTAGAGGAATACTTGAAGAAGATATGAAGAAGTACCAGACAATATATGCCGATCCTCCTTGGCCTGAACACGGTGGCGGTAAAATCAAGCGTGGTGCTGACCGGCATTACAGCCTTATGACGATAGAGGATATAACCCATTTGCCTGTGGGCGATATAGCCGCCGATGACTCCCACTTGTATTTATGGGTGACAAACAACTATTTAGAATCAGGCTTGGATGTTATGAAGGCTTGGGGCTTTCGATACATAACAAAGATAACTTGGCTCAAGGATATGATCGGATTAGGGCAATATTTCCGTGGCGCTACTGAAGACTGCTTATTCGGTGTAAAGGGACATCTGCCTTATAAAATGTTCGAGGGCAAGAGAATCCAGGGGATTACGATTTTATATGAACGGCGACGAGCCCATTCTCAAAAACCAGACCGGATGCGCCAGTTTATTGAAAATGTAAGCTACCCGCCGCGGATTGAGTTGTTTGCTCGGCAAAAGATAAATGGGTGGGACTGCTGGGGGAATGAAGTCGAGAGTGATATTGATTTTAGTTAGGTATTCTTAAGAGAATACCCGAAGGAGGGTAGTATGGCTGAAATAATCAGCGAAACTAAAAAACAACCGACTCATAAAGAGCACAAATGTTTTGAGAGAAATAGCTTCTTAAAGGGTTTCTATGGGTTTAGTAATTTCTGCCCTCAATGTGGCGAGGGGCTCTTAGAGGAGAAAGATGTTACCACTCACAGATGCTCTGAATGTGGCGAGATTCTGATTATCAAAACCGCTTTCTGCTCGAATTGTGGGGTGAAATTTGATAGTAACCCCTTCACGGCAGAACTGAGGGGCGTAAATGTAACCTGTGCGGCAAAGTTTTCACTGCAGAGATAGAGCATATCAGTCATTGGCAAGAGGTTGTCCCTGAAGGTTTTATCGAGTTACTTCTTCAACACCGGCAGGAGCATCTTGACAAAGGCGAACAGTGGGAAGCTTGGGAAATTTTATGGGGAAAGAAGTTAAGCGACCAAAGATAATAGCGGTTATCTTGGAGGTAGAATATGAGCAACAAAGGCAAGCCATGCCCTTATAAGCCCCCTATCCTCTGCCAGGAGGGCGTCTGTAGAGACTGCCAAATATATTTGGATTGGGAGAAGAATCCTAAATGAATAGAACGACGATTCCGTGGGTGCAGAATCCGGACGGCAGCCCCGGGTGGACTTGGAACCCCATCACCGGCTGCCTCAACCACGTCGACGGGATGTGTAAAGGCGGTAACTTCCACTGTTGGGCCCATGGACTTGCCAATGGCCGGCTCCGATCAAGGTATCTGGCAAATAAGAATATAGCTTTACAAGATGTGCGAAAGGTTGGAATGTTTCGTGGTAGCGACGGTGAGTATTTGGCACACAAAGACCCCTTCTACCTGCGCTTCTGGCCGGAGAAATTGAAGGAGTTATCACCGAAGCCATTATGCGAACCATCCGTCTGGCGTAACTTCAAGGCCAAAGGCATCTTTGCCTGTGATATGTCTGACCTGTTTGGAATAGGAGTCCCTGAAGATTGGACAAGACAGGTATTGGAAGTAATAGAGGGAAATCCTTATCACCGCTTCTATCTCCTGACCAAGCAGCCGCAGAACCTGGTGAAGTTTACCTCGGGGAGTTATAGTAGATTCCCTGCCAATTGCTGGGTAGGGGCAACCGTAACAAATGATTCTATGATGCCAGCGACTGCAGCAGCTTTCGACGCTATATGGACTCCGGTAAGATATATCAGTTTTGAACCGTTGCTCGACCGGCTATCAAAGCAATCCCTCCAGGAAATAAGAGACTGCATCTGCCAATGGGTCATTATCGGAGCACAGACCAAGCCCTATAAGGCTCCGGAGATAGAGTGGGTCAAGGAGCTCGTCGAAGCAGCTGACAAAGCATCAATACCCGTCTTCCTGAAGGACAATCTTCGGTGGCCTCGCCTTTCGGCTGATGGGGCTACCCCCTTTTATAAACGAACTCCAAGTGGTACTATGCAATTAAGACAGGAGATGCCAAGTGCAAGCTGAAGAATACGAAGTAGATATCGACAAGGCTCAAGAGGCAATGGTTTTTATGGGCGAATTCGCGCGAGACCACGTTGAAGAACTTACTGCAGCAGAAGAAGTGGCCAAGAACCAGATTATGGGAATGGTCCTGACATCCGTAGAGACCGGTCTCGTTGCCAACAATTCCCACCAGGTCACGGAACTTCGGGCAAAACTATTTATGGCTTTCGACATTGGTTATGCTTATGGCCGGCTTGGAGCCGGTAAAAAATAGGTGTAAAGTGAAAGCAGTCAAAGAAAAACTGCGGTGCCGGAGCTGCCAAGGCAACCTTTTGCCATCTGACGATGAGAAAGGAGTCCTCATCTGTATGATGTGCTCCAGAGACCATAATTCGAGAGGCCATCTCATAACACACCCAGTAGGCAAATTGGAGGATAGTCCCACCAGGAAGTCATGGCGAAAGGGAGCCTGAGATGCCAATATACTCATTCAAATGTAACTCTTGCGGCTGGAAATTCACAAAATGGAAAAGCTATGATGACCCGCCCGGGGCCAGTTGCCCCAGATGCGGTAGGGCTGCCAAGAAGATAGGTCCACCAACTAAGCCTTCCAACAGAATGAGAGGAGACAACAATCGATGACACATCCTTGGGGATCAATAATTCAAGTCCAGGAAAAAGCAAAGCGCCGGCGCAATGCTGCTCGAGGGAGGAAATGTGATAAAGGAACTATTCCACAAGTTCGTAACCTGGTTAAAGAATCCGCTCCAAAAAAAGAAAGCTGGTTTGACAGACTCCGATCTCGCATCAAAGCTTTATGGGGAAAAGCGACCGGTAAGAAAAGTTGATACTTCCCGGAAAGAAATCAACATGCCGAAACACCAACCTTGCCCTCAATGCCATTCCGGATCGGACAGAGGGAGAAAAGGACTCGGCGGCGCCAACTATCATTGCAACACGCACGGAAGATTCTTTGTCAGGGCTAGTAAAGCAATAGTTGGAGGAAAATCGTGACTAAGACCTCACAGGATGCGATTCTAGGCCCATCCGAGGGCAAATGGGGGCTACGGGATGGAGGGTTATATTGAGGGAACAGGCAATTTGGCCACAAAGAAGCTGACGGGTGTCCGTTGAGCTGCCAGAAGGATATTATTTTATTATGACAGGAGCAGAAGAATGAAAGAATGGAGAGAAGCCTTTTGTCCACTATGCGGGCGGACCATGGGGATGAAGAATATTTACATCGAACCGAGTAAGCCCTGGACAAAGACCGGCGAGGAAAACCGCTGGGAGACAACTCAAGAATTCACCGGAGAAAAGCCCTTCGGAGTAATCAAGTCC
>Ga0255055_10001515_pt1 | contig 16890 bp, 11 predicted proteins | sample JV7_2_27_MG_FD_188633 | JGI IMG/M metagenome (GOLD analysis project Ga0255055, IMG submission 188633) | Seawater microbial communities from Jervis Inlet, British Columbia, Canada - JV7_2_27 | ecosystem: Environmental > Aquatic > Marine > Inlet | place: Canada: British Columbia | collected... | reverse complement strand
TTGAGCTATCTGGTTTGTTATAGCATCAAGTTTTTCAAATGTTTCTTCTTTACCTAAAGTTATGTTAGTAACACCAGGTATATCTAAAGTTTCTCCATCATATTTCACCTCTATCGTACCATCATCTTTAAGAGTCATGTCTACCTTTCCCTTTAATTTTCTAGGAAGATAACCGCTTAATGTTGCTTGCATAGGGCCTTGTAAAGCTTTTGCTCTATCCGCTTTGCCCTCAAAACTTGGCCCCCAAACTGTGGTTGTAGTTAAATTATCAGGGTTTTTATCCATAGCAGTATTATACTTTTGTTTTATATAATCCGCACCTGTTGTGTCATTTAACTTAGCTCCTACACTTTTTGTAATGTTATCACCTATATTTCTAGTTTGTAAACTTTCTCTTGAAGCGTATTGTACCGCATCTTCGCCAGTGTATACCTGTGGTATAGTGCCGCTTTCCATTGCTTCTTTTAACTCTGCTTGGGTAATCTGGTCAATTTCTTCATTTTCAATAGCCTCTGTTATTTGTGCTGGTGTTGGATTAGTAACCCCGTTGCCTATTAAATACTCTGTCGCTTTGTTTATCTCTAACATAGACTCAACCTCTGCTTCGGTTTTATTCCTTACATTTAAATCAAATTTAAACCCATCTTTTCTAGCGGTTTTTAAATCATTAACAAAAGATTTTCCGTCAGCAGAAATTAATTGATATATTTCTTTCCCTATCTCTTCCGTAGTTCTAAAACTGCCATCTGAGTTTTTTCTTTTAATTGGAGTAGCTTTTCTGGTACTTTGATATTCTACTATAATTTCATCACCCTGTCTTGTAATAGAATCAATTAAAGCATCGTCTGATTTAATTCCAGCTTCCCGTAGCCTTTGGTTAACCCCAACAATCCCTTGAGATCCAGACGAAAGATAGGCTCCAAGATCACCAGCCGCAATGTCATTAACTATTTGTAAGTCTACTAGTTTTGCTTCGTTTTTTAATCTTAATGCCGCTTGTGTAGCTGTTTCTGCTGTTGGCCCTCTACCTGCTGTCATAGTGGTCTTACTATCAATTCCAGACTCAATCATGTCTCTAACTACTTTCTGAGCCTCTTCTATTTGTCCAGAGGCATAATTAGGAGTTATAGTTCCGTCTTTTGTAGTATAAGGTATCCATTTTTCTACAGGTAATCCTGGGAAACGTTTTTTAAATTCTTCTAAATTTGGAGCTGCGCCATAACCAGCACGATCAACTAAAATTTGACCAGCAGTTGTGTCATTAACAATGGCTGCTATTTGAGAATCCATCCAAGCATCATACTTTAAACCGCTACCGCCAATATCTCCAAGCTGTCTAAAATCCTCGAAACTTGTAATACCTCCACCAACACCATCTTTATCAAATTCAGCTTGAGCTGCTGTTATAATTGTAGCTACAGACCCAAGAGTTCCTTCTACGGCTTTAGTAACATTGTATTTGTTTTGACGATATTTCATGCTTGAATACACTTGCGATGGTGGTATAAAAGCAGCAGGATCTGTTGGAAGATTACCCTCTGGGGTTAACACTGCGTAAGCTAAATTACCAGTAGCTGGATTTGTTACTAATTCATGGTCTGCAAACTGACCTAAAGGCTGAACGTCTTGAGCGTTTCCAATTTCTAGATAACCACTTTTACCCTCTGTCATTCTTGTGTTGGTTTCTCCCTGCCATGTATCCCAGTTTTTTACAACTTTGTTTACATTAGCATAACCAGCTTTTAATCTACCCTCAAATCTTTGATAATCTCTAACGGTAATCTGACCATTTTTTAATTTCGTGTTCATATCTACCAATGAATCAACAGACATTTGAGATGCTTGTGTTATTTTTTCTCCAGCAGTTTGTGTCTGCATATCCTCAACCTGGTCAAGAACAGACATCGTTTTGTCAAAGCTATCTTCTAACTCTTCTTTTCTTTTTTTTCTATCATCACGAACATCAGTAAAGCTTTTAGTTAAAGTAGCTGCCGCATCTGCGTAATTAACTTGAGTACTTTCTACGTCTCTTTGAGCATAAACAGAATACTTGTTTGCTCCTTTAGGTGTTGATTTATCTTCTCTTGCCATGTTGTGTGATTAGTGTTGTAATTTAATAATTGTCTTTCTTCCCTGAAGTGTTATAAAGAAATGGATATTGTTGTCTTAATTCGTATTCAGAAAGTGCATCGAAACCTGTTTTTGTTCCTCCACTAAAAGTATTTGAATCAAACTTTGAAACTCCGTTTAATTTTTGAGTTATTTTTGGATTTATTTTCTTCCCTGGAAACAAAGGAACCATTGCGGCTCCTGATGTAATTATTTGCCCTGCTGATTGTACTATGTTATTAGTAGCTTGCGCAGAAGCCTCCTCTGCATCCCTAGCTATCATGTTTTGATCAGCTGCCTGACCTACTTTAAAATCTTTTAAATCTTGATTAATATCTTGATTTTCTTCAGCTTGCTTTACATCAAGGTCATATATAAGCTTTCCTTTATCTACACGAGCTTGTTCAGTTGATAAATTATTCTGAGCCGCTACAGATCCTGCACCAGCAGCTAAAGATCTAGGATCTCCATCCTGAAGCACATCTATAATTTGTTTTGAGCTTTGCAAATTTTGTTCAGCTTCATTATCAAACGCCTCTAATGGAACTTGAAGTCCTTGTAACATTTTTTTCTCAGCTAACACTTCCGCCTCTTTTATTAACTTGTTTGATGCCTCCATGCCTTCTTTAGCTCTTTTGTCAGCTTTAGCCTTTTGTTCAAAAGATTGATATATTGAGAAACCTGCGCTAGCAACTCCTACTACTGCCGATGTAACTACTGCCATATTATTGTATTTTTTTCATTAATTCATATGATGGTGTACGGTCTACATGCCATCCTAATTTTTCAAAAGTGTTAATTAGATTATTATGTTTACCTATAAATAAAACATATTTAAATCCTTTTTCTATTGCTACTTTTTCTGCACTACTAATTAAAAGCTCTAAAGCTTTTTGTCTGTCAGACAACCTATACTGAGGGTCTGATATAATCCATTCTAACCAAACTCCTTTAGAATTGGTTTCATATATAAATCCTGCAAATACAGGTATACCACCTTTCTCAATTATTAACCCACCTAAACCATCTTCGGGTAATGCATCTCTTGCTGGTTGAGTCCACTCTGGCCACTCTTGCCACCACGAGGGCAATACCTCCCAGTCTTTTTCTTCTATTTTTCGTACAGTTAATTGCATATAACAAATATAGATAAAATCTATGGATTACTTTTCATCACACTAGAACCTACAGAAAATAACTCTACAGGATCAGTTGAGTCGTTTTGTAATTTAAACTGCATAAAATAACCTCTTGCTCCATGAGACTCTGCAACTGAATTTTTACTGTAAAGAATAAACTGACCTACAATAACTGGTAATAGGTTTGCATCTTGAATTGTAATGCTAGTAGCAGTAACCTCTGTTACTTCTCCTATTAGGGCTGGTTGAGCTGTTGCAACACCACCTATTATTTCTACAGCATAGGCGGAGTCTCCAATACTAATAATTGAACCAACCTCATTGTTAAAGTTAATTGTTGTAAATCCAACTGTTGGAGTGGATGTGCTGACAGCCTCCCCTATTCCGTTAACAGATCTAGCTTTATAGTTTAAAGTTCCAGCATTATTTCTTAAAAAACTAAACCACTCTCCTTCTTTTTGAACAAAGTATGTTGAAAGCATTGATCCTGGACTACCGTCTGTTAAGTCAGTGTTTAGCTCAACACATTCCCAAGCCGCCTGACTGGTGTCAGCAACAGTGGTTGTAGACTCATACGACATTGTTTTAAAAAGTTTTATGCTTAAAGTAGGCTCTACATTAAAAACACTGGTTATAGTAGAACTATATTGAAACCCATAATAATTATTTCTAGTTTCATTTGTATTATGCCTCCACAAATTACCTTTTTTAAAGCTATAAAAATAGTTATTCATTCCTATCATATAGTCTGGTATATAAGAATAAAAAGACGGCCAACCACCCTCCTTAGAAAGCATCCCTGCTGCATCTGGATTATAAGTCAAAGTGTATGTTTCTTCTAATACTACTGGTGTTGGTACTGCCATATTATTTATTTTTTTTATTCACAATAATTATTACGAGCATGCTTGTATAGAGCTAACTACTCCAGATGCAACTGAAATTACTTGGTTGTTGTCCATATAATAATTTCCATCTGAAACCCTAAACTCTCCATTAACATCGCTAAAAACAGGATTGTTTAATTCAGGGTAGCTATTTACTTGAAATCTAAATCTTCCAAAATAAAAAGTTGCATTAGCTGAAGTACACCCTGTACCACTTCCAATTGCTTTACCCTGGAAACTAGGCAAAGCCGCAGGACAAGATACCTCTAAATTAAATAGAGTAGTCTGACAAGTGCCTATAACTTCTATTTTTACGTTATCAGGTGCAGCACTTGTTTTAGGTATAATCATAAGATTATATTGAGGATCTGCGCCTCCTAAAACCACATCTCCAGCATTTGTAGTGACTGTTTTAGTACTAGGAGTTCCAGGTATCCATGATGCTGGGTTTTGGGTTAAACCATTGTAAAAATCAAGAACATGTGTCTGTGGAGCAGCTGCACATGGAGGTATGCTAGAAGAGTTGCCTAATACAGTAAATGCATCTGCTACACCACTGGTACTTTGTCTGTTTCCATCTAATGGAGCTGATAATCTATTGTAATATACACCATCATAAAGAACTCTTATTCCGTCAGGAATATTTTGAGGTCGAAATAAAATACTTATAGCTCCTGTTCCACTGCCTGCATTATAATTTAATTCAAAAAATCCATTTTGGCTCTGCGGTATTACAACTCCAGTACCACAGGCTATTGGAGTAGGTGGTGTAGGAGGATTACAATCAGAACAGGCTGCTGGAGCTAATAAAATTCCATTTAACTGCCTTCTGGATATTCCGCCTTGCGCATAATAACCGTCAGGAGCTAAATTAGTTAGCGCTGAGTCTGTGTATAAAGATGTTGCTTGCGCAAAATTTACGCCATCAAAACAAAATGTTCCTAGTGTTGCCATAATATTATATTTAAATACAATTTACTATTTCCGTTACAATTCCGTTACTTGATACTCGGATATATTTATTAGCTTCTGATTTATAATATCCAAACGCAAGAGGGACAGCAAGGCTTCCATTGCATATAGATGAAGAATAAACAAAATCACCAATACCTGGGAATGCTCCAGCACCAGTGTGATAATAAATTTGCGATAGTGGTTGATTACATATAACCGCTGGGGTTTGCTGAAGACTACTACAAGCAAACGATGTGCAAGAAAAAGTACAATCACAACACGCATCTATTGGATTAGACGGATCATAACAAAATTCTTGACAAGATGTTGTTCTGTAATCATAAATCAAATATAAATATTGATTTGATAATGGTAAAGATATTGGTGATATCTCTGCCTCATACAATCCAGCTGATGGATTAGCTACACTAGAATTAGGTATTGTAATTGCATTTGACAATAATGAACTTATTCCACCTATAGTATTTGGGTATAATATACTAGTTGAAAAATATTTAAAATTATCAGCTGGGAATTGCCAATCATAATTATCAAAATTTATTTTATTAGACCTCATGGTTAAGTCTACTCCATCATAAGGAAAAACTCCTAAAGATCTAATTCCCTGTTGAGCATCAAAAGTAGAAGCCACCAATGGGGAGTTTCCAAACTCACATAAATCGCTATCAATAGGACTTATGTTTGTTGAGTTTTCCCAAAAATATTCTGCGTGAATAAATTTACTTGCATCTACAGATGAATTAAGAACAACCTTTACAACAGTAATTGGAACTCCAACAATACAATTATAATTTATAGTAAAATCTGCGTTTCCAACTCCTACTGATTCAATAGTAATTACCGCATCGGTTGGAGTGTTTAAAGTTTTATCCCAGTTAAAAACACCCGATCCTGTTAATGTTGAACTTGTAATAAGAACACCATTCCAAAGAACAGATATAATAATTTCTCCAGATAAAATTTCATAATTTATAGGAGCAGTTCCTATTAGGTTACCATAACCTATAACTGTAGAAATTTCTTGACCAGGAGCTAATGATTCTTTTGTTATTTCAGTTCCACATGGAACTACGTCTGGAGGTATTGGAAGTGGAATTGTATTTAATGCTAATACATATTCATTCATGTAAGGATCAAAGGCTCCTAATTTTTGAGTATTTAAGTTTAAATAAAACCTTTCTCTAAACCAAGACCTCATTCCTGTTTCAGAAATAACTCTAAGAGAATCTCCGCTTCCACCTTGAGATTCGCCCATTAAATTTAACACCGCACCTCTTTTAGCATCTGTAAAAAACACGCTTGGCCCATAAGCAACAAAGCTTTCTGGGTTAAAACTAATTCCATACTCTTCTAAACGAGCTATCTGAGTTCCTAAAACTTGAGGTATTGATGTTATTGTGCCACCACCTGTAGAATCAGACAATAAATTTTTGTTAGCTAAAACGTATGATATTCTATCTTCTTGCAAAACAAGTATATCTGTTTTTCTAGAATGTAACAATTGAATTGGCCCATAAGAAGTTTCTAAATCTTTAAAGTTTACTAGACCTAAATTAAATTCATTTAAGTTGTTTGTTCCAGAATTACTACTATAAACTCCACTATATGTCAACCCTTCAAACCTATCAGCTTCTTTATAGTCTTGGTTAGAAACAGCTAATACCCTCTGTCCTAACTGAAAACCTTTCCCAGCTAATTGATCTTTTATTTTAAAACTCTCTAAACCATTACCAAAGGTATATACATCTGCAAAATCTAAATTAACAATAGCATCTTGAGTACTTGTTTGGTCTTGATCTCCATCGTCAACTAAACCTCCAGATAAATGGTTTCCACTTGAGTCAATGTCAAACATTTCACTAGCATCGTAATAAAAATTTGGATCTGCATCTAATGGCTCAGATTCAAAAATTAATAAACTATCAGATCTAAACACTGTAATATCTGCCTCAATACTTGATTTCCTGTCATTAAAAGCTCTATAAGCTCCAGGTATACCACTATTTATACCAAAATATAAAGGAAAACTTGCATCTCCTATGTTATTAACATCTTGCAAAAAGGCAAGTCGGATTTTAAAAAATTCACATGGAACATTTGCAGCAAAACCGTAGGGGCCTACACCAGGGATTGGCGGAGTAGGATCATAAACAGTATTGTCATAAGTAGCAACAACATCATCAGCACCAAATCCATTTATATTCCCAGGTTGAGCTAAATTAATATTTATATTATCTCCATTGTACCAAAACCTTAAATCACTATAATCTTGAGAAGCCACAAAAGTTTGCTCCCATATCCACTGAAAATGTTCTGCTCCATTTAAAGTATTAACCGCAGACCTGTTTGCTCTAAACCTTATCTTTATAACAGATCCTCCTGGAACAGTATAATTGTTTGTGGAAACTACAGCTCCTGTTGTAGGATCATACTCTGTAGTAAAACAAGGATACCCTATTTGTCTTTTAATAGTACAACCTCTTAGGTCACTTGCAGCGTAGATATTTCCAAACTCAATAACCGAGTCTTCATCAAGTGCAACATTAAAATTTTGATTTTTAATTTGCATATAAAGTCCACCCAGCTGACTTGATTCTTGATCAGTTTCACCAGCTAAACGTAAAAAATTAGCAGCTTCTGGTGTTACGTCTAAAACCTCACACTTTTCTAACCTTGTTAATGCTCCTGTAACATCTCTTTTTACAATTAATGTTTGCCCTTTTGCAACCTTACTTGCATTATCCCCTTCTAATTTAAAAAAGATCATGTTGTCAGAAGGTCTAATGTAAAAGAAATTAGAAAATATAGTTTCGTAATTTGCTAAACTTGGCTTTACTACAAATTTATATTTTGTTGCCCAGTAAGGCGCTGTGCTATTTATTTGAACTTGAATGTTATTTTTATTAACCGAATCAGCAGGTTCAATATATATGGTGTTATACTCTGAAACTAAAACAGTAGAAGCTCTACCGTAATCATCCATATAAACAATACCTGTCTCATAATCTCTATTACTATGCAGACTACTTGTATCGGCATCAGCTGAAAAAGAAGTTTCAGCATTTATAAATCTAAAATATTCATAAAATGAAGTGGATTGACTAAGATCAGTAGAAGTAAATTTCATTGCAAGAATTTGCAAATCAAAACTATTACTACCTGGAACTGCGGTAATAGCAACACCTTGTTGCGCTGTGGCATCACTAATGCTACTATTGCTTTTTACAAAAACACATTGTTCGGCAGGAGCAACTAAAGCATTATTAAATAAGTCTGTTAAAGAATTTCCATCTTGAGCATCAAGTATTGGCAAATATCTTCCATCAGCTAAAGTTCCTGTTCCAAAGGCATCTTGAAATTGACCAGATATAAAGAAGTCATAAGGACTAGAATAGTCTTGATCTAAAGTAATGCTTAATTGTAAATTAAAATTATCATTTTTAAATTCATTATTAGCAATGTAACAAGTTGTAGCTGTTGTACCGTTTATCTGATCATGAGTAAGATTAAAATCAAAAGAAACTACTGCTCCTGCTTTTAATTTATCGGCTATTTCATCAAAATTAATTGTTACTTTAGAATTTTCTACAGATGTTGATACCGATGGATTTATAGTATAAGTATTACCAGTAAAAGGAGCGCCAGTAGGTAAAGCTTGAATAGAAAGATCTTTAGAAATGTACGAAGTAGAATAGTCTAAAGAAATATTACTTCCCTCAGAGCTGTTTCTTTTAAAATCATATCCATCTATAAAATTACCGTAATACAATCTATTACCCATTATTGTTTGTGCTTTTGCAAAACGAGGTACGTTATCATATTGTCTTAATAATTCATCAGATCCTAATGTAGTATATATTTTACTATTTGTAAATGAGTATGTTTTGTTCGTGTTGTCTGCCCATCCAAAATCTGATTTTTTAAATCTTTCAATTACATAGATAATATTAGAGCTTGTGTCTTTGTATAGTAAATCAATTTCTGAAACTAATTCATTACCAGTACTAAATGTTATAACAGCTCCGTTATAACGATTTGTCATTCCAGTATTGTTGTAGTTTCTGGTATCAAAATTAAAATTATTTGTTGCAAACGCAGGTTTTGTAAATAAAGATGTAGCGCTATATTGATTATCTAAATATCTATATCTATAGGCAAAACAAATAAATCGTTCTTCCATATAGTTTTCATTTCCTGGAAGGGTAACTAACTCTACTCCTGGCACTGGTAATGGTATATGAGTACCTACAGAATCTTCAAACCCTGGAGGCTTTACAACCACGCTTATGTAGTCTTCAGTAAACTGATCTACATTTGCGATAGGATCAGGGTAATTTCTTTTTACATTTATTACGCGAGGCGGATTAAAATCATCTGTAAAAAACAATAATTCTCCATCCACTAAATCTATTCCTGTAATTAGATATTTATCATTAAAATTTAAAACAGATGTTGAAATTACATGATACTGAAGAGTTCCGTTAACAGTGTTGTAAGACACTATTAAACTAACCTTGCCTCCAGGAGCAATTAAATTGGTTTTATCATGAATAAACCAATAAATAGTTTCTCTCATGCCATCTTCATAAGCCCCTATACACTTTGCGTTTGAAGATAAATTTAATCCTCCATATTTTATAGTGGCAAGAAGACTGTTTCCTTTAGAGTTTTCAACAGCACCTATTTCAGTAGCTTCCGTAGCTCCTAGCCTAATATTCAAGGCATCAATGTATTGTCCTTTTGGAAGAATTCTTTCATCCACAGACTTATTCATTTTACCTAATATAAAATTTGTTGTTGTTTTTGGCATATTATTTTAACCATTTATCCTTACCTCTCATATTCATTAAGAGTCTTCCAGGGTGAATATTACTTAATCTAATTTTAGCGTTTCTTAACAAAGACGATTTGTCTTTTCTAGCCCTATTAACAACATACTCTGTTACCCCAATTCTTCCGTTTAATATAGAATATTTAATGTAAGCATAAATATATTCTTCAAACAACTTATTAACCTGAACATTTTCGTCTACTCCATTTTCCATTCCATCAGAAATGTATTCTAAAACAATAGAAGCTGCGTTAGAAATATTACTAAAGTTAATTACCCCCGATTGTTTGTCAATTGTAAATGTAGGATTACAATTAGCTGTTTCTGTGTTTAAACCAAAACGACTTCCAATAGCATAATCAAAAAACCATCTTCCCTCACAACAGTACCCTTCAGATCCATGATATGGATTTCCTTCATTTAAATAAATACTTTTTCCTCCACGCATTATACGCTCTAAATCAAGTTCTGATTGTTGAGGTTTTAATACGTTTCCGTCTTGATCAAATAGTATGTTAGCATTATTATCTTGAAGATATGCTCCAGACCAGTTTGTTTGAATATTTTCTGTCAAAGGCATTAACAAGCCATCTTTGTGAACAGAAACTCTAACCCAATTAACATAGTCTTGAGGCAGTATAAATCTTAAATCCATTGTGACATCTAATTGAAGGATTTTTATTTCCTTCATTGCATCATAATTTAATTCCTGAATTCCTCTTTTAGCATGAAATAAAATTTGATACCTTTCAATGTTATTAATTAATTCATGGTTTCCCTGATACATTAACATAAAATTGTTAACTATATCAAACAAAGAAATATATTGATATGAACCCCAATTAGCATCATTAGGAATATTTCCTGAATTTTCATAATACGCGTAGTCATTTATATATCCCATTTATTCTTGTGTTTGTTGTTCGTTTGCTAATGCCTCTGTTCCAAATGCATATACATCGGCTTCTCTAATTTCTAAACCTACATATTTACATATTTTAGCTATTAAAGCAGGTTCGTCTGATAATGGTAGTTCAAAATCTTGGTAATCAGCTTGACTGGCATCAAACATAGGCTCTCCTAAAGTTATTGATACATAAGTCCATTTTGGAGGTAAAGGATACCTAACATACTGAGAAGTAATCTGACCTACATTATTTATTGTAATTGGAAAAATCTCTGCAAAAAGAGCGTTCTGAGTATATGCTGGATACCCTATATTTGGTTTTGTTAAAACAGAATTGTTTAACATAGTAATTTTACTTTGAGCTACTCTTTCTGCTTCTAATATGTTATTGGCTGAATAAATATTATAAGTTTTAGGAAATGTATCCCAAACTTGTACTCCTGGAGTTGTAGCTACTAAAAGACTTGTTGCATTTACTACCTGTGAAATTACAGTATTATAAACCACTCCTCCTGTAATAGTAGATGCTATATCTCCTACCGATACTCCTGCTGCAATAAAGTCCGCAGAAGTGTCGTTCACCGCTGTAGAACCACCGTTGGTCGAAGTAGTAACCCCTGAAGCTAATTCTTTTGTGTATACCATCATCTTATTAATTAAATAATAATCAGAAGGAAGTTCATATAAGTTTGGCGCTATACTTGAGGCTCCTATAATTCCAGGACTATTTAATAAAGGCCCATTTACATAAAACGTGTCTATAACCTCTAACAGTCCTTTTGTAATATCCGCGTATCCAGTACCAGACATGCGTAGATTTTCTTTAGTAAGTTGACTGTTGTATTGGTAAAAATAATCCTCAAACATATCCATTTGAGATTGTTGCGCATACAAATTAAAATCTTGCGGAGAAATATATCCATAGTTGTTTTTATTCGCTATAGCTAATACCGTATTTCTTACATCATTTATTGGCATAATCAATTCTTTTTACAAAGATAGCAAAAAAAAAGAGGCCCTATTTTTTTTAGAGCCTCTTTAGGTATTGATTAATTAATAATGCTATGCATTAACAATACTTGTAACAGCTTTTGGAAGAGTTACCTCAAAATAAGGGTTCTGCCAAGATGTAGCTAGTGCTGTTTCCATATTGTCTAATATAGACGTATAAACATCATGAGCCACTTGAGCCGCTGTTGTTACTGTAGTAGTAGTTCCATCAACATAGTCGATTGTAACCGTTACCGCTGTAGCTGTTGCCGTAGCAACTGCTTTTACTCCATCAAGACTAATCAACTGACCAGTGATAGGAGCGTTTGTTACTTTAAGAAATTTTACCATTTTATAAAAAGTTTTAATGGGTTAATAAAAAACAAAGATAAGGTTTTATTTTATTTTGTTTTTAAGAAGCTTATATACTTCTAATCCATCATCACTTTGCATAAAAGATCCTACAATAAAATGAGGGTCTTCTCCAAACGGAATAGTCATCATTTTCTTTTTATTATTAGGAAGATTGTAATAAACATCTTTACCGTTATTTCTAAAAGTCAAAAGTGTAGCATTAAAGAATTGATGAACATCATCCATAAGCTCCAGCATAGGGTCATTAATCGTGTCTAAGAAGTCCTCTGGATTATTCTTGGCATAAACTAGTAAATCTCTTTTAAGCTCAGGAGAGGTCATGTTTTGAACTCCATTACCCATTAATACACGACAAACTTGAGTTAGTTTTTTAATGTCCTTTGTAATTTTTTTAGCTTCTATTTGAGCTTCAATTTCCATTTCAACAATTTCTAGCTCTATACTAGCATCTCGCTCTTTATTTATTTCTTCAAACACATTACCATTACTAGGATGTAAGTGAAGAAACTTTTGCAAAACTTGGTTTGATTTTTCTACCATTAGCATTCCGTCTTCAAAAACAATAGGCTCTAAAATTGCATTACCATCTTGCTCATCTTCAAAAGGGCTTTTTTGATTTTTTGCGTAACGTAAAGGTCTATTAGTACCTTCTTCTTCGTCAAAATATAATAAAGGAGATCTTGTTGAGTGTCTAGAGGATAACATATAAGACAAAGGCGCTTTGTTTCCTGTCAGACGATAGGCTTTCGCCTTAAATTCTGGTTTACTTTTATTCATAATAATATAATTTAATTTGATTTATATAAAAAAAAAGGAAGGTTACTAAGAGAACTTTTACATGTATGCCGTTCACCTTCCTTTAATTATTAACTACTTACGCGTTTTGGAATAAGAAGAAGTTGTTTGCACCTAAAGTACACACAGCTCTTTCAGACAAGAAGTTTACCTCCATTGCATCCAAATCAGAAGTTTTTGCACCACCAGCAGAACCAGTGATCCAAGACTTATAACGTCTGTCTTCAGTTTCTGAAGCTCTGTAACGAACATGTAAGAATGGTCTCTTAGCGTTTTTACCTAAGATTTGATCATAAACAGTTGTAGATCCAGCTGGAACTAAAAGTCCGTTTACTGCACCTGCGTTTATACCACCTCTCATGGTAGGATCGTTTAAGTATTTCCAGTCAGACTTGTAAAAATCATAACCTCTACGGAAACCTGTAAACCCTAAGTTAAGAGCCATATCTTTATCATTGTCAAATAAACCATATGAAGTACCACCTGCTCCGTAAGAGTTTTGTGCCGCTAACATATCGTCAATATCAAATGAAAATTGTCTGTTTACAAAAATAACGTTTTCTTCAATAGATCCCTGCTTATCAAGTCTTTGAATTACTTGATCAAATTGAGCTAAAGCAACTGGGTTTCCGCCACCGAAAACATTACCTCTTTCTCCAACTACATAAAAGATACCTTCTGATCCAGAAGAATCAGCCGCACTTAATCCTGCACCTACACCTTGAAGATAATCTCCTGCTCCAGAACCTGCTGCTGCTGGTACTGCTTCGATCATTGCTGTTTCTAGGTAATCCTCAAAACGAAGTCTTGTGTCATGCTCTGATTTCATGTACCATAAGTATCCAGATGCTCCACCTTCAGATGTAACTTCTACCCATCCAATCTGAGCCATGTCAGAACCAGAAACAGAATACTTGTCTTTGATTATAATTGGCTTGTTTTGAAAAAAGAAATCGTCAGATTCTAAAGATCCTTGCATTCCTTCTACACCTTTAGCAAATTCAGAACCATAAATAAAGATATCACAAGCAACACCAGCAGCCATAGTTTGACCACCTGCTTCGTAATATGCAATTGTTACTTGATTTGGATTTGCAGCTGTAGGAGCTACTGTAATAATACCTTTGTTTTGCAAAGCAGAACCTGTTGTATTATCAGAAATCATAACCGTTTGACCTGCTCTAAAAGCTGCCTGATTAGATGTTCCACCTAATGCTGGGTTAAAGTTTTGGATGTTGTTAGGAATAGTCCAAACAGCATTGTCAACTCCAGCGGCTCCTGCTGAAGTTACTGCCTGGTACTTTGTGTGTAGTCTTCCTTGTTCTGCCCATTTAATAAGGTCAGAGTTAGAAGGCATTTCAGCGCCTACCATTCTCAAGAATGATGCTACTGATCGGTTTCCATAACGTTCGAATTCTTTCTCATAAACATCTGGAAGATATTGATTTAAGAAATCAAAGTTATTTATATAATTTGTTGATAAAGGAGTTTGTTGCGCACTTGGCTGCAAGTCAAATCCTGGTGTTGCATTTACTGCCATAATTTAAAATTTTACTGTTTTTTAATACTTCTAATTTTGAGTCCCTTTCCGTTATCATTGCTTTTGCTAACAGGTCTAATTGTTATTCCATTTTTAGAAACCGACTGTGATTGTTGTCTTACATCCATGTTTATGTTTTTAGATTTTCTAGAAACATTGTCTATAGTTGCAGCAACACCTTGTTCGTAAAAATGTTTAGCAAACTTATCAGGATTCATAGCCACCGATAGTGCCTTATGATATCCTTCAGCATCATTTATTAAACCATCTTCTCCAACAAATGAGCCAATAAAATTATTGACATCTAGTTGACGATTTTTTAATTCTTGTGCATCTCCTGGTTTAAAAGAAATATTTTTATCACCAATTGAAAATTCAAAACCTTTGAAATCATTGTTAAAAACCGACTCGGTTTTATTTAAAAAATATTCATACTTCTTTTTATTTTGCTCTGCAAAACTTTCAGAGTCCTCGACTGATTTCTTGTAAGCTCTATATCTTTCTTGTTGATCTTCAGATAGTCCATCCCCACTTGACTCAAGAGGAACTTTATACTTATCTTTTTGCTCATTCAAAAAATCTTTAGCTTTTACAAGCTCTCGTTTTTTAGCTAATTTTATTTTTCTAATATCCTTTTCGTCATCTAAATCTTCATCGTATAAAAACTTATCTGCGATAATGTCCTGGATATCTTCTTCATCTAACCCTTTTTCGGTAGACTGATAATAGCTAAAAAGTATAGCATCTTCCTCCATGCCATCAATATCTTCTTGTAATTTAATGAAGTCATTAATGCCACGGCCAGTTTCCTGCTTATACTTTAAATACTTAGATACGTCTTCTGGTAAATCAGGGTTTGCCTCTTTTTCCGCAAACAATTCATCAACAGAATTAATATCCTTATTGTATCTTTTTTTAATATATGAAAGAACGTCTGTGTCAGAAAATTCTGGTAAAGACTCTTCTTTCACTTTTTCACTTTTTACTTCTGGCGCTTCTTGACTATTAAAATTTACACGATCAATTCCGTCATCAACAGGTTTATCTGTCGAATCTTCAAATTGTTCTTCATGTCTTTTTAATAACGTTTCTTCAACTTGCGCTTTTGATTTTTCTTCGACATTTCCGTCAACTGCTTTTACTTCAAAACTCATTTGATTTAATTTTTTACAAAGTTAGTACTAATTTAATTATATATTTAAGCCTATTATCTTGGATTAAATTCTGCAAAATCAAACCCATCTAAACTATCTTCATTAGATTCAAAGTTTATTGAGGTTAAATTTCTTTTCTTTTGCTCTGCTATTTTAGAGGTGTTTGTTGATTGTTGATTAATTCTTTCTTTTTTAGCTTTTTCTCTATTACTTTCTCTGGACAATATGTTTTCTTGTTCAGCGCCTTTTAATTGCATTTGCATTTCAAATTCAACTTGCATTAGCTGTTTTTTTAGTTCAGCTTCTGTTTGTAGTTTTTGAATATCAAAAGATGTCTCTGCTTCTTTTACTGCAATTTTAGACTGCATTTCAGCTTGAGCTGTTTGTTGTACTAATTGAGAAGCAGCCTGTTGAGCCTGCATCTGCATTTGCGCTTGCATTTGTTGCTCTTGTTGTTGTTGTTGCAGTTCGGCTTCTTGTTTAACTTTACGCTTAACTTTAAGCAATTGATTTGCCATTTTTATATTAGCAAGCTCTCTGATGTCAATAGCATCTTCAAGATTTATATCTTGTTTAGATAGAGCCATTTGAATATTTTGCTCTAACATAGCTTTCTCCTCTTCATCTGGAGCCATCTCTACAAAAATACCAAAGTCATGTAAATATAAATTTTTAATGTCTTCAAGTATTCCTAAATTATACTTACCAATCTGCATAGCAAATTCATCTTTAAATTCTGCGTACTCTAAAACATCTGCTGTTCTAATTGACAAGCATTCGGCTAAAGTTTTTGTAATGTATAAACTAGCATTTAAAATGTGTCTGGTTGCTACGTTAGAATTTAAAGCTGCTAATTTCTGAACACCTACTAAAGAATTAGGATCAGGACTAGATCCATCCCTAGCCTCATTTAAACCCGTTACAGACCTGATCATATCTAAATAATGATTGTAGTTAGCGATAAGCATTTGCATCTTGCTAGCGCCACTATTTGATGTTAATTGCTGGATAGGAACTCTTGCGTTATTATATTCTCCATCTCCAGTATAACTTCTACCAATAACACTACCTGTTTGAAAGTATAGCCTTAAAGCATCTTCTGGATTATACGCGTTACCTGTTCCAAGATCAACCTCGTTTAATCCATCTGCATCTATAAAAACACCGTCAGGCACAACACGGGAAACA
>Ga0255055_10001514_pt1 | contig 16893 bp, 9 predicted proteins | sample JV7_2_27_MG_FD_188633 | JGI IMG/M metagenome (GOLD analysis project Ga0255055, IMG submission 188633) | Seawater microbial communities from Jervis Inlet, British Columbia, Canada - JV7_2_27 | ecosystem: Environmental > Aquatic > Marine > Inlet | place: Canada: British Columbia | collected... | reverse complement strand
CTTTCTGATAACGCTTATACTCTTTGGTTGATGAGATAACTCCGCCTTGATCCATGAATTCTCGAAAAGTGATCCCAATGGGCTTCAACCGATAATCATAATGATCTTCCAGTGTCTCCCAGGGCCAGTCGTCCGTCTGACCCAGCTGCAGCCCCAGTCCCCGCCAGACATCGTAATCGTCGCGCCGATCATACTGTCCGCTTACAGTCTTGGGCATCGCTCGTTCACTTCCCATAATTCCCGAATAGGACCAGAGCCAGGGCCGTTCAAGATAGGTAGTAGCCGGTAGTACATAGTCTGCTAACTGTGCGCTGGGTGTCATAAAAAAATCGACTACCACATAAAGATCAAGTTTCTTAAGAGCATCGTACACAAGTTTTGTGTTGGGTGCCGTAACCATGGGATTGCTGGAAAGCGTAATCATGCCCTTTACCGGATATGGTTGACCACTGAGGATGGCTCGGTAGATGGTGGGCCCGTGAGCAAAGACTTCATAAGAGCTTCGTGCAAAGGCTTCATTTCCCCATACGCGTTGCACGTGGGCCTGAGTCAGGTCAAATCCTCGGTGGGACATGAGTCGAAAACGTTCAAGTCCCAAAGTCTTGTCTTTTTGTTTTTCGGAAAGCCTGTCATGGGCTGCAACTTCCTGTTCGTGAATCACCCCGGGATAAGGATTTGTAAAGATATCAGCGCCTTTTTCATCAATATTGCCACAAATGGCGGCCAAGATAAAAAAGGCGTGTAGAGCCTCAATGGAGTTGGCCAAATGCTCTAACCCCATCCCGTGGTTCGTCACACCGGGTTTCAGCGTTGCATACCACTCTGCTGCCTGGCGAATCTTCTCTTCCGAAATCCAGGTGATGGTTGAAACTTTTTCTAAGGGGTATTGTGCTACCCGCTCCTTAAGCTTATCAAAACCATGACACCAGTTTTGCACAAAATCCTTATCGTACAACCCTTCAGTTATGATGTAATTTATCATACCGAGGGCAAGGGCTGTGTCAGTACCGGGGCGGATTTGAAGCCACAAATCCGCATGCTTTACAGAATCCATTTTTCGCGGGTCGATGACGATTATTTTGGCACCGTTTTCTTTACGGGTCTTTTTTGCGGCTTTCCAGAATACGTCCCAGTAACGGGGTCCACCGCCACCCCATAGCAACACACAACCGGTATTGGGTCTCGCTACAGGGAAAACTCGCCACCCATAAAGAACATGGCTCATCACGCAAAAAGGGCCGTAGCAGATCTGACCTGCACCGGTGTGGTTGGGAGAACCCAAAAGATTAAAAAACCGTTGTCTGATTTCGTCATGGGTCCTGCCGGTACCGCTGGTGGTTGCAATGGCTTCCGGGCCGTGGTGATCAATGATCGCTTTCATGCGTTCTCCGATCTCAATGAAAGCATCATCCCATGATATTTCCTGCCATCGATTTTCCCCTCGCGCGCCAACACGCTTCAAAGGATAATTCAATCGGCCAGGATGATAAAAATACTCGATCACATTCCTGCGACGGGGACAACCCTTGGTAATAGGATACGATGATTTTGTTCCGGGAAAATCCTTATCAGGCTCTACCGATACAAGCCTACCCTCTTCGACTGTTGCAGCCAACCTGCAAGCATTGTGGCATTGAATACAAACGACTTTTTTGATTTCCATTGCTATTCTTTCTAATAATAAATTTCCCTTATATGTATTTATATCAATTTTTGAATTTGATTTTGTCTAACAACAACTCGTTAAAAAGCTTCAATACATTGTTGCCGCTTATTTTCTCTCCCTTTATCTTTCGACTTTAATACCGGCTTTTTCCCGATCCCAGGTCTCCTGTGTCAGGCCTTTGTCTCTCAGTATAAATTTCTGAATCTTTTGATTGGGTGTTTTCGGAAATTCATCCATAATTTCTATGTAGCGCGGTACCATGTAATAGGCCATTCGTTCTTTACAAAAATTGATTAGCTCTTCAGGTGTTAGCTTTTGTCCCTCTTTTAAAATGACACATATCTTGACCTCATCCTCTGTCATTTCCGCATCTTTAACTGCTACTGCAGCCGATTCCAAAACTGCCGGATGCGAGTTTATTACCTCTTCGACTTCATAAGATGAAATATTTTCACCCCTTCTCCGAATGGCATCTTTCTTTCTGTCTAAAAAATAAAAATAGCCGTTTTCATCCCTCATCCCGAAATCGCCTGTGTGGTACCACAGATTGCGAAAGGTCTTCAGAGTTGCTTCAGGCATATTGTGATAGCCTTCCATTTGAATAAACGGCTCCTTCCCTCTTACAACGATTTCTCCCTTGACTCCAGGCCCACATTCCAAATCATTATCGTCAAATATGCGGCAATCGTATTGGGGCAACGCCTTGCCGCAGGAATCCGACTTGGTTACCTCATCAAAAGGCGAGACAATACAGATACAGGTTTCTGTTGCCCCAAACATACCGATAAGTTTTACGCCAAAACGCTTTTCAAACCCAAGTGATTCCGCGATAAGAGGCACTGAGTTAATAACCTTTAGCGTGTTGTTTGCATCATCAGGTTTCGGTTCCTGCTTCATTAATAAAACCAAAATTGAGCCCATCACATTGGTATGGGTGGCTTTATACATTGCAATCTCATCCAAAAAAGTGGTCAGACTAAAATGCTTCCCCATGGCGAATGTAGCCTTAGCCATCAATGCCGTATATACTGAACAGATGGATGCATTGGCATGGAAAAAAGGCAGGCAAGTGTATAAAACATCATCTTCTGTATGACGCATCCAATGAATGGCTGATATAAGATTGTAATAATAGTAATGGTGGCACAATATAGCGCCTTTTGAAGGACCCGTGGTTCCGGAAGTGTATAAAATTGACATGGGATCCTGTGGTTTGATGGTAACACGTGGAGGTAATTCCGAACCTTGCATCAGGTTTTCAAAATCCATTAGCTGAGCATTGGAAAGTACAACCTTTTCCTTGAAATCTGGATTTTCCCTAACCACAACTAATCTTCTAATCTGTTTGATATCATTTTCGATGAACTTAATCCGTTCCAAAAGATCGTTGTCCACAAATGCAAACGTCGAATCTGAGTTGTTGATGATGTACCCCAACAATTTGCCCTTCAGGGTTGGGTTCATGGGAACCATAACAGCGCCTATTTTTCCAAGAGCAAACCATGAATAGATGAATTCGATGGAGTTCTTCATCATGAAACATACCCTGTCACCTTTCCTAACGCCCATTTCAAGCAAAGTATTGGCAATTCTGTTCACATTTTTATCCAACTCCCTGTAACTTACTTTCTGGTCCTGATACATGAAATAAGTTTTATCACTCAATTCCTTTGCTCTGGTTTCCAAAATATGGGGTAAAGTTCTGTTTTCAAATTCAAGCTCGTAGCCTGTATTGTAATAATGTTCCATCTTTCTGTCCTCCTATATGTAAGCTTCTGCAAATATTAAGTTTGTTTTATAGGAACAAGCAATGATTTTTGCGTGAGAATAAAAATTGTAGCCCCAAAAGAATGGCCAAAAGGATAGCGTTTTTAATTCCGGAAGCGCAAGATCGTTATATTAAATATTGATAATTTGTATCAAAATTTAATATCCCCTCCTAAAACAACCATGAGCTTTTTGTCAATAAAAAAGAATCGTATTATTTTGAGAGAAATAGGTTTATTGATGATGTCAGAATGCGCTCCATTAGGCGTCACGACGGGAGGCGAGATCGAGTCAATCTAATCGTTTGATCCTAATAAAAATTTTGTTTAAATGCAGAATCGAAAATATCTAAACCAGTCAATTTTTGTACCCAAATAAAAATTTTAACGAGACCCCCCACATGGCATGTACGAAGCGGCATTACTTTCCTCGATATATCTAGTGGCATTTGGTGCAGAATATTAGTTCTGTTGTGACAAAGATTGTAAATCTGAAAATAAGATAAGTGCAATTGATATGCGATTATGCAGCCAGGACTGTACAAAAACTAGCTTAATGTCGCTTAAACTAGCTTTGATTTTATTAACTATCTGATTTCATTTCTAATTTTGCAATTCCGGCCTTCGGCACCACAAAATTAAAGGCTTCAATCCCCGGGAATTGAAGCCTTTTTTATCTTTTCATCTTTCAGCTTACATCATCTTCAAATCATATCCATTTAGCAATCGGCCTTTCCCTGGTCCTCTGGCCGCCTAGTCATAAATCATTTTTTACAATCAGACCCTAGTAAATGATACATTTATCATTTACTAAATGACTCCTCAAGCGATGAAGACAGCACAATCCATTGTGATTATATTTATAATTATTTCAGGAAATTATGTATTTTTTCTTGCAAATACGATTGCACTAAATTATAACATTTTTTGCCATCTCCTTGGGCAAAATACTTCTCTTTTTATTTGCTTCAGCGCGAGGCCCTATCAATATGAGATCGAGCCAATGGGCTCTGTTTCTGAAAAATTGAGGCGCAAATTTTGCATTGGTTTTTTATGCGCCGACATTCAGTGAATACCAATTGAAGAAATACATTCAGATAATTGATGTCGGCATAACCAACCCACCCTTTGAAACCAATTGATCCGCTCAGTGTTAAAATGAAAATTAAGAAACCAGTACTTATGGCTTTAATTGGCACGATTATATGCGGAATGGGGATTTTCGGATTTCTTGAGATACGCAACCGGCCGGTGATTCCGCGCCATAGCCTACAACGGCAAATACCGGCGCCGGATGGCGACCGCTCCGCTCCAATTTCAATAAGCACGGTCCTGTTACTTCTGGCTGTGGGGGTCAGCGGTGCGCTGAGTGTCCGCCGCAAAAAGAAAAACAAAAGAAGGTCTGCTCAAATAAAAGAGCCACCAACCACGCCTGATGATCGCAATAAAGCGTTTGTCAGGCTCAACAAACAATATCTGAATTTGCAATACAAGATAACCCAAAACAAGTTTTCAGGCGAAAATCCACCGGATTGTCTGCGTAAAGAGATTTCTGACCTCGAACGTAAGGTCCACCTGATTTCCAGAGCGCTGGAATAAAGATAAAGGTGTCAGTCACCGGGTTCCAAGGTTCAACGTTCAGGGTTCAGAGGTTCAGTTTTGAGCATCAGATATCCCAATGGCCAGAACCTCTGAACCTTTGAACCCTGAACCCACAGGCCTGAAGCCTGACACTAGGTCATTCCGGTAAAATCAAAACTGAGTTTGTCCTGGAACTTTTCGATACGTTTAAAAATCTCTTTAAGCATGGTCTGTTCGATTTTGGATAGCTTTTTGGGTGTGATGTAATTGTCCGGGGCGGCGTCTTCTTCGACCATGGCTTTTATCTGGCGAACAAAACGCTGCTGCATCAAATAGCTGTAAGCCGTATCCAGTTCATTGTGCTCCTCCCAGCTGATTTTTTCCTTTACCATCAATTGATTCAGCCGTTCCAGGGTATTGGTTTCATCGATTCGGTTCTGAAGAGCGTATATTCTGGCGTAATCGACGATCGGCTGCATGGCGGCTTTAATGTCTAACGCGTCCCGGTGTTCACCTTTGGATTCCACCACAAAATTCCGAAAAAAACCGATCGGTGGTGTAAAATACAGCGCATTTTCCGTCATGTGGCGAAAAAAACCCGGCCAGCCTACCAGCGAATCAAACAGATATTGACGCAGCTGAGCAATAAGGTTCTCATCACCGTATCCCGCCCTGAAATCAAAGAAAATGCTGGCCTGTAGCAAATCTTCGGGCGCAGCCGTGTGAATCCAGCGTTTAAAGTAGCTTTTCCAGGTTGACAGCGGCTGGCACCAGTTGGCATTTTTTGCCATGACCCCGCCTTTGCAAAAGGCATAACCGGCTTCATCCAGCCAGTTACAGACCCGCTCGCTGAATTTTAAAAAATATTTTGTCACTTTTTGAAGCGAATTAGCGGGCACATCTTCGAACACAATGGCATTGTCCTGGTCGGTCTTGAGGGTCTGTTCCATTCTGCCCTCGCTGCCCAATATCATAAACACAAATTTAACCGGCGGCGGGCCAAATTCGGCCAGAGCGAATCCAATGATTTTTTGCAGAATGGCATCTGAAACAGTTGTCAAAAACCGGGTCACATTTCTGGCTTTCGCACCGGTGTTGATCAAGGTTTGAATCAAGTGCGGAACCTGCTTGTGAATCTGCACAATCTGGTTGATAAATCTGGCCTGGGCAATTTCACGGATCACGAAAAAAGGTGACTGTCCCTGCGCCTTCAGCAAATCCCGGTTGGTGACCACACCAACGACTTTGTCCTCATTGTCGGTTACCGCAAGGTGTTTGATATTTTTTTGCATCATTTCCATTAAAGCTTCAAAGATAAGGGCCTGTTTGGAAATCAGGCAGAGGGGTGAAGTCATGATATCGGAAACCGGCTTTAAAATATCATAGCCGGTCGCCGTAACTTTTTTTCTTAAATCATTATCGGTTACCACCCCCACAAATTCTCCTCTGGGTTCGCAAATAAAAATCGAACTGGTGTTGTGCTCGCTCATCACCGCCGCTGCCGCCTGGATCGGCATATTTTGATCACAGAAGACCAGGTCCTTGCTGTAAATCGTTTCAACCGGCAGATTAAAAAACTCGGTCGCCTGTTCGCTGGGTTTGAGATTGCCGGAAATGATTTCGGCATAGGACCGGTCCAGCATCCGTTTTCCGAAAATGTCGGTGAAAAAGTCGGAAAAAGCCTCAAACCGATTACAGGTGTCCAAAAACATCTCTTTGGGTAAAATATAAAAATAGGAATCCTCGGTAATCCTTAATGTGCGGATGGCAATTCCATTGTTCATCAGCATGGAAATGCCGCCGTACATATCGCCCTCGCCGATCATTCCGCGCAGGGTTTTTTCGTCATTTTCCTCGAAATAGCGTTCGGCCGCCCCCTTTTGGATGATATAGAGATATTCTATTTTGGAGCGTCCCTGCAGAAACAAAACGGTATCCTTGGGATAGTTGATAATAGAGACCGCGGCCGCCATTTTTTCCACATCGGCCTCGGGAAGAAACGAAAATGGCGCCAGTTCGTGCAGAAAATGAAGTACCTGTCCGGAAGCCACCACAGATGCGTAGGATTTGTTCATCATTCGTTTGCGAAACTTCTCCGCAAAATACTCATAAAATTCCGTATGAAGGGTACAGATATCCAGAAACACCTTTTTGGGCATTATATATACGGTGGTATCTTCGACGATTTTAACCGATCGAACCGAAAGGCCGGCATTCATTAATATTGAAATGCCGCCAAAAATATCGCCCTGCCTCAAAGTCCCGCTCAGTTCTTTTTCACCGTCGCTTTCATAAAAAAGCTCTAACAACCCATCTTTTATAATGTATATATGTTCCAGTTTCGTGCGACCCTGAACAGACAAATTGTGGCCGCTGGAAAAATTTTCAGCGGATACCGACTCACTGATTTGTTTGAGTTCCGCTTCAGGCAGTTTTGAAAACGGTGCCTGCTTGGCCAGAAATGTGAGTGCTTGATCTTGCATGCCTTCTCCTGATAGGAGGCTTTTTTATTCGTTTACCTGCCCCAACCAACGTCAAGCGCTTTTCCAAAATGCAAAACAGTTGATCGAAATTATAGGCCTACCGTACCACAACTTGCCCAATGTGCCAATTATAATAGGTATTTAAAAATTGTCAGCCCGCCTGGACCACAGGACTGAATTGACACATTGATTCGATTCATCTATATTGGCTTCCTATGAAATACCTGAATCTTGCTTGAAAATTAATGAGAATATGAAAGCCTGCGACTCGTGCAAAATTCAGGTAATAAGTGACCTTGCCTTTCTTTCCTTTTTTTCAAGCAATCGAGGGTGATCCATGAGTCCTAAAGACAGAAAAAATAAGCATCTGGTTGGTTTATTTCTGCTGGGTTGCGTTCTTTTTAATTATCCCCTGCTGTCGTTATTCAACCTGAAATCCATGATATTCGGTGTTCCACTGCTTTTTTTCTATGTATTCATCGGTTGGGCGCTTTTAATTCTGCTGGCAGCCATTGCGACCAAAACCCGCTGGCGCGCATCATCAAAACCCTCTGCTAAAAACGGGCCATAAGTGATGTTAGAGACCGGGGTCATACTTTTTGTTTCATTTGGCTACATGGGCCTGCTTTTTGCCATCGCTCATTACGGTGATAAGCGTGCCGATGCCGGCCGCAGTATCATCAGCAACCCTTATATTTATGCTCTTTCTCTGGCCGTATACTGCACGGCCTGGACATTCTACGGCAGTGTTGGCCTTGCCGTTGGCAGCGGTTTGGGCTTTTTGACCATTTATATCGGCCCGACCCTCATGGCCCTGCTAGGCTGGATGATCTGGCAAAAAATTATCCGTATCAGCAAGGTCCATCGCATCACCTCCATCGCCGATTTTATTGCTTCCCGTTACGGCAAAAGCTTCACCCTGGGCGGACTCGTTACCATCATTGCGGTAATCGGTGTCATCCCTTATATTGCACTGCAGCTCAAAGCGATTTCAACCGGATTTTTGCTGATCAATCAATACCCTAAGATATCGGTTCCATTCAGTTTTTCCGAACTTCCGGTAATGGGCGACCCCGCGTTTTATATCGCCCTGCTGCTGGCTATATTTGCCATTCTGTTCGGTACCCGTCACCTGGACGCAGCCGAACGGCATGAAGGACTGGTTGCGGCCATCGCTTTTGAATCGATTGTAAAGCTGGCCGCTTTCCTCACCGTTGGAATTTTCGTCACCTATTTCATCCATGACGGCTTTGGTGATCTGTTCCAAAAAGCCGCCGACCTGGCAGATTTAAAAAACACAGCCACCCTGGAAAACGGCAGCGACAGCTTTGGTGCGCTTGGCAACTATCTGACGATCAGCGGCCGCGGCGGCAGTTATACGGACTGGGCCATCTATCTTTTTATATCCATGCTGGCCATTATTTTTCTGCCCCGCCAATTCCAGATAGCCGTGGTGGAAAACGTCAATGAAGAGCATCTGAATAAGGCCATCTGGCTTTTCCCGCTCTATCTTCTGGCCATCAATATTTTTGTCTTACCGGTGGCATTCAGCGGCCTGTTGCGTTTTCCAAACGGCAGCATCGATGCCGACACATTTGTCCTCACACTCCCGATGGCCGAACGCCATCAGCTGATCGCTTTGTTTGTTTATCTCGGCGGCATGTCGGCCGCAACCGGTATGGTCATCGTTGAAACCATTGCCCTGAGTACGATGATATGCAACGATCTGGTCATGCCGGTGCTGCTGCGGATGCCCATTGAAGCTCTGGGCCGGCGCCGGGATTATAGCGGACTGCTGCTCACCATCCGCAGAGCCAGCATCGTTTTAGTTTTACTGCTGGGTTATATCTATTTTCGTATTATCGGCGAATTTTACGCCCTGGTCTCCATCGGGCTGGTGTCCTTTGCAGCGGTCGCTCAGTTTGCTCCGGCCCTGCTGGGTGGCATCTTCTGGAAAGGCGGCACCCGCAGCGGCGCAATCTGCGGCCTGTCGGCCGGATTTTTGGTCTGGACTTATACCCTTTTTCTGCCATCACTCGTGCAGGCCGGCATCATCTCCCAGGATTTTGTTGCCCGGGGACCATTAAGCATCGAGCTGCTGAAACCGTTTCAATTATTTGGATTGCAGCACTTCAACCGCATATCCCATTCGGTTTTCTGGAGTATGCTGGCCAATATCGGCTTTTATATCGGTGTATCTATTTTCAGCCGTCCAAGCGCCATCGAACATACCCAGGCCGCCCTGTTTGTTGATGTTTTCAGATATTCCGGTAAAGCCGGCGAATCCCATTTCTGGCGCGGCACAGCAAGCCTGCCGGACCTTAAATCTCTGCTAATGCGGTTTTTAGGCAAACGCCGCACAGATGCGGCCCTAACCGACTACGCCGCCAAACGCAAACTCAGCTGGAATTACCTGGTAACCGCCGATGCCGACCTGGTCAGCTATGCCGAAAGATTGCTCGCCGGTGCCATCGGTTCAGCATCGGCCCGCGTCATGGTTGCATCGGTTGTCAAAGAAGAATCTCTGGGCATCGAAGAAGTTTTGAACATTCTCGATGAAACCCAGCAGGTGATTGCCTATAGCCGCGAACTGGAGAAAGCCACCGCCGAACTTCAGGAAGCCAATCGCCGCCTGCAGGATCTGGATCGTCTCAAAGACGAATTTATCTCAACCGTCACCCACGAATTGCGCACCCCGCTGACATCTGTACGCTCGCTGGCTGAAATTTTACATACCAATCCGGATATCGATGAAGATCAGCACAAGAGTTTTACAGGTATCATCATTAAAGAAAGCGAACGCTTAACCCGTCTGATCAACCAGGTACTGGATTATGAGAAAATCGAATCCGCCCAGATGGACTGGGTAATTGCTTCAGCCGATATCAGAGAAATTATCCAGGACGCTGTCGCCAGTACCCGGCAGCTGGTCGAGGATAAAAACATCATGCTGAATTATGAGCTGAACGATCAGCCACCGCCCATATCCGGCGACCGTGATCGCCTGGTTCAGGTCATGGTGAATCTGATTTCAAATGCCGTCAAATTTTGCGATTCCGATCGCGGAAAAATTGTCATTCGACTGAAATCATCGGACAAACAGGTGCAGGTTGATGTCCAGGACAACGGCATCGGAATAAAAACCGAAGATCAAAACAAAATATTCGATAAATTTCAACAAGTTAAAGACCCCACCAAGGGCCGCCCGTACGGCACCGGCATCGGCCTGACCATCAGCAAACGCATCATTGATTTTCACCATGGAAGAATATGGGTTGAAAGTAAACCCGGCCATGGATCCACGTTTTCTTTTTCGCTGCCGACTACTCTGGAAGCTGCCCTCACCCCATAAAAAAACCAATGCCGAGGACGAGCAGGAGTACGAGGACGAGTACGAGATTAGACAACCTTCCTTTACCTCGTCGTCGTCCTCGTCCTCGTCCTCGTTATCTATCGCCATACAGCTCCTAAACACAAAATATTTAATTAAACAAACTGCGCACTCTCTAAAATTAGAACTTCTGTCGGGCATAAAATGTTTTCCGGGAAGCTGCCAGAGCCGCTTTCAAGGTAAAAATTTGTTGCTGGGCCAAAAGTGGTAAAAATTTGAGATACATTTTACCGGTGGCCATGGCATCTCCTATGGCGGTATGCCGTGCCAGGATCTGAACCCCCAATCGTTTAGCGATGGCTTCCAGATTATGATCTTCATGGGAGGGATGAACTACGGCTGACAATAATAAGGTATCCAACACCGGATTTGCAAACCGCACGCCCGTATTTTCTTCCTTTAATTGCAGAAAGCGCATATCAAAAGCAGCGTTGTGAGCCACCAGGATGGTGCCTTTTGCAAACTCGTGGAACATCGGTAGAACTTCTTGGATCTTTGGTTTTCCTTTCAACATCTCGGGATGAATTCCGTGTATTTTCACCGATGTCCAGGGTACGGATCGCTGCGGGTCTACCAGCTGTTCAAATCGATCATCCTGCAGCAACCGGCCATTGACCATTCGAATCGCCCCGACGGCAATTATCTCATCTCCCTCATTCGGATTCAAACCGGTGGTTTCAAGATCAAAAACCGTGTATGTCAGCTCCGCTAGTTTCCGGTTCTCAAGCTCTGGGTTTTGACCGGCTTGCAGAAACATATCAAAATCATAAAACTCGGGGCGACTTTCCGGCAAAATTGTTAAAGATCGTGATTTTTCAGGCCTAACCAGGTAAACCACCGGAAGGAAAAAACGCACATAAGACGTATCCTGCAAACTCCTGGATGCATACAGACCGATCTCACCATTGTGATGATCAATCACCTCTCTGAGTGTTAACGAAAGGCTTTCATCTTCAAACACCAGCGGCTGTGTTTCCCAGACCCGTAAAGAATCTGCCTTAATCGGGTGACCGGACCAGAGTAAATCCAGACCTACAAAACGCCTCAATTGGGTCAAACGGCAGGTCAATTCATTCACACCGGTGGCTGTTTTGATCTGTTGAATGACATACAATAAGGCCAGTAAAAATGAAGAACGGTCGACGTGGACGTAATGCTCGGAGGTTATATTCTGCATTCGGATATTCAGGTTTAAACTATCGCGACACCGGGCCCGTAATATTTCAAACAGGTCGGGAACCGAAATCCGAACCAGCGGCCACTGATTAAATATGGGATGCAATGACAGTGTGGGATCCTGTTCTAAAATGTCGCCGATATTCGAAGACTCTTTGTGAATAATTTTTTTAAGCGTTTCGAGGCGCGTCGCATCCATATCCGGATAGTCCAAAATGGTTTCAATAGCCGAACGAATTCCGGCAAAGGACGCCCGGATTCCGCGGGTAAAGGATTGCAAGGTAAGGTTTAAATGATTTTGAGATTCGAGCTGCTGGGTGATATCGTATAGGATCAGAATAAATCCGGAATATTGCCTTGTGTGGGTTAAAACCGGAACAGCCTCGACCCGTAACAGGGTTTCCTCTGCACCCGGGGAAACAAAATACGAAACCACATCCGGTTCGTCGCGCTCTAATTTATTCGTTATTTGATCAATGCTATGCCGGATAAGATTTTTGTTAAAGACCTCGTAAATTGAGCGCCCAAGACCGACATATCGCACGGGTTTATCAACGCTGTCATTACCGGTCACCGACAACAGCAGTTTTGCGCGGTTGTTGTATAAAAGAATTTGACCTTCGGGGTTGCATACAATCACGCCCTCGGGCAGCTCCGACATAATGGCCGCCAGAATATTTTTCTCCTCTTCAGATTGGGCTCTGGCACTATTCACGCGGCCTTCAATATCATTTAGCAGGGATTCATAATGCGCAGCCCCTTCATTCAAACGCTCACATAGCCGCTGAATTTCTTGGGCGCCCTCAATATGAAAGCGATGCGAAGGATTGGTGGGATTAACCAGTGAAATTTGTTCGGCGATTTTGCGCAGGGGCCGAATGTATTTGCGCAGAGCAATATCCAAAAACATCACGCCAGCCAGTAGCAGCAACACGGCGAAAATGAGAATCGGCCCGAAATTATCTTTGAGAAGGCCCAGTAAAAGGGTGTGCTCTTGGGAGGTGAGTTGCGTATTAAACCAGATCGCAAAACCAACGCATACGATTAACCAAGCTCCAAGTAATAGTGCAATCGCCTGCCAGAATTTATGTCCCCGTCTTTTCATGCGTATTTTCTAAAAGCTCTTTGACCTTGGCGACAACTTCTGCATTTGAAAATGGCTTGATAATATAGGCGTCGGCTCCGAGTGCCATACCTTTGGCAATTTCAACTTCACGGCCTTTGGCCGTCAAAAAAATGATTTTAACATTTCTAAATTCGGGATTCAAGCGCACAATTTCACAGATCTCATACCCATCAATTCCAGGAAGCATGATATCCAACAGGATTAGATCCGGCTTGTATTTTAGAATAATATCCAGCGCATCTTCGCCGTTTTTTGCAACCAAGACATTATAGCCTTGTTGCTCCATCAAAAACTGGATGGGAACGACAATGCTGGGCTCATCATCTACGACGAGGATCTCTTTCGGCATGCGGAGTACTCCTGTGTGATCAGCGCTCGGCGATATTTTTTTTGGCAGCGCCAGATGAACGCCATAAAATCGAATTCGTGCAAATGAAATTTAATCCCTGCGGCGTTCATCGCAATAGGTCTACACACTGCACCGTTGAAGGAAATGTACACCTAAAAAGACAGCCGAATTTAAATTTCGATATCATTCCTTTTTGGCCCTGGCATAGCCGATACCGACCAGGGCTTCTTCCATCTCATCTAGAATTCCGGGATCATCAATGGTTGCCGGCACTTTATACGGTGTATTATCGGCAATCTTTTGGATCGTGCCCCGTAAAATTTTACCGGAGCGGGTTTTCGGTAATCGTTTGACCACCGTGGCCTTCTTAAATGACGCCACCGGACCGATACGCTCTCTAACCATCTGGATGGTTTCCCCGATGATATCATCCGAATCGCGACTGACACCGGCATTGAGCACAACAAAACCGACAGGCACCTGGCCTTTGAGCTTGTCCGCAACCCCCAGCACCGCGCATTCCGCCACATCCGGGTGGTCGCATAAAATCTCTTCCATAGCGCCGGTGGAAAGTCGATGCCCGGCGACATTAATAATATCATCGGTACGGCTCATCACAAAAACAAAACCCTCATCATCGATAAACCCGGCATCGGCGGTTTTGTAATATCCCGGAAATTCTTCCAGATAGGCTGCCAAAAAACCCTGATCGTTGTTCCAAAGCGTGGGGAGCGTGCCCGGTGGAAGGGGCAGTTTGGCCACCAGGGCACCGATCTTACCGGCCGCTACAGGCTCGCAATTTTCATCGACGGCCTGCAGGTTCCAACCCGGCGCCGCTTTGGTGGGCGAACCTTCTTTAACCGCAAAATGATGCAGTCCCAAACAGTTACCGGCAATGGTCCACCCGGTTTCCGTCTGCCACCAGTGGTCGATTACCGGAATTTTCAGGCTGTTTTCGGCCCATTTCAAGGTGTCCGGATCCAGGCGCTCACCGGCCAGAAAAAGGGCTTTGAAATTGGACAGATCGTAATTTTTCATCAATTCGGCCTTGGGATCTTCGCGTTTTATGGCCCGAAATGCGGTGGGGGCGGTAAACATGACTTTGACTTTGTGTTCGGATATGACCCGCCAGAAAGCACCGGCATCCGGCGTACCCACCGGTTTGCCCTCGAACAAAATCGTGGTACATCCTTTGAGCAGTGGACCGTAAACGATGTAAGAATGACCGACCACCCAACCGACATCCGAAGCCGCCCAGTAGACATCGCCGGCATCGATATTGTATATGGCTTTCATCGTCCACTTTAAAGCCACCATGTGTCCGCCGTTATCGCGCACCACCCCTTTGGGCACACCGGTTGTTCCGGAGGTATACAGGATATACAAAGGGTCGGTGGCGGCCACCGGCACACAGTCATGCGGCTCAGCGGTTGCCATTACCGCGTCCCAATCCAGATCCCGCCCATCGATCATACCGGCTTCTTGCATGGGACGCTGCTTGATAATACAGCAATCCGGTTTGGTTTCGGCCATGTCGATGGCTGCGTCAAGAAGCGGTTTGTAGGCAATAACGCGTGCCACCTCGATACCGCAAGAGGCCGATACGATCGCCTTGGGTTTGGCATCATTAATACGCACCGCCAGTTCTGGGGAGGCAAACCCGCCAAAGACAACTGAATGTACGGCCCCGATACGCGTGCAACCCAGCATGGCAATAACCGCCTCGGGGATCATGGGCATGTAAATAAGGACCCGATCGCCTTTGACCACACCTTGGGCGGCAAGAACGCCGGCAAAGCGGGCCACCTCATCGCGCAGTTGTGAATAAGTGTATTTTTTTATCGTATCGGTAACCGGCGAGTCATAAATCATTGCATTTTGTTGGCCGCGCCCATTGTCAATGTGGTAGTCCAGCGCATTGTAACAGGTGTTCATCTCGCCGCCACTAAACCAGCGATAAAACTGTTTGTTGGAGTCATCTAAAACCTTGTCCCATTTCTTGTACCAGTGGCAGTCTCCGGCTGCCGCCCCCCAGAAACCGTTCGGGTCTTCCATGGATTGATTGTGTGCGATTTCATAAGGGTTTGCCATGCGTATTCTCCTTTGTTCCAATAGTTACACAATAGGTTTCTGCCCTTTCAAGCAGGATTCGGTTTAAGATTTCTGATCTTTCTGTTGCATCTGTTCCTTCAAATACTCCAAGTGTTCGCGGATGCCTTTCTCCTCATTGGGTGTTTTATCATCGAAAAGACGCTGAAAAAAGCTGGGGGCATTGTCGATTTTAGGATCCAGCTCCAGCCCCTTTTCATAATCCGCAATGGCTTTTTCATATTGGCCCAACTGGCTGTATGCTATTGCCCGGTTGACATAGGCGTTGGCAATGGTCGGCTCGATTTCAATGGCTATACTGTAATCCAGGAGGGCTTTTTCAAAATGGCCCATGGTGTTAAGCGTATTGGCGCGGCCCAGATAACCATCGGCCCGCTTCGGATCCATATCGATGGCACGGTTGAACTCTTTGAGGGCGCTTTCCGGTCTGCCCGTATTGAGGCTGGAAACACCGTCCAGAACCGCATCCTCATACTTTGAAACCCCTATGCCGCAAGCGCTGATCAGGAGCAAAGAGATCGTCAGAACAATAAAAAGTCGTTTCATCACGAATGAATTTATTTTTTATCAGAGTTTGGACGAGGAGGCGCAAGCGCCTCCTCGTCTTTTTGTTGCCGGTTTAAGAAAAAACAGGTGGTAAATAAACCGAAAATCTCAAACCGTTTCTAATTTATGGTGCCGACGACCCCCGCGAAGCTTCCTCGGGTACCGTCGGTTCTTCCTCGTAGATATCGTGCTTCAAGGCCTCAAAATCTGACTTGATGTTGGTTGACATCTCCAGCTTGTAGGCCAGGAACCACATCATAAAGATCCCTAAAATCCACCAGATAATTTGCCAGATCCAGATCGAAGGCATCCCGTTAAACCAGGTGGCCGGTTTCAGGGGATCACCGAAGATCGTGTTGCCGATCACAGCGCCCGGACCAATGGCAAACATAAACCAGACCACCGTGATGATCCAGCCCCATTTGATCAGCGGTTTCTTTTCCGGCGACAGAGTGGTGTGTTCCCGGATGAAGCTGTGATAAACCATGCGGCGATCGAATTCCTCTTTCTTCGGCTGGGTGAAAAAACTCACGAGGATGGCGACCGGCAGGTTGAACAGAATGCCCCAACCGGCGGCAAAAATCGTAAGCGGATTATAGCCCCAGGGAAGTCCGAAATCAAATCTAAAGGTGAGCAGAACCGCAATGATCCCGCAGATCAGACCGGTGACGATTCCCTGACGGGTGAGCCAGGGCCAGTA
>Ga0255055_10001513_pt1 | contig 16893 bp, 10 predicted proteins | sample JV7_2_27_MG_FD_188633 | JGI IMG/M metagenome (GOLD analysis project Ga0255055, IMG submission 188633) | Seawater microbial communities from Jervis Inlet, British Columbia, Canada - JV7_2_27 | ecosystem: Environmental > Aquatic > Marine > Inlet | place: Canada: British Columbia | collected... | reverse complement strand
TCCCTTTCGACCGCGAGCCGTGCCGAAGAAGTCGAGGAAGATCCCCACGTCCCGATCGATGTCGTCGGACGGGTGGACGACGGGCCCAAATCGGACCCGACGCGGCCCGTAATCCAGGGCAACCGGCATGATGGGAACGTCCGCGGCATGGGCAATCCGGTGGAAGCCCGTCTTCCAACGATCAACGGAACCCCTGGTCCCCTCGGGCGCCAGCGCCAACAGGAGCTCTTCCTCTTTATTGAAACGCTCCGCCATCTCTTCGACGACACCTCTGCCGGGTTGCGTCCGGTCTATCGGGATGCCGCCGAGGCCACGCATAATCGGCGCAAGAGGGCCATTGAAGAGCGTGTGTTTGCCGAGAAAGCGCAGCTTGAGATCGAGGGCGAGCATTGCGGCCGCGCCGATCACGAAATCCCAGTTCGAGGTGTGGGGGGCGACGATGATCACCCCCTTGGAGAGGTTTGGAACCTCGCCATCGAAGCCCCACTGGGCAGCGGCCAGAACCAGTCGGCCAAGGGCCCGACCCCATCTCCAGCCCCGTGTCGGGATTGCGGGACCCAGTTTTGGGAGGGACATGGACGCCATATGTGCCCATTATAGGGCTGCTGCGCCAACTCTTCCCGTGCCCGTCTCCGTCTCCGTCTCCGTGCCCGACGCGCGATGGCTGTTCCGAAAGAACCACTCGGGCACGCGCACGGATACGGGCACGGATACGGAACAAAAAAGTCCCGCCCCGAAGGGCGGGTTGGAGAAAGGAGGAATGAAATCTCAGAACTCGATGCGGAAGCCGAGTTCGTAACTGCGGGGAAGATTCCACACAGAGGCCTCGCCGGTTTCGTACTGGCCGCAGCCGCTTACCGCGCTGCACACCGCGATGCCGTTCTCGGTGTTGAAGATGTTGTAGACCGAGCCGATCGCGACCAGCCGTACTCGGTTGCCAATCGTGAAGCCCTTGCTCAGCTGGAGGTCGAGGTTGTACGCACTGAACCCTTCCTGGCTGCCGCGCGGCTCCGTGTAGTACACGCCGTACCAGAAGGAAGGATCCATGACATCGAACCAAAACGCCCGCGGCTCCCACCTAAATGCCGATGACCAGGAGCCGTCAAATGCGATGGTCCAATCGCCCCTGATGTAGATGAATCCGTTGAGCTTGAAGCGATGAGCGCGGTGATCTCGGAGATACCCGTAACGGTTTTCGAAATGCCAGGGGTAAAGATCGAAATCTTCGCTTTCGCCCTGGTTCCACTCCAGATTGCCTTCGGACTTCGAGTAGGTATAGGAGGCGAGAAGGGTCAGCCACGAAAATGACCGTGTCTCGTAGCGGACAATAAAGGCCTGGTAATCCCGCGCGAGGTCCGGGAGGTTGCCAAGCAGATACTGCGAACAGTCCGCGCCCTCGGTTGGAACCGGGTAGTTCCCCGCACACGTGTCTTCGAAGAGGTCCCGCGTCTTCTTGTCGACAACGGTCAGCTCGACGGAGGCCCGCCGGCCCACCTCGCGCTCGTAAGAAAGGCTCAAGGTGTCGGCGTAGGTCGGACGGAGGTCCGGCTGAACCAGGGTCTGGCCGATGCCGGTAACGGTGCCGGGAAATTGGAACCAGCCGAAGGGATCCATGCCGTCCGGATCGTCCGACCGATAGGGAAACCCGAAAAGGCCGGTGATGAACTCGCACTGGGTCGGGTCGGTGATCCCCAGGTTCGGACCCAGCGTCGAGCACGACCACCACGAGTAGGTCGGTTCGTTACCCTCACGAAGCACGAATGGCAGCGAGAGCGAGGACGGGTCCATGAACCGGCCCCAGTTGGCCCGTACCACGTTTTTGGCGTCGTTTGTGATGTCCCAGGCAACGCCGAGGCGAGGTTGGACCTTGTTCATGTCGGCGATCTTGCTGTCCGCGTTGTTGTCGTAGCTCACCTGGTCATAGCGAACACCAAACTTGAGGGTCAGGTTTGGGAGCACGCGCCACGAGTCCTGTAAATAAGCCGTGCCGAGCTGTCCCGTGTAGTTCTGCTCACCGGCGGTCACTTTCTCCGTCATGGTGAAGGGAAGGGTGAACAGTAGATTCCCGAACTCATCGGTGATTCCGAAATCGTCGTAGGAATAACCAACCGAACCCGGTGAGCACGCACCGCCCTGTGTGCCGGTCAGACAGGTCACGCCGGGGAATTCGGTCTTCGAGTACTGCACGCCGATCTTGAACTCGTGCGAGCCGGCGAGATCACCGACGAACCAGGTGAGGTCGGTGGCAAGATCAGTCCGATTACGCTCTGAGTACTGCTGATTTGGGAAGTTTTCGGTCGTCATAAACGTGCCACTGTTGAAATGGGACGGCGTCCTGAGGTCACCGGACATCGGCAGACGATCGATCGTCGAGCGGTAGGCGCCGGCCACCGTGTTCCACATCAGGCTGTCCGAAAGCACCGCGTTGAGCTCGAGGGCGTAGACATCCGCACCCTGCTTCAGGCGCGAAGTCGCCTCCGGCGCCGTGAACTGCGATGCGTTGCGATTGGCGATCTCGGCCGGATCGCCCGAGGCCCGGCCCATCAACCGCCAGCTCGGCGCCATCTGCCAGGTGAGCTTGAGATTGTAGTTCTGCCCCTCGAAGTCACGCGTCGTCGGCGAGCTTGCTGGGGTTCGCTTCGAGTTGACGAGTTCGTAGGCGCCAAAGAACCAGAGTTTGTCACGAACGATCGGTCCGCCGAGGGTCGCCGCGATGTCCTGGAACGAGCTCTCCAGGCTCGAGGCGTCGTAGTGGTCGCCGCTCTCCTGGAAGCCATCCCCCCGGTAGCGAATGTCGAGGGTGCCCGAAAACCGGTTCCCGCCGGACTTGGTGAGAACGTTGATCAGGCCGCCGGTTGAGCGCCCGAACTCGGCCTCGAATCCCGAAGTCTGTATTTCGACCTCGGCGATCGCATCGTAGTTGTAGAGGGTCCCCCAGGAGCCCGTCAAAGGGTCGGTTGTGTCCTGGCCGTCTATGTAGTAGGCGTTTTCGGAAAGGGTCGATCCGAGCACGTTCGGGTTGGCCCTGCCCGTCACCCCCGGCGCCTGGCCGACGATATAGAGGTAGTTGCGGCTATCCGAACCAACAGCCGCTTGTTGCATATAGTGCAGGTCGAAGACCTGCTCGGTATTGACCTGAGTCGGATCGATGACCGGTGTCTGCGCCACGACCTCGATCTCGCTCTCGAAACGCGCCTGCGGCATCGTGATATTGAGTGCCGCAGCTCCACCGAGAGCGACCTTGACCTCCTGCCGCTCCTGGCTGACGAAGCCGGAGTGGTGAATCTTCGCGGTGTATTTCCCCGGGTGGAGGCTGATGAACTGAAAACTGCCGTCGTCGTCGGCGATCGCGGTCCTCGGTCCGCCGATCAGAACATCCGAGCTGATGGTGACAGAGGCCCCGGGCAGCGCCTGGCCGCCCTGGTCGGTGACCGTGCCGATGATGCGGCCGGTGGTGGACTGAGCATGCAACCCGCCCACAGCCAGCAACGCCACCGCCAAGACCACCACGGTCGGCACGTGGCTCTTGCGGAACATTTCGGTACCCTCCTTACCTTCCCTGAAAAAAATATGATGAAAGAGCTGAGGGACTTCGAATCCCTGCACTGTTAATAGTTTACTTCACCTGTCCAGTGTCAAGCCCTGAAAATGCTCCCTCAGTCCCTCCCCCAATCGCGTTGTGAGAATCGTTCCGAATAAGAACCTCGAATGGATTGTGAACGGCACACCGTTGTTGTCCCTTGACGGACAGTTGTTTTCACCCGCATAGCTCACCAGCTTCCTGCTGCGGCCAGCAATGAACCGCACCCAGCGGTGTTTTCTCGCATCGGGGTGCTCTCCCCGCCGACAGCAGCGCAGAGTGGCCGAAGGCTAGCCGAAAGGCGAGCCCATCGGACACGCGCTGATGGCGGGGAGACACAAGCGCCGAAGGCGCGCCGTAACGTACTGTCGAGTACGCGCTCCGCGCCCTGCGAGGCCCGGCCGGGTCCCCCAGTGCCGTCCGCCGATGGGTCTCGTGAGTCGAGATCAAGGCGCGAGGAGGAAGTCGATGCCCGAGCATCGTCGACGACGAGCAACGCAGAGATCGGCCACGACCCCCATCGGCCCGAAGGGTTGCGGCGGCATGTCCCCGCCTTCTTCGTTGCCGCTCCTCGGCGATGGAGGAACATCGCCGTCGTCGCGGCGCCTCGAATCCGGACCCATGGCGCACGCAACGGACGACGCTGGGGGCCCCGGCCGGGCCTCTGGGTCGAAAACCCCACTGGGCACGGCACCTTGCCGCCCTCGCGACGAAAGCTGGTGAGCTATGCGGGTTAAGCCTCAAAATCTTACATTTCCCTTCTCTGCGTCTCATCCTGGGACAGGAATCAATTCCGAACTCAAAGGAAAATGCTGGCACGGAGCTTGCTCAATACCTGTGTGACCGATCGACAAGAGGGCGAAACAGGTCAGGGAGCACATCATGGGCAATCAAACAAACCCAACCAGAGACCAGCAACACGAGCTCGAGGATATTCGCGACCCGATGTCCGTGCCGGACATGGTTCACGTGGTCATCTCGACTCGCGAGGAAGAGCTGTTGTGGGCTGTTTTTGACGGCTTTTCCGAGCTCTCTTCAGTGCGCGTCACCGGATGTTCGACCCTGCCCCAGACCCGGCAGATCTGCGCGGCCGATCCCCCGAACTACCTGATCATCGACATGGCCCTGCTCGAAAACGAGCCCATGGATCTCATCACCCTCGCCAACCTCAGCGATTGCCGGAGTCACATCGTCGCCCTGACCGACCACCCCGTCTTCGAAATCGGAGCCCGATTCGGCAAAGCCAGGTTGACCTTCCTGCAGAAACCGGTTTCGGCCCACGATCTGTTGCTTTTACTCCGGCTGCGAATCGTCGACGATGCCGAGGAGCAAGCCGACGTCTGCTGAACAAAAGACCTCCTTTAACCCATCGCCCAAACCCCACCGGCCGCCTGGTGGGGTCTTTTTGTTTCCCTCCCTCCGAGCCATGATGAGACCTCAATATTGAGCCTAAGTCTCTGCAAGACTTGACAAATTAACTTCTTGCTTATATGTTTATTTTGTTGATAGCGACCTTTGCTATTCACAAACTCGTTCGAAACAGCCCGTGCCAGACATCCCACCCATTCATCCCACCAAACAACCCACCAATAAAGGCCCACCTGAACCACCCACCTTGCACACGGGCTTTCGACGAGTTTGTCCAAAAAACGCCGCCATCCATCGCTCGGTGGCCGTTTTCCAAACTGTCAAACGGGAGAGAGTTAACTCACTCTGTAACCCGGGACTCGCCCTCTTCGTATCAACAGACCATGAAACGACCCGCCAGCAGGCGCCTCCGTTTTCGGGCGATATTTGACCCTGAAATGCTGCTGAAGCGAAGTTTTGCCGCCATCGCGATTGCCATCGCGGTGTACTCCGCTCCGATCTCCGCACAGGAGTTCTCGCTTCCGAAACCGACTCAGAAATGGATCGAGGTCAGGACGCCGAATTTTCGCTTCTTCAGCAATGCGGGTCGCCTGACCACTCGCCAGGTGGCGGTCGATCTCGAGGAGCTACGGGCGGTGCTTGCCGAGCTCACCGATTATGATCTTCAAGCAACTCTCCCCACATTCATATTCGTCTTCAAGGGCGAACGGTCCTTCCTTCCCTACAAACTCATCTACGAGGGTCGGCCGGCAGCGGTGAGCGGCTACTTTATCGGCGGCGAGCTCGCGAACTACATCGCCATCAACGCCGACGCCCAGGATGCTTCGGCCATCGTCTACCACGAGTACGTGCACTACGTGGCGAACAACAACATGTGGAACCTCCCGGCGTGGTTTTCCGAGGGTCTGGCCCAGTTCTACGAGAGCTTCGAGGTCGTTGGTGACACCGTTTTCATCGGTCTCCCGCCCCTCCGCCATCTCGTCGTGCTCAGGGGTGCGGTTCCGATTCCTCTCGAAGAGCTCTTTGCCGTCGATCGCTACTCGGAGCTCTACAACGAGGCACACCAAAAGGGTATCTTCTACTCCCAATCGTGGGCCCTCGTTCACTACCTTCTTCTCGGAGACGAGGAACGACGCCAACAACTCGGTAACTACCTCGAGTTGGTGCGCAATGGCGTACCGGGAGGCGAGGCGTTTACAGCCGCTTTTTCCAGCGACTACGAATCCCTGGCCCGGGAGCTTCGAGGCTACCTCCGAAACCTCCGTTTTCCGTCGATCGAGACAAAGGCCGAAATCGACCTCGACAAGAACTTCGAGATCAGAAAAATGTCCTACGCCGAGGTGCTCTATCGCCTCGGTGACCTGCTTGCGAACCAGCGCCCGGCCCGGCCCGAACGAATCACCTTTTTCGAGACCGCGATCGGAGTCGATCCCGAGTATGGCGCGCCAATTTCGGCGATGGCGGTCTTAGCTGAAAATACGGCGAACTGGAAAGCGGCTCGCGCGCTCCACGAGCGCGCCGCGAAAATCAGCCCGGGCGATGCGATGGTTCTCTTCAGGTGGGGGGAGTTCTTGAGCCGCCGAGGCGGGCAACTTCAGGCGGCCGTTGCGGCCCTGACACGCAGCACCGAGCTCGACCCGTCTTTCGCACCGGCCTGGGCGATGCTGGCCAGGGTCTACGCTGACGCCGGCGAGACTTCCGAGGTAGCTGTCGAGGCTGCCCGAAAGGCCCACTTCATGAGGCCTTCAGACACCATGGCCACACGTGATCTGGTGCGACTCTACCTCCGGCTGGATCGGCGGGAAGAGGCCGTTTCGCTGATTGAGCGCGCACTCCGCTCCAACCGTCGCGCGCAGACCGAAGCTTGGACGCTTGTCATTCAGCAGGACCTGGAGCGTGCCCACGATCTCCTTCGGAACGAACGTCCCATGGAGGCTATGGCGAGAGTGGACCTCGCCGACACGTTGGTCGATCGTTCGCTCTACCCGCCTGTAGTCCGGCAAAACATTGATTGGACCCGGCGTTCGATTGACGAGCACCGGGCGGCTGTCTATTTCAACCACGCACAGGAATTATTTTCTCAGGATGATCGGGAGGCCGCTCGGAAGGCGCTCGAGCAGGCCCTCGAAATCATCGACGATGGTCCCGTAGCCTCCTCCTCCAGGCAGCTCCTCGACATCATCGATCACCCCGATCAGCTGACCACACTGGAGGTAGCGACCTTCAATCCCTCCCCAACCAGAGAGGAGATCGATCATCTCAATCAGCTCATCGCAACAAAGGACTTTGTAGGCGCCCTCGATTTCCTCGAAGCCATGCGTGGCGGGTTGGGCATCGAACAGCAGGAATGGCTTGACGACAGGATCGGTGAGATCCAACAGACCCTCGACTACAATCGCTACGTCGATGAGTACAATCGTGCCGTCGAGTTCTACAACCTTCGCCAATACGGCGAGGCTGTGAGGGTCATCGAGGAGCTGCTCGCGACGCTGCCCGAGGGCCGCGAGTCGGAGTCGGCGAAGGCGCTGCTCAACGACGCCCTCGGGGCACTCAAATAGCCGTCGTTTGGATCGAACTCTATTCTCGCTGATCGGGTCAGATGTCGTCAGGTTCCTCGGTGTCGCACCACGCTTGCAGCACCTCGAAGCATCCTGGCTCGAAGTTGACGAAATGGAGTGCGAAACCGGCGACCCGTTCCCGACGTGGCTTGGCGTGGCGCACGACCTCGGCCGTCCCGCGTACAATCTCACCGTTCGGCAGCTTGAAGTCGAAGACACACAGAGCACCGACGGGCAGCATTGGCGCATCGGTTACGAGCATGCCGGTTCTTGAAAGATTGGCGACCCAGCCGTCGTAGGTTTCGGAACCGTCCTCGAGACTGGCATCCAGGCGGGTAGGGATGCGTGGCGCATAACGAGGTGCCACCTGGAGGAGATGGGCAGCGCCCTGTCCTAGAGTGCCAAGCGGTTCCTGCCCGGAAAACACCAGGAAGGGTCCTCCTCGCACACCGGACTGTGCCTCGGTCGCCATCTCGGGAATCGTCAGCATCATCAATGAAGCGCTTTTGCTGGCGCTGGATTCGCTGCGAATCGACGCCACGAATTCTCGCAGCTTCATGTCCGGAAGCGGATAGCGACAGATCACCAGGTGGTACCGCTTCCGCTTGGCAACGACCTCGGCTTCTGAACCCTGGCTGACGGTGCGGACGGAGAGACTTCGACGTTTGAGGAGAGGCGCGATGCGTTCGAAGGTTTCTTCATCGAGGGCTACGGTGAGGATCGCCTTTTTTTCTTCCACCGTTCAACCACTCCCTCGATAGAAACACCAATCGGAATATTACTTCGCTAAATAAGTGTATCGTATGCGGGAACAAATCTCAGTTTGGTGCGTTGAAGAAGGCAACCCCGAAATCCAGTGGAGGCACGAATGATCGAGGTCGAGCGCTTGCGCAAGAGCTTCGGATCGCTGGTGGCGGTCGACGATGTTTCATTTACTGTCCGTGAGGGCGAGATCTTCGGGCTCCTCGGTCCGAACGGCGCCGGCAAGACGACCTCCATCAACATGATCTGCGGTGTCCTCAAACCGGATGGCGGCCGCGTCATGATCGGTGCCAAAGACATTTGGCTCGAACCCAAGACAGTTAAACAGGGTCTCGGAGTCGTACCCCAGGAGATCGCCGTCTACGAGGATCTCAGCGCCCGCGACAACCTCAATTTTTGGGGTTCGCTCTACGGAATATCGGGCAGCCACCTCCGGTCTCGGGTCAACGACGTGCTGACTCTGGTTGGTCTGTCGGACCGTGCGGGCGACAAGGTCAAGGGGTTTTCGGGCGGCATGAAGCGCCGCCTCAATCTCTCCATGGGTCTGCTCCATCGACCACAGGTCCTACTGCTCGATGAGCCCACGGTCGGCATCGATCCGCAGGCGCGCCTCAACATCCTCGAGGTCGTACGGCAGGCAGCCGCGAACGGCACCACAGTCCTCTATACGACCCACTATATGGACGAGGCGCAGGAGCTCTGTGATCGAATCGCGATCATTGATCACGGCAAGATCCTCACCGTCGGCACCCTCGACGAATTGACCAAGCTGGCCGGAGAGGCCGAAGTTCTCAGGTTGACCGGCCCCTTTGACGACCCTGCCGTCCGTGAGCGTCTTACAAACCTCGACGGCATTCGTGTTCTCAAGGCTGGCGACAATCTGGCCGTCTTGTCGGTCGACGCCGATGGACCAGGCCTGCTCGAAGTCCTTCCCGGGATCCTCGGTGCCGACCTCGGAGTGGAGGACGTGTCCATCCAGCAACCCAACCTCCAAAGCGTCTTCATAAGTCTGACTGGGAAGGAGCTCCGCGACTGATGGCTCCGATCCAAATCCTCCGTAGAGACCTGATGCGGTACTGGCGCAACCCGCTCCGAACGGCGTTGTTGTTCGCGATTCCTCTCGTAATGTCGGCCGTGTTCGCTCTTGCTTTTGGGGGCGGGGGCGGCGATGCCATCACCATCAAAGTCCTTCTTTTCGACGAGGACGATAGCTTGCTCTCGAAGCTGCTCGACGGTGCCGCCGGGTCCTCGGAGATGGAGCAAAACCTGGAGATCATTCCTGTCGGCGAGGAAGGTTACGAAATGATGGAGCGAGGCGAGGCTTCGGCACTCATCCACCTGCCGGAGGACTTCACCGCTGACTATCTCAAAGGACAACCGACCACCATCGAGGTCGTCAAAAATCCTTCCGAACGATTTCTACCGAGGGTTGTAGACGAAGGGGTCCATATCGGCGCGGTAGGTCTTTCGGAAGTATCTCGAGTCTTCCGCGCCGAACTCGAACAGTTCGGCCAGTTCGCCGATGGCGATGGATTCCCGCCGGACCTGGCTGTCGCGGGCCTCAGTACCGGCATCAACCAGAAAATGAGCGGCCTCGAGCAGTACCTGTTCCCACCGATCGTCGAAATCGAGAGCGTGACCCTGAAACCCGAGGGTCCGGAGGAAGACAGCAAAGACCTGAATATCCTCGCCTACATCCTGCCCGGGTTTTCGATCATGGGAATCCTCTTCCTCGCCCAGTCCGCCACCCGCGACATCCTCCTCGATCGTGAGTCCGGTTTGCTCCGTCACCTTCTGACAGCCCCGGTCTCACCGACCGACTATCTCATCGGGAAGTGCCTTTCGGTATTTGTAGTGACCGCCCTCGGATTTCTCCTCCTGGTGATCATAGGAGTCGCTGCCGGTGTGAGCTGGGGACCACCACTCGCGGTCGCCGCCCTGGTTCTCACTTCTGCCCTCGCCGCTGGCGGGCTCCTGCTGATGATCATGAGCATCGTCGGCAGCGAGAAACAGGGAGACACTCTCACCACAATCGTCATCATCATCTCCTCCATGCTTGGTGGCGCCTTCGTGCCTGTCTCGCAATTGCCTGAATTCATCAAACCGGTTTCGGCTGCGACGATTGTCTACTGGGCATCCGAGGGTTTTACGAAGCTCATCGTCTTCGACCGGGGTTTCGGCGCCATTATCCCGAATCTCATCGTTCTCACCGTTGTCGGTGTCGCATTCATGCTGATCGGCGCCCTGGTTCTAAAACGCAAAATCGAGCGAGGAGTCGTGTGATGCGCTCGATTTTCACGATCGCCGTCCAGGACCTTCGATTGACCATGACCGACCGTGGCGCCGTCTTGTGGATGACCTTGCTCCCGATCGTCTTCGCCACGTTTTTTGGAGTCGTCATGGGAGGAAGCGATTCGCCAGCAACCTCAGCGGCAAGCCTGACCGTGGTCGACAATGATGGCAGCCCGATCTCGCGCGCTCTCATCATCGACCTCGAAGGCGATGGCGTCCAGGTCACCGAGCTGACACCCGAAGAGCGCTCGACCACGGAGGGGGTGACCCGAACGCTGGTCATACCTGGCGGGTTTGCCGACGGTGTTCTCTCGGGGAACCAGCAAGTCTTACGGCTCGAGAAAGAGCCCGACACTTCGCAGGAGGCGGCCCTGGTCGCGCAAGCGCGTGTCCTCGCCGCGGTCACTCGCCTCATTGGTCGTCTGGTAAAAGCCTCTGAAGGCGTCGATGCCGGCCGCCCCCTATCGCCCGACGACTTGGCTCGTATCGAAATACAGGCGGATCTCGTGCAGGTGGAGACGACCGTCGCCGGACGAGCCACGGTGATTCCGGGCGGGTTTGCACAGTCGATCCCGGGCATGGCGGTCATGTTCGTGATGCTCGTTGCCCTGACCTACGGAGCCGCGTCGATCTCGGCCGAGAGGACGAGCGGCAACCTCCGCCGGCTGGTCACCGCACCCGTGTCTCGCACCGAGATCGTGTTTGGAAAAATCACCGGCAGATTCTTCATCGCAGCCGTCCAGATCACCCTTCTGATGGCGTTCGGTATTGCTGCCAACCGCGTTCTGGGGATATTCATCGGAGACCATCCTTTCCAGACGTGGCTGGTTCTCCTCATCTACGCTGCGGTGGTGGCCCCACTCGGTGTCGCCCTGGGCGCCTGGGTCTCGGACCCGGACCGCGCAGCTTCGATCGGGGTCATACTGACCATGGTCATGGCCGCGTTGGGTGGATGTTGGTGGCCGCTGGAGGTGGTGTCAAAGCCCCTCAAGACCGTCGCTCTCCTGATTCCCACGGGTTGGGCGATGAGCACGCTGCACGGACTGATCTCCTTTGGGCAGAACCTCGGAGACCTGGGGTTGAACCTGGTTGTTCTCGCCGGTTTCGCCGCATTTTTCAGCCTCCTCGCGTCGAGGTCGCTGCGAATCGACTGAGCCGTGGTACAAACGGCTCATGGACGGCATCTTCTCCTCATCTGCCGGGGTCCAGCTCGCCCGAGGGTTTGTGGCGGACGGCCGCGATCCTGAAGAGGCCGAGCGGCTCGCCCGACTCAATCTGATCTTCCTGGCCCTGCCGAACCCGGCCGATATCACCGCGCTGTTCCCCCGGTTCGACGAGCTCCGGGCGCGCCTCGAAACCGTTGTGACTCACAAGGGCAGCGGCGAAGAGATCGAAGAGGCTTTCCTGGGGCTTTACGCGCACGTCCATTTGAACGAGGCCCATTACACTTCGAAGGAGCGCCGGCGTATGGATGAAGCCGGAGGCTACTGGAACCACGCGGGCGGTCTGAGTCCGGTCCTCAAGGCTGAACCGTGGATCAAACCCGACACTGTGAGCGCCGACTTCGGCGCCGGCAACGGCCTCCAGAGGTTGCTGCTGCAGCTCCTCTACCCACACGCCAAGACCGTCCAGATCGAAATCTCCTCCCGAATGGCGGACATTGGGGAGAGCCTTCGAGACTGGCTCGGAGTCGCAGAAGATCGGGTTGAATGGATCATCGATGACGTCCTCAACGTCTCGGCCACTGGCTATGACTTTATCTACCTCTATCGGCCCGTTCGACCTGAGGGTGCCGGCCGGGGCTTTTACACCCGGTTCGCCAGCGAGGTCGAGGGCGAGGACCCTCCACCAGTGATCTTTTCCATCGCTGACTGCCTCCGGGACTTCCTCTCCGAACGCTACGAGGTCTTCTACGGCGACGGGCACCTCACCTGCTTCAAGCCCCGTTAGGCAAGGGAGAAAGGGCGCAGGGGAGAAAGGGAGATCGTGATAAGGGCGGCGTGTCCCCTGCTCCCTGCTCCCTGCTCCCTGCAAGAAGTTCGGGCTATACTGTTGTGCAGAACCGCGACAAGGTACGCATCATGATCGGTCAGACCATCGACCGTTATCGGGTTGTCGAAAAGCTCGGCCAAGGCGGGATGGGTGTCGTTTACAAGGCCCGCGACACGGTGCTCGAGCGCTTCGTCGCGCTGAAGGTCCTTCCGCCGGACAAATCCTCCGATCCCGAGCGACGGCGACGCTTTCTCCAGGAAGCGAAGTCCGCATCCGCGCTGAATCACCCCGGCATCGTTTCGGTCCACGACGTCCTGACGATCGACAATCAGGACATCTTGGTGATGGAGTTGGTTGAAGGTGAAACGCTGGAAGCCCTGCTGGCCCGGCGCCACCTGCCCCTCAGCGAGGTGCTGGGGCTCGGCATCGGAGTAGCAGACGCACTGGCGCGCGCGCATGCGGCCGGGATCGTGCACCGGGACCTCAAACCGTCGAATGTGATGGTGACTCCCGACGGGGTCAAGGTTCTCGACTTCGGGCTCGCCAAGCTCATCGAAACGCCATTTGTCGACGGGGAGGCCCCCACGGTCGCGCCGGACGAGTCCTCGCTGACCCACCAGCGAGCCATCCTCGGAACGGTCGGCTGGATGTCCCCGGAACAGGCATCCGGCGATACGGTGGACGCGCGGAGCGACATCTTCGCCTTTGGGGTTCTGATGTACGAGATGCTGACGGGAAAGCACCCGTTCCGCCGCAGAACGACCCTGGAGACACTCGCGGCAATTCGCGAAGAGGAACCCGAGGCGCCGACCAGCCTGGTGCCGTCGTTTCCGCCTGAGGCGGAACGCGCAATCCTCCGTTGCCTGCGCAAAGACCCGGGGAAGCGTTGGCAGAGCCTGTCGGACCTCGGCTCGGTGCTCGAGGATCTCAAGGAGGATACCGAATCGGGCCGGAAGATCTTGGTGGGCCACGTAGCCGGACGGCGACCCGTCAAGATAGGCCTCGTCGCTGCGCTCGCAGCCATCATCGTGGTTGCGGCCGTGGTCACCGTATTCCTCATTCGCAGCGGACCGTCTGGCACCCGCCCGCTCGAGCTCCGCCGTCTGACCTACGACACCGGCATCAGCTTCTCTCCTGCGATCTCGCCCGACGGCAATCTGGTGGCCTTTGCGTCGGATCGGGGTAGCGACAGCGGCACCAATATCTGGGTACGGCACATCAACCAACCGGAACCGACCCGGCTCACCGATCACCCAGCCGACGACCAGCACCCGAATTTCTCGCCCGACGGCTCGCGCATTGTCTTCCGGTCCTCACGAGACGGCGGTGGGATCTTCGTGGTCAACGTCCTCGGCGGCGGCGTGCGAAAGGTCGTTGGGTCGGGGATCTTCCCACGTTTCTCCCCCGACGGCGCGTCGATCGTTTTTGTTGAGGACGTACACTGGGCGCGGGGCGGCCTTCTCAAAATGTTTAAGGTGGCGACTAACGGAGGATCACCGGAACCCTTCCTCCCAGGCTGGGGTGTGCTGCGTCCGCCGGTCAGTACCGGGCCCATTCTTTCGCCGGACGGCCGCCTGACCCTCTTCTACGGCGCCTCGTTCGAAGATCCCCGCGGGCAGGACTGGTGGGTGGCTCCAACCGACGGCGGCGAGCCCTGGTCGAGCGATGCCAAAGAGGCTGGGCTGATGACGGAATTCGTCCGTTTCCCGTCGGTGTGGCTCCCGGAACGGCTGCTGTTCGTCGCCGGGACAACCATCGCGGGAATGAATCTCTACCACGCAAAAATCTCTGATGAGGGCCACATCAGCGGGCCGCCGGAGAGGCTGACAGTGGGGCCCGGTATGACCTGGATGCCAACGGTATCAAACAGCGGTCGAATCGCGCTGGCCCGTTTCAACTTTGTCATGCACCTCTGGGAGGTCGAGCTCGACCCAGAGACCGGGCAGTCCGCTGGCACTCCCCGTCGGATCACCGACGACGCCTCGCCAAAGTATTCCTTCTCGTTGACCCGCGACGGCGATCGCCTCGCTTACTCCACCTTTGCCGGTTCCCGCGGCGCATGGCGAACCGAGGTTCGCCTCCAGGACCGCACAACCGGAAGGCAGAGTGTGCCGGTGACGCTCTCCATTGCAACCGCATCGCTTTACCCTCGGCTCAGCCCTGACGGCTCGCTCCTCAGCTGGCAGAGCCTGGATGACGGAAAACGGATCGCCTGGGTAGCGCCCACCGAACAGCCGATTGGTCGCGAGCTGTGCCAGGGGTGCACCGTCGTCGACTTCTTTGAAGACGGGAAGCACGCTCTTGTCGATTGGGGCCGAAGCCTATCCCGGGTCCGCATCGCGGACGGAATTGAGACATTGATCCTGGAAATGGAAGAGGACCGGGCCCTTCTCGACTCGGATCTCTCGCGGGACGGCACCTGGGTCGCGATCCAGGCCGGGGAGGCTGACGGCACGGTCGCCATCTACGCGGTTCCCCTCCGCGATCCACCCACACTTCGGGAAGACTGGATCAGGATCGCGGGAGGCGAGACCTGGGCCGGCGCCCCGAGGTGGTCTGTGGACGGGAGTATTCTCTATTTAATCTCGGAGAGAGACGACTTCATGTGCGTGTGGGGGCAGCGTCTTGACCCGGCCACCAAGACACCCATCGGCGAACCATTTGCGGTTGCACACGCGCACGCGACCTCGATGCGAATGCTGACGGTACGGAGAAGCATGTGGACGCTGGCCGTGGGACACGATCGATTGGTGTTTAACGCAGCTGAGGCCACGGGGGACGTTTACACCGCGATGCTCGAGGAGGAATAGCGTCTCATACCGGACGCGGGCGCGGACGCGGACTCGGACGCGGTTTAGGTTAGCCTTCTGCCGACCGCACGCAAGATGTTGGCCACACGGTCGCCCCACGGAAGACGCGAGAAGACGTTCTTGACGACGCCCTTCGTGAAGTACGTCTTCTGCGAGTAGTCGATGACGACCTCGACCAGCGCAGGCGTGCCGTTGCGGGTCAGCTCCAGCGCGGCCGGCAATACCGAGTCGAGCTCCGAGTCGCGGATGATGCGGAAGTAGCGACAACCGGTCGTGCTCGCGAAGCCCTCGAGGTCGTAGTCGGGCAGCACGCTCGACGACACGCGGTTGACCATCATCTTCTGGAACTGGGCGATCTGTGACAGGGTGCCGTCGCGCAGCACGCAGACCAGCGGCGCCACACTATAGGCGGAAGCCGTAATGAGCTCCAAACCGGTCATCAGGAATGCACCATCGCCGGGCAGGGCGACAACATCACGTCCCGGGTTTGCGAAGCAGGCTCCGACGGCGGCCGGCACCGAGTACCCCATGCACGAGAAGTCGGTCGGGGCGAGGAAGCGTCCCGGCGCCTCGAGGCGCAGGTGCTCCATGGCGAGGAATGTGCCGTTACCGCTGTCGGTCGTGAAGATCGCATCTTCCCGGCAATGTTCTTGAAGGGATGCGAACAGGGTGTACGGGCTCACCCGGTCTTTGCTGGCCCGGCGCTCCCATCGCTCAACGACCTCGGCGTGCCCCTCTGCAATTTTCACGGCCAAGCTCGCCCAGGGGCGCTGTCCTTCAATAAGCTCCGCGACAGATTCGACAAATAACCTCGCGTTCCCTTGAATGGCAAGCTTGGCCGGATAATTCCGATTGAAGACCTCCGGCTCGATATCGACGTGGATCAGAGCCTCGGGTGTTTCGAACCCGTACGCGCCGGTCGTCACCTCGCCAAAACGGCAGCCGATCGCGAGAAGGCAATCACAGGTCTCCATGATGCGCCGCACGAAACCTGGTGCCTGCCTTCCGAACCCGGGCCACAGCCAGAGCGGATGGCTCTCGGGAAACACGCCCTTGCCGCCGAATGACGTTGTCACCGGTGCCCCGAGCTGTTCGGCCAATTGCACCAGCAGGTCGGCGGCGCCCGCCGCGCCCTTGCCCAGGTAGATCGCGGGCGCCTCCGCACTCGCCAGCATGGCGGCTGCGCGCTCGACCAATTCCTGTTCCGGCACCAGACCGAGCTCCGGCTCCGGCTCGAAAGCAACCTGGCCGATCTCCTGCCGTTCGAGCAGGAACTGGGCCGGGATCTCAACCGCCGCCGGACCCGGCGCGTCACGCCGTGCGATCTGGAAGGCGTGGCGGATCGCAGGATAGATCTCATCGGCGTGTTCGATTCGCACCGCGCTCTTGGTCACGGGCCGCAGCATCGCCAGCTGGTCGATCGCGTGCAGCTGGAAGGCCTTGCCGGTGTCGGTGCGGATACCGCTGGCGATGACCACCATCGGCACGTTGTCCATCCACGCCTCGGCGATGCCCGACAGGCTGTAGGTCA
>Ga0255055_10001512_pt1 | contig 16896 bp, 17 predicted proteins | sample JV7_2_27_MG_FD_188633 | JGI IMG/M metagenome (GOLD analysis project Ga0255055, IMG submission 188633) | Seawater microbial communities from Jervis Inlet, British Columbia, Canada - JV7_2_27 | ecosystem: Environmental > Aquatic > Marine > Inlet | place: Canada: British Columbia | collected... | reverse complement strand
TTCATTTTTTTAATGTCTATTGGAATTTTGCCAAAACTTTGGGCGGCATCTGAGTGGTAATATACTCCTTTTTCTTTGCAGATTTTGCCAATTTTTTTTATGTCTTGTATTGTTCCTATCTCATTGTTTGCGTGCATTATCGAAACTAAGATTGTGTCATTTCTAATCGCTTTTTCTATCAGGATAGGATCTATTAATCCAAATTTGTCTACAGGTAGACGGGTGATTTCATAGCCTTGTTTTTCTAGCCATCGAGCAGGTTCAAGAACACAATGATGTTCTATTGAAGATATTACTATGTGTTTTCCTTTTTTTTGTTTGAAAATGCTACACCTTTTATAATCATGTTTGCGGATTCGGTTGCGCTACTTGTGAATATTATTTCGTGTGTTTCACTGTTTATCATCTTCGAGATTGTTTCTCTGGATTCTTCTACTGCTTTTTTTGCTTCTCTGCCTTTTGAATGTAGTGACATTGTGTCTCCAAATTTTTTCTCTCTAACATCCTCTTTTGACCAATTGAATCGAGGATATTCCTCTTGAAAATTGCCAATGTTTTCTTCAAGGTTGCATTTGGGACCTAAAACATTTTCAAAGTCAATTTCCTGTTCGTCAGCTTGAGGATTGTATGCGTTGAAAATACGTTTTAGAGTGCGAATCTGCAATTTTGAGTTCATTCTTTGAGACAATGTTTATTCACAATGTATGTTACAACATTTTTACGTAAAAAACTTGTTGCTTGTAAATGGTGTCCGAAAATTAGTGTCAAAAGTATAGTGTAAAAGGTATAAAAAACACTACTCACAATTAAACACTTATAGACTTTCTATAGTATTGTTCTTTTTGGCTATCAAATGGTTATAATTTATACTAAAAGTATAAGGATTAACTTACAAATAGTATAGTATTAAAGCATTCATTGCAATAATTTTGGCTTTTGAGGTGGTAAATAAGTATTTTCTATTGTTAAAATAATAATTAAAAAAATAAGTGAAAAAAAGTTGAGAAAATTACTCTTCAGGATAATAAATAAGTTCTTTTTCTTCAAGTAACGCTTTTAATTTATCAACTGCTTCATAGACCTGTTCTTCTTTTTTTGCTCCTACACAAACAAGTTTTCCAGCTGAAAAAATTAGAAAAACAACCTTGGGTTGAGGCATTCTAAAAACCGCTCCAGGGAATTGTTCGGGTTCATACATAATTCGATCTAGTTTGTAAACCAAAGGTTCAAGATCAATTTCTCCACCCAAAGTTGCAGAAGCAACAATATTTTGAATAATAACAACTGGTTTTTCTTTGATCTGAATTCCTCCCGCCTTGAGTTCTTTAACCACTTTCCCAACAGCATTTCTAGACTCTTTTTCAGATTTTGCACCAGTACATACCATTTTTCCTGTTCCGAAAATTAATGTAGCTGTCTTAGGCTTTTTAAGACGAAAAACTAAACCAGGAAAAACACTTGGATTATATTCGGTTTTAGGAAACTTTTCCACAATTTCTTGTAAATCTATTTTTTGGTTCAATGATACTGAAGCAACAATATTTTGAATTTTTATTTCTGGTTTCTTTGCGCTCATTGGACTTCCCAAATTATCTTAAATTTAACTAAAGAGGAGTATATAACGTAATCCATTTTTAAACTCGTTAATTCCATTATCTTCTTTAAAACTAAAATAATACAAGAACTCTTGATCTGATTCTTTGATTATCCATCTTATTTTTTTTTATCTTAATACGATAGTTTTCAGAGAAATCTATAGCTTAAGTAATTTTTAGTCTAATATCTTGTTATTTTTGCCTAGTCTTCATTATTTTTTGACAATTTACCAGAAAAATTGATAAATACCAATTACTATTTCAGATAGCCTTAGAGGAATTTGAATGGCTAGTAAAATCCTAGTAAAAGACCTGATGTCAACAGATGTTGAAAAATTCGAAAATTACACGACCGTAGATGTAATAGCAAAAGCTATGTCTTACAAAGACCAAAACTACGTGATGGTTGAACAAAGTGGAATACCAACTGGAATCATCACAACCCGAGACATTATAGTTCGAATGCTGACACAAGGGTTAGATCCTACCATAAAAATCGCAAGAGAAATTTATACTAATCCTTTGGTTGTAATTGAGCAAACAGAAACTATTGAAGAAGCTGCTAAACTTATGCAAGATTGGCAAATCAAACACTTACCAGTGACAGACAAAGGTAAACTTGTAGGAATGATTACCTATCTGGATATCGCCTTTAATGTACCCGCTCTGCTACCCGCTATGAAAAAACTGTACACTCAGTAGAATTTAAACAGGCCAAAATAGAATATAGTCAATTTAGCTTAAACCCATAAGCCTTCCTAAAAATTAAATGAAGGTGGGTTTTGCTCTACCCTTTTTTTTACTTAAGCATGCTTTAATAAAGCCAGCATATATCGGGGAAGGTTTTCCGGGACGACTTTTAAATTCTCCATGAAATTGAGTAGCAAAGAAGAAATATTGATTTGGCAATTCTAAAATTTCCATTCTTCTTCCGTCTGTACTCTTACCTGAAAAAACTAATCCATTATTTTTTAGAATATCTAAATAGTCCAAGTTAACTTCAAACCTGTGACGATGTCTTTCATAAATACTCTTAGTTTTATACATAGAGTGTGCCATAGTTCCTGGATCTAAAACAATTTTATGAGCTCCTAATCTCATTGTTGCTCCTTTTTCCTTTATATTTCTCTGCTCAGGCATAATATCAATTATTTGATGCGGAGAATCAGAAACTATCTCAGCACTATTAGCCATTTTAAGACTGCATACGTTTCTCGCATACTCAATAACTGCAAGCTGAAAACCAAAACATATGCCCAAAAAAGGTATATCATGAACTCTAGCAAAATTTATTGCGGCAATTTTTCCTTCACTACCTCGAGAACCAAAACCATATGGAATAAAAATACCATCAAAATTCTCTAAATCTTTAATGCATTGAGGATCTTTTTCAAATTTTTCTGATTCTAGGTATGAAATGCATACTTGAGTTTCAATCTCTGCTCCTCCATGAATTAGAGCTTCTTTCATACTAACATAGCTATCTGATAATCCAGCATATTTTCCTACTAATGCTATATTGACTGCATGTTTTGGTTTAATGATTGATTTCACAAAAGTAACCCAATTTTGATAATCCTTTTCGACACAATCATAACCTAATCTTTTGCAAATAAAATCACCCATACCTTGCTTATTTAGAATAAGTGGAACCTGATAAACAGATTTTGCATTATAAGAACAAAAAACTGCTTGCTCGGGAATTGTTCCAAATAAAGCTATTTTCCGCAAAGCGGCGGCATCAATCATATATGGACTTCTAGCAACAATAGTATCTGGTTGAATTCCAATTCGCCGCAATTCATTAACACTATGTTGCAATGGTTTTGTTTTTAATTCACTAGTTACATCTAAAACTGGAACCAAAGCTACATGAACATATAATGTATTTTTAAATCCTTCTTCTATCCTCATTTGTCGAATAGCTTCTAGGAAAGGTAATCCTTCGATGTCTCCAACTGTTCCGCCAACTTCAGTTAAAACTATATCGACATTATCCGCTTTTCCTACAGCCTTTATTCGTTTTTTAATTTCGTCGGTTATATGAGGAACTATTTGAACGCATCGTCCTAAAAAATCGCCTCTTCTTTCTTTTTCAATTACATTTCTGAAAACAAGACCAGTTGTTAAATTATTTTCTTGTTTTAACCTCAAATCCAAAAATCTTTCATACCATCCTAAATCTAAATCGGTTTCTCCTCCATCTTCAGTCACAAACACTTCTCCATGCATATATGGGTTCATAGTTCCGGCATCAACGTTGACATATGGATCAATTTTAATGACAGTAGAATTAAGTCCTCTAATCTGAAGCATTTTTCCAATAGAAGAAGTTAAAATACCTTTACCAACCGAGCTTAAAACGCCGCCAGTTACAAAAATGTACTTTACCATAGATATTTCCTCATGTTAACCAACAATTTCACTTAAATTTAATATAACTCTTTGCTTCATTTAAAGAAAAACCCTTGTTTGTACATTTTTTTTAACCAAATAATAGGGTAGTATTTAGTTACCTTAGAACCTAAAAATTTTAATTTAAAAAACGTATATTTATTTATTGATTATTGATGACACAGGCTTATGTGTTAATTAATGTTGAATCTGGTGGAGAAGACGATGTATTGCTAGCTTTAGAAAAAATTAACAATGTCGAAGAATCGTATTTTTCATATGGAGTTTATGATATAATTATTAAAGTAAAAGCTGAATCCATGGAAAAACTTAAGGAAATGGTCACTAGCAAAATAAGGTCTCTAAACCTAGTACGATCGACTTTAACATTGATTATCCTGAAAGATTAACTCTTCTGGTTAAAATCTATTTAATCAATATTTATTTTTTATTAGAGATAAATGTTCAAAATAATTTATATCAAAATATTTCATTGACCTTATTTTAATGTTGGATAAAAAAACAAAATAACTCAATTAATATACTCATAGTGAGAGGATATCTCAATGCAAAAATCTTATAGTAGAATACTTGGAATCGTTGGAAAACCAAATACAGGTAAATCAACATTTTTTAGCGCTGCTACTCTTGCTCTAGTCGACATTGCAAACTATCCTTTTACGACAATAAAACCAAATCATGGAATTGGATATGTCAAGACTCCATGTGTGCATCCTGAATTAAACGTGATTGATAATCCAAAAAATTCTGTTTGTATAAATAATTCACGATTAATTCCAATTGATCTGATAGATATAGCAGGTATTGTTCCAGGAGCTTGGGAAGGAAAGGGACTTGGAAATAAATTTCTAGATGAAATTAGACGAGCGGATGCTCTAATTCATGTTGTAGATGTTTCAGGCTGTACAGATTCAGAAGGACGATCGTGTAAACCGGGTGAACATGATCCTGTTGATGATATAAAATTTTTAGAGCAAGAAATCAATCTTTGGATACTATCAATAATAAAAAAAGATTGGTCAAAAATATCCAGAACATCTGAAGTCGAGTCGACAAATCTTTCTACACTTATAGAGGATAGACTAAGTGGATTATCTATAAAGCGAAATCATATCACAAAAGCAATTAGATTATCTGGATTAAACATTGAAAAACCAACTAATTGGACCGAACAAGATCTAATAGAATTAATAAATAGTATAAGAAAAATTTCTAAACCAATGCTAATAGTAGCAAACAAAATAGATCTTCCTTATTCACAACAAAACCTTGATAGAATCTTAAAGTTAGGTTATATAATACTTCCTTGTTGTGCAGAAGCTGAACTTGCTTTAAGAAGAGCTTCAGAGAAAAAATTAATTAATTTTACTCCAGGAGATAATAATTTTGAAATATTAGATTCAAAAAATTTGACGCTAGGTCAAATACAAGCATTAGAACTTATCCGAAAAGAAGTATTATTAAAACATGGAAGTACCGGAGTCCAAAAAGTGTTAAACTACGCCTACTTAAATCTTCTAAATATGATAGCTGTATATCCAGTTGAAGATTTAGAACATCTTTCAGATCATAATGGTAGAGTGCTACCTGATGTATATTTAGTTCCTAAAGGTACGACATCTAAACAATTTGCTTATTTGATCCATACAGACCTTGGCGAAAATTTTATTTATGCTATGGATGCACGAGAAAGAAGAAGAATAGGGGAAAATAATATCTTAAAAGATCAGGACATAATTTCAATAATCAGTGCCAATAAAAGAAGTTGATTTTATGTGCCAAATCGTCTTTTTCGAATCTGAAATGTACGCATAGCTCTTAGTAAATCTATTAGCCTAAAATCTGGCCAGTACACATCCAAAAATGCAAGTTCACTATACGCAGATTGCCAAAGCAAAAATCCACTCAATCTTTCTTCTCCTGAAGTCCTTATTATTAAATCTGGTTCTTGATTAGGCATATGTGATGTGTACAAATATTTTTCAAAAGTTTCTTCGTTAATATCGTCCAATTTTAAGTCACCTTTTTTAACTTTTTTAGCGATATTTTTAGTAGCATTCAATATTTCTGCTCTTCCTCCATATGCAAAAGCAAAATTTAAAAATTGGTTTTTATAGTTAGAAGTTGCAATTTCAACTTCTAAAATAAGCTCTTGCAAACTTTTTGGAAGTAAATTTACTTGACCGATTACTTTTACATGTACTTTATTTCGGTGTATTCGCTCATTTGTTAATAATTTTCGGAATTTTTCTTCAGCAATTTTCATAATTTCTTCAATTTCTTCTGGCATCCGATTAAAATTCTCGGTAGAAAAAGTGTAAAGAGTAACAAACTTAACGCCTAATAGTTCGCACCATTCCAATAGATTCTCAACTGTATCAGCGCCTTTTTTGTGACCTAGCCATGGGTTTCGTTCCTTTTCAGTAGCCCATCGTCTATTTCCATCCATAATTATAGCTATGTGTTCAAGTTTAGGACCATTTTTAACTTGAAACCATAACCATTTTTCATAAAGTTTGTAAGCTCCTATTATTGAAAGGAATTTTTTAAGCAAATATAAACCCTCATTTCTTAATAGAAATTATGCAAGTTATAGAGGTAAAACTTTGATTGTTTCAATTAAAGTTTACTATAGAGTATTCTAAAAGGAAACGTACTCATGATTATTTCTTATAAATCTTCTAATACTTCTTCTAATTCTTCGTTTAATACTTTTGAATCTTTAAAGAAATTTCTTTTTGATCTATAAATTATTATAATTAACAAAAGTGATGCTATAATAATAAGAATTCCAACTATTATTGTAAATATCAAATTTTGAAAAACTAAATCGTCTATGCTTATTGCAGGTTCAATTAAAATGTTTGCTGTTGAATCTAAAATCCAACGAGACCATGTAACAGAGATCATTAGTGCAACATTTCTTAGCAATCGTGGATTTCGATCAAAATATAATCGAATACTTCTCCCAAAAAGTATTATGCCAATTCCAACAACCATTAAATCTCTAATTCCTTTAATAAAAAATCCAGCTAAAGTTGGAAGTTCACTTATCCAACCTGTAAGCTCTGTTGGAAAAGGTTGAGTGGCATTAGTTGCAGCATTGGAAATTCCTAAATAAACACTCACAAAAACACAAAGTATTCCTGCGATAATTGCATAATTTGAGATCTGTACTGGTAATGCTGGAGGTGAATATTCTCTCGCCCAATTGTAAAAATTTTTAACTCCTCTGTCTACTCCAAAACCTTTTATGAGTAAAACTCCTCCTAAAACAAAAATTATTGCAATATAATAATAATTCAAAACTTCAGAAACATAAAAAACTCCAAAAAGGAAAAGCAAAAGACCAGGTACTCCTAAAGCTAAACGTGCATATCGTGGATTTTCCCAAATAAGTTTTATGTACCGGGAGAACAAAGCTGCTGTTTCTTCGATTGATTCACTATGTTTTATTACAATTCTACGGACCGAAGAAACTGGAACTCTTGATTCTACTAAGGGAAGAATTGCTTCATCTGAATATCCGTCAGAAACTAATATTACTTCACTAGCGTTAAAAGTTTTTAATAAACTGTTTAATTCAGAGACTAGTTTTCGATCTGCTCGAACTCCTCCACGTTGTAATCCAGAAATAGTTGCTACTTCCACCGTTTCATCTGGTTGGTGTTCTTTTTGTAAACGATCATAAAGCCGAATTGCTTCAAACATTGCATTAGCATCTGGCTCTTCAGGATCATTTAAAGCCAAAGAAACAGCAGAATCTAAATTAGATTCTCTACCGATTAGGGGAGTTTGTATTTTTGCTTTGACTTCTAGATCACCATCTCTATCAACACACAAAATAAGGATGCGCTTTTCCTTCTGTTGCTCATCTTTATTGCTAATGGTCATCTGTCAATAATCCTTTTCAGTAATCTTTTATTTATTCTTCATTATTAATCGTTTTATCTTCTGATTCTATTAGAAGTTTAAATTCTTCCAAACTAATTTTTTTTCCATTTTTAAGTTTAATTTGAGCTTCTGATTTAATTTCTTTCTTTAATTTTTGTTCAGCTTCTCTTTTTCTAGTTTCATCTTGTTCTTTTATTATCTTTCTAAGCTTATTCTTATCATCTATCAATTTTCTTATTTCGTGTTGGAGTGGGTTTTGCTCTTTTTTTTCTTTTAAATAATCAAAATGAAAATGATCTGCTTTTTCTTTTATATTATTTAGTTCTTCGATGTTTAATGACATCGATTTATGCGTTTCTTGACTTTTGTTAGCTATTTTTGTAAGTTCCTCATGTGTTTTGTCTGTAATTTTTTTAAGTTCATTAATTTCATATTGTATCTTAAAGATTATCTTTTTTTGTTTATCTATTTTCTTGTATTTGTTCAGTTGAGTTCCAATTATTTTAACTTGTTCAACCAATTGTTTCTCTTCATCCAGTTCAAGTGTGGTAGTCTGTATTTTCCACTCGAGATCCTCAAACTCTTTTTGCAAATCTATATTTTTTCTAATAGGCAGCTTATCCCTAAAAAAATCAATTTTTTGTCTGTGATTCATTATTTCTTCTATTTTGCTACTAATTTCCAGACGAATTACATCTCTTTTTTGTTTAAGCCTTTTTACCTTTTCGTTTAATTCGTCTCGATCCTTTTTTTGCTTATTGATATTTTGGCGTAATTCTTTGAATTTGAGATTACATTTATCTCTTTTTTCAATAAGTAATCTAATATTTTCATTTTGTGTATATTTTTTTTCTTTAATTAAACTAAGTTTTTGATCTATTTCTTTTAACTCAGTAAATTCTTTTTGATTGATCACAAGATATCCTCTATTATCATTTACATAAATTACTTGCTATTTTCAAATTAATATTTGCAGCTTTTAGAACACTGTTCTTCTATTTCAATCTCTTGATATATTTATTTTAAAAAAGAATTAAAGTTCTTCTAAGTAAAAAAACTAATGTTTTAATAGTATGTTAGCTGTATTTTCGAGAGACAAAAGATGCAGTATAATTACGATGATCTACTGAAACGAGCTTGTTCCCAGATGCCTGAAGTATCTACTAAACGTGAACGTTTAGAGTTACCCCGTTTATACATACATATTGTAGGTATGAGAACAATAATTTCAAACTTTAAAGAAATAGCTAGTATATTAGATCGTGATCCACAACAGATTCTAAAATTTTTAACTCGTGAAATGGCAACTGCAGCCACTTTTCATGACTCAAGAGCAATTTTTTCTGGAAAATTTAAAAGAGATAGTTTTCAAAGACTTATAGAGAGATATTTACAAAATTATGTAATCTGTCCTGTATGTAAGCGTCCAGATACTAAAATAGCAAAAGATAAACGATTAATTTTTCTTAATTGCAATGCATGTGGTGCACGATCATCAGTTAAACAATTATAAGAGCGATCCAAGACTTGGAAGCTTATTTTAATCTGAAAAAAGAAGGAAACAAAGTTTTACTTGCAATTTGTGATGAGGAACTTCTTGGTAAAACTCTGAGAGACGGCAAAATTGTCTTTAAAATATCTGAAGATTTTTACAAAGGTAAAAAAATATCTGTTGATCAAGCTGTAAGTATGATTGAAAACTCCACAATTATTAATCTTATAGGAAACGAATGTGTAAAAAAAGCAATAGAAAATGGGTATGTTCACCCTGAAGCAGTACTTAAAATTGAAGGAATCTCACATGCGCAGATTATGAAATTTTAAGATAAACAAATAATATTTTATCTTAAAGAAACTAACACATTACATTGATTATTCAATTTCATAAAATCAGTCAGATGATATTACATGTTTAATGAGCTCTTTGGATTTATTTCTTCAGGAAATATAGCAGGAATACCCACAATTATTGTTATGATTATTCCTTTTATTTTAGGACTAATTGTTGGTTTTTTTATAAAAAAATTTTTTAAAATAATACTATTTGTTGGTATAGCCGCTATTGTAGCTAGTTATTTAGGTTTTTTTACCATTAATCTTGCTACACTTAAAGACATAGCTGATAGTTACGGACCCGAAGTTATACATTATGGGACAATGTTAATGAGCGTATTACCAATAGGAGTAGGTTTCATAGTTGGATTAGTTTTAGGCTTTTTATTCGGCTAAAAACTAAAAAACATATATATATTTAGGATTTATTCACAAATTGCTTGAACTATCAAACTTTATTTTAAGAATCCATTTTTGAGTTTATATCCATTTTTTTCAAATTAGTTTCTAAAGTTGTTTATAGTACTGTTTGATTTATACTACTAAAAATAATTAATGCTTTATAATCAAATATCAACTAAAAATTGATGTTTTGTGTTAAATAACAAGAAAAAGATGATTAATGCAATGAAATATACTCTTTCAAAAAAAGCACTATCCATTATTATGATAGTCATAATATTTGCTGTTGCAATAAATTCGTATTTAATTATAGATCTTAATAATGCTTTAAAAAATGCAACTCATGGTTCAAAGTTTAATTACATAATCTTTAAGCAGGATAACATTTACAAAGCAAAAAATCAGATTAATAATCAAATAGATTATGAGTCAACTAATGCATCTCTAGTATTAAATCAGGCAATAGCTACTAGTAATACGATATTTGTCGAAGAAGGTGAATATCATCTTTCGTCAGATATTATAATTTCAAATAAAAATAATTTAATATTTTATAGTGATAAGGCTAAAATTTTTGGGTATGGAAATAAATTAATTATCTTTGGTGAAGATTATTTAAATTCTCAATATAATCAATTAATAGGCTTTGAATTTTTTAATACTACAGTTAGGATTGAAAACTCTTTTGCTACAACGATTTCTGATATTATCTTTAAAAATTGCACTACCGCTCTTGAAGTTGCCAACACGAATACGTGGAGTGAAGCTACAAAAATCGTTGATTCACATTTCATAAATTGTACAGAAGCTATTGTTTTTAAAACACCGATAAATAGTGCTAGTGGATCTTATGCGAGTTCAGAAATTAAAAGGTGTTTTTTTAATATACCTGATAATTCTTTAGGTATCGAAATCGAAAATCTTGCAGAATTTTCTGATTGTCAAATACAGACTATTCGGTTATGGATGGGTGAATACGGAGAAACAAATCAAATTGGTATCTTAGTTAATGGATCAATGTTCCAAACTCTTCTGTGGGGTGTTGTTTTTGAATCTTTTGCAGATACTCCTTCAGATCTTTACGCAATGTCAATTGCAGAAAACACTGATCCAGTTCCTATTCTCTCTGAAGGTATTAGTTTTTTAGGCAATTGGACTGCTAAAATTCATAATCCCTATAATATTTGGATTCCTGGTACTGGAGGTGTTTTTAAAGAAAAAGACCTTTCTATTAATATAGGTTTAAATGATGTTTTCTCAGTACCTACAAGTTTTCATATAAGACCTCTTAGAATTACTGGGTTTAAACCTAAGATTCAAGTTTTAGGACGTTTTGAAAATAATGAAATTATAACGGTTAAGCTACGTTTATTATTCATAGATAATACATACTCGTCTAAATCTGTCCAAAAAACTTTTGTGAATCCTGGTAGTTTGTGGCTAACAGATGATGATTTATTAATCCTTTTACCTTCTCAGAATATTATTTGGGCTATTGAAATAGAAGCAAAATCTAATCTATCGAATTCTAATGCAATAGTTTTATTCAATGTTTATGGAACCACTACTTAGAATCATTTTTTATTCTTGAGTAAATTTTTTGGATCTAAAATACGCTGAAGTTCCTTAGTGGATAATATTTTTTTTTCAATAGCAACGTCTTTTACAGAACGTTTTTCTTTTAGTGCTTGTTTAGCGATTTTACTTGATTCCAAATATCCTATGTATGGGGTTAAAAAGGTCGCTAAAGAAGGATTTTTATTAAGATATTCTGCGCACCTTTTGGAATTTACTTTTATACCTTGGACACATTTTTTTCTAAAAATAGGCAGGTAATTAGTTAGAATTTGGATTGAAAAAAGAATGTTATTCATTATTACAGGACTCATAACATTAAGATCCAGTTGTCCTGCTTGAACTGCAAAAGATACTGTCAAATCATTTCCTATTACTTGAAATCCAATCATGTTCATGCACTCTGCCATTACAGGATTAACTTTGCCTGGCATAATTGATGAACCTGGTTGTACAGCAGGAAGTAATATCTCATTTAATCCAGTTGTTGGACCTGAAGACAATAATCTAAGATCATTTGAAATTCTAACTAGTTCTAAAGCTAATTCCTTCAAAGAACTTGATATGGTTTGTACTCGTCTGCAACTCTGGAGTGCTTCAAAAGAATTTTTAGCTGGTATTAAAGGAAAACCACAAAGAGCCCCTAATTTATTGATGGCCTCTACTTTATATTGAGGATGTGTATTTGCTCCTGTGCCTACTGCGGTTCCACCTAGAGCAACCTCATAAAGATTTTCTTGACTTTTTTTAAGTTGATCAGCTGAATTTTTTAAAACAGAAGAATACGCACCAAACTCTTGTCCAATAGTTATTGGAACTGCATCTTGAAGGTGAGTCCTTCCTGACTTTAAAACAGAATAATGTTTTTTCCCTAAATAGTCAAATGCTGAAGAAAGTTTTTCTATTTCTTGAATTAAAACTCTAAGAGCCATTAAAATCGAAACATGCAAAGCTGTCGGAAAAGTATCATTTGTTGATTGGCTCATGTTTACATGATCATTTGGATTAATAACCTGATAATCTCCCTTTCCTTTATGAATAATTTCTAAAGCTCGATTTGCCAAAACCTCATTTACATTCATATTAAATGATGTTCCCGCACCTGCCTGAAAAACATCAACAACAAATTGGTTTAGCAACTTACCTGATAGAATTTCATCACTTGCTTGAATTATTGCCTTTGCTAATTTACTATCTAACTTGCCTACATTTTCATTTGTAATTGCCGCTGCTTTTTTGATCATGATATATGCTTTAATAAAAACTTCAGGTGCTTTAATTCCACTAACAGGAAAATTTTCTACTGCTCTTAAAGTTTGAATACCGTAATATGCATCTATCGGTATATTTTTTTCTCCTAGAGGATCAGTTTCAATTCTTGATTCCATTATTTAGTCTCCTTTTTGCTTTTTGGATACAAGTCTTCTCGAATTTTTCTCTTAGTTTTCAATATAGTTTTTGTCACTTTAATTTGCTTTGGACATACCACAGTACATTTATAATGACTTTTGCAACTCCAAATACCATGTGCTTTTTCCAGAAGTTTCATTTTATCATTAATATTTTTAATTCTTGAATCAAAAATATATCGATACGCTCTCAAAAGAGCTGCAGGACCAATAAAGTCAGGTTCTATCTCTAATGTTATAGGACAAGCTGCGACACAACATCCACATAATATACACTTCACAGCTTCTTCAAATTTTTGAAGATCTTCAATACTTTGAATATTTTCTCTTTCTTCTAATCTATTAATTGGCGTATATTTTTTATCTGTTTTTAGTTTTTCTATTCTCTTAAAAAAAGGTTCTAAATCTACAATTAAATCCTTAATAATTGAATAAAATTTTAATGGTTCAATAAGTATCTCCGAAGTATAATTATAATCTTTTACCAATTTTTGACATGCTAATGACGGTATTCCATTAATAGTAAGGGCATCTGAACCACAAATTCCATGAGAACAACCTAGCCTATAAGACAAACTGCTGTCTTGTTTTACCCTGATGGTATTTAAACAATCTAAAATTCGTTCATTTAATTTCGTTTGCACAACAAATGTGTCATAGTAGTGGATTTTATCTTTTTTTGGATCAAATCGAAAAATTTTAAATGTTACATTCAAAATTTAATACTTCCTTTTTATCGGTTGGAATCTAGAAATCTTGACTGGAGAATAATTAACCTTTAAACCTCCAGGGGTAACCGATACTAATGAATGTTTAAGCCACTTAGTATCTTCTCTTTCAGGAAAGTCAGTTCTAAAATGTGCGCCTCGACTCTCTTTTCTCTTAAAAGCAGAATAAACGATAGATTCTGCTGTTTTTAACATATTTTCGAGTTCAAAAGCTTCTTGAATTTCATAATTAAAGGTTGTACTTTTATCCTTTAAGACTAAATTAGCGAATTTCTTTCTAAGTTCATGAATTTCGTGCAAAGCTAATGAAAGATTTTTTCCATCCCTAAAAACATTGCATTTTTCTGTCATTACATTTTGAAGGCTATCTCTAATATCATAAATTCCAATATTGCCTTTCTTTTCAAGAAGAAAAATTAATTTATTCTCAGCTATTTTTTCTGAATCTCCTGGTAAATCAACGCGATTATTTTCCGTTGAGTACATAGAAACAGATTTTCCTGTTCTTAATCCAAAAACAACTAAATCAATCAAAGAATTACATCCTAATCTGTTCGCTCCATGTACACTAACACACGCACTCTCTCCTACTGCATATAATCCCTCTACGATTGTTTGTTTTCTATTTACCAAAACTTGACCGTAAGTGTTAGTTGGAATGCCTCCCATAAAATAATGGCATGTTGGTGCTACAGGAACTGGTGCTTCATTCGCAGATATCCCCATATAAGTTTGGATGAAGGAAACTACTTCAGGGATTTTTTCTAAAAGTATTTCTTTACTAATATTTCTTAAATCTAGAAAAACATATTTTTCTCCATTTATTCCCCGTCCTTCATTAATTTCGGTAAGAATAGCTCTTGCAATTATATCTCTAGGAGCAAGCTCTTTTAGTGAAGGTGCATATTTCACCATAAATCTCTCATTATCGTTATTTCTGAGAATTCCTCCTTCAGCTCGTGCCGCTTCGCTTACCAAAATTCCTAAACCATAAATTCCCGTAGGATGAAACTGAATAAATTCCATATCTTGAAGAACTAATCCTGAATTTAATGCCAAACCAAATCCATCCCCTGTTGAGGAATAACCGTTAGAAGTAGTTTTAAAAATTCTACCAGCACCCCCTGTAGCTAATACAACAGTTTTTGCATGAAACACAATTGGAGCACAATTTTCAATATCATATCCAGCAACTCCACAACATTTTTTTCCAGAGAATAGTAAGCTATGAATAAAAACTTCATTGTGCAAAGGGATTTTATTCTTCAAGCATTCATCATAAAGGACATCCATGATAGTTCTTCCAGTTCTATCTGCAGCATAACATGCCCTTTTAACAGGCACTTTTCCAAAATTTTGTGTATGTCCACCAAATCTTCTTTGCTGAATTTTTCCTTCAGAATTTCTACTAAAGGGTACACCTAGATGTTCTATCATAGATACACAACCAGGTGCTTCTTTGGCTAGAATTTCAGCTACATTTTGATCTGATAAGTAGTCTCCACCTTTTACAGTATCAAACATGTGCCACTCCCATTTGTCTTCTTCTTCATTTCCTAAACTAGCCGCTATTCCTCCTTGAGCTGCAACTGAATGTGATCGAGTAACATGAATTTTACTGACAACTGCAACACTACATTTTTCTGAAGCCTTCAGAGCAGTAATTAATCCAGAAATTCCACCACCAATCACAACAACATCGTAAGTGTATATCATTTTTTTACTCCAAAAAATTTTAATTTTTATTTTATTAATTAAATCTCAAATTTTTCTATAATTTGTTTATTTTTATTGCAAACTATTTCAGCAGTAACATGAAAATATTCTTTTAATCCAGATTTTTCTATTCTAGGTTTAAGTAATTCATCAATTTGAAAAACTCCAGCAGCGTCAGACATTAAAATCTTAATGGTTATGGGGGTTTTTTCCCCTTCGATTATTTCCACTTTTTTTATTGAAAGCGCAGAAATAGAATGAATGTCTATTTTGCCAGCTTCAAAGGGTATTCTTGCTCTACCCTCATCCATATCTAAAGCGTCAGCAATACCTACAATACCCGCTTCTAGAGTTAAGGGTATATTTGGTTGTTCGTGAGCAACTATAGCATGTAATACTTCAGAGGTAATAATTGCCCTTTCTTCTTCAGAATATATTGAATTAAGAAACTTTTCAATAAACTCAGACGCTAAAAGAGCACTGTATTTTTCATGATCATTTCTTATCACTACCATACCTATATCATGAAAAATTGAACCGAGAACAACTACAACTTCAGCATCTTCATTTTTTAATCCATAATTTTTAACTATGCTTGGTTCAATATTCAGGTTTAACAAAATTCTGAGTAATTTAAGAGCCAAATTGGCTACAATTTTAACATGGGTAGGTCCATGATCAGTGTATCCCATCCGATCAATAGCCATAGTATTAGCGCATTTCCAAAAAACATGTAGTTTTTTATCTTCTTTAATTCTTTCCATAACCTGCTCAAGTTTGATGTTCTTACGAGAAGGAATGTTAAAAATATATTCCAATTAATCAGACTTCCTAAGTACTACTTCATATTATTAATAGAAATTTAAGCTTAGTCACAAATTTATTTTCGTATTTTCAATTCACGCAGATTTTGAATGTTAAGATTATAATACTCTCACTTATGCATTATTTTTGCGACTAGTTTTAATACTTTACAGTCAGTATGTTGATGAACTTTAATTTTCGATAAAAACGTAAATAGAGAACTTTAGTATCAATTTTTAAATAAATTCATGGAGATGATAAAGATATTTGAAGATAAATACCCCATATTTGTGAATGAGAAAAGTGACTCATGTTTTTCTATGAAAGTGGCCGAGATGAGGTAGCCTGGTTCAAAAAAGGGATTTTTTCAATATCACTCGTAACCTTTTCCCCCTTTTTAAAAAAAATAAAGTTAAACCACTTTCAAATATTATTGGAAAAAGATTTTGGAGAAGTATAATTAACAAAAATTAATCTATTTTATTATATAGAAATTTAATGTAAGAAGTGAGGCTACTTAATTGG
>Ga0255055_10001511_pt1 | contig 16898 bp, 8 predicted proteins | sample JV7_2_27_MG_FD_188633 | JGI IMG/M metagenome (GOLD analysis project Ga0255055, IMG submission 188633) | Seawater microbial communities from Jervis Inlet, British Columbia, Canada - JV7_2_27 | ecosystem: Environmental > Aquatic > Marine > Inlet | place: Canada: British Columbia | collected... | reverse complement strand
CCCGATGAGGCGATTCGAGCCGCAAAAACCGCTCTCGAATTCCTCGACGAGGACTGGGAGGGCGATCCAGCGGTCGAGGGAGAAGCTCGGGTGTTGCTGGCGGATGGGTATCGGATGGCCGGGGACGTCGCCAGCGCCTTGAACGAAATCGGCGAGGCCATCCGGGTCTTCGAGCGCCAGGACAATCCCGGTCGGACTCTCGAGGTGCTGCTGGCCGCCGCCAGAACCGCCTGGCAGGCGCGGCGCACCGAAGAGGCCCGCCGCTGGGCCGAGCGGGGCGTCGAAGCGGCGCGGGCCGCGGGCGAAACCGAACTCTTGGGCCAGTTCCTATCGCTCTCCGCTACCCTGGCAAACCTACGAGGAGAATACGCCAAGGGATCGGAGATGCTGCGCGAGGCCGAGCAGTTGATAGAGAAGTCCGAGGAGTCGCAGGCCGATCAGGAGATCCCTCGCGGCGGCGTCCTGGTGGCCGCTCTGGCCACTTCCGTTGCGGCCGATAACCCGGCGGAAATGCAGCTCACCGAGGAGTTCGAAACGTTTACCAACATCTTCGAGACGCTGCTGGTCACCGACGACGAGGGAAACCTCCATCCGGCGCTATGTGAGGACTGGGAGGTGCAGGACAAGGGCCGGACCCTGCGTCTGACCCTGCGCTCCGATGTGACGTTTCAGGACGGTCACCCACTCTCGGCTGCGGACGTCAAAGACTCTTTCGAGCGGGGCATCCGCGCGGTGACCGGGGATCTGCCTCCGGCCTTTGCCGCCATCAAGGGTCTGAGGGAATTCGCGGCCGGTGCCGAAGAGCTCGCCGGGATTCTCGCCCACAGTGACACCGACCTGGAGATCCATCTCGCCGACGAGCTGCCAATCTACCCAACGCTGCTGACCGACGGCAGAACCGCCATCACCCGTGCGCCAACCCCGGAATCCGCCGAGACTGGAATGCTGCTGGGTACCGGCCCCTTCAAGGCCAGGTCACGCAGCGCTGACCGACTCGTCCTCGAGCGCCATGCCGACTACTGGCGAGGCAGTCCGCCAAACCTCGATGGCGTGGAGTTTCGCAGCTTCCCCAATGCCTCGGCGATTGCGGCCGGCTTTCGATCGGGCGAGATCGATCTCGCCCGCGACCTTCTGCCCCAGGACTTCGACGAGATCCTCCGCGACCCACGGTTTCACGACCGGCTGATCGAGAAGTCACAGAAATTCAGCTACTTCGTACTTTTCAACGCCCTGTCGGGCCCCGAGGCGTGCAAACCCTCGGTTCGCCGGGCCCTGGCGGAGTCCCTCCGCTCGCGCGAGCTGGTCTGGCAGACCCTCGGCCGGTTTGCCGAGCCGGCTACCGGGCTGATTCCGCCCGGGATTCTCGGTCACGACCCCGGCCGGCGGCGCGGCTCCCTATCGCTGGACGAGGCCAAGAAGATTCTCGAAGCAGAGGGCCTGGCAAGCGGTTTCAAGCTCAAGGCCGCCGTCCACCCCATCATGCAGGAGCGCTATGGGGCGCTGCTCGAAGGACTTTTTGCCAACTGGGCCGAGCTCGGGGTCGAGGTCGAGATCGCCACCACCGACACCGAGTCCTTTCTCGAGGCCTGGCACACCAACGAGGGCTTCGATCTGATGATCGGGCGCTGGCGGCCGGATATCGACGACCCCGACGACTGCACCCACTCCCTGTTTCAGTCGAACTCGGGTCAGTTCCGCAGCTACTTCTCCGCCGCCGACACCGACGAGATCCTCGAGAGTGCTCGCCGCGAGATCAGTCCGGCAACGCGGGAAGGTCTCTATCGGAGATTCGAGTCTCACCTGCTGGAGTCGCACGTCCTGGTGCCCCTATTCAACGACGTCGGCTACCGCCTCGTCAGCTCCAAGGTTCGCGGCGCCCAGCTGCTGGAGAAGCCTCCCTACGTCAACTATGCCCAGCTGGGTAAGGCGGAATCGGCCGGGCGCCAAGCACAAGCGGCCGTTTCTGTTCACGGGGTGCTGCAATTGGCGCTGGGGCGTGAAGTCGAGACACTCGATCCTGCCGATTTCACGCTGTTGGAAGAGTACGAATCCATGTGCTGCACCTACGAGACCCTGCTGCGAGATGTTGGTGATGCTCGGATCGAACCTTGGCTGGCGGCTGAGTATCGCGTCGAAGATGACGGCAAACGGCACCTTTTCCGACTGCGCGATGAAGTGACCTTCCACGATGGTCGCCGGCTCTCGGCCCGCGACGTCCGCCACACGTTCGAGCGACTGCTGCAGAGCGAAAACAGCCAGATGCGCTGGTTTTTCGCACCGATCCTCGGCGCGCAGGCAATCCTCGACGGCAAGGCCCGCAACCTGGCCGGATTTCAGATCCATTCGGCCAGCGAGTTCACCATTGAGCTGGAACAACCGGTCTCGTTTTTCTCGGCGCTCCTAACGACTCCGGCCGCATCGATCGTCCCCGAAGGAACCACTTCGGTCGGTCCGACCTATCGACAGGGTGCCGTCGGTACGGGTCCGTTCCGAATTGTCGAATACAAGCCTGCCAAGCGCCTCGAGCTGGAGCGCTATCCGGGTTATTGGCGCCGTGGATACCCGCGGTCCGAGGGGATGGTCTTCCGCTACGATCTGTCGCCGAGCGAGATCCTGGCCGAATTCCGCGCCGGTCGACTGTCGATGGCCTCTGACCTCTTCCCCGATGATGTCGAGGCGCTGCGCCGGGATCCCGAATTCGCCGCCGGCTTCCGCGAGATTCCTCGACTGTCGACCTACATCGCCGCGTTCAACGTCCACCAGGGGCCAATGCAAGACAAAGCGTTACGTCAGCGACTGGTTCAAGCCGTCGACCTTGCCAAGATCGTCCGACAGACCCTGGGCAACCTGGCGATCCCGGCGCGCGGCTTGATCCCCCCCGGCCTGATCGGGCACGAAGAACTGCACGCTGCCGGTCTGCCGCCGCAAGCGAGCCCACTGGGCGAAGCCGCGGACGAGCCGCTGGAGCTGACCGCAGTTGTCCATCCCATCTTCGACGGCGAGTTCTCTCGGTTTGGCGAGCAGATCACCGAGGCCTTTCGCCAGGTGGGCGTCACCTTTCGAGCGGTCAACAAGGGAATCGCCGAGTTTCTCGAGGCGACGCAGAAAGGCGAGGCTGACATGTTTATCGGTCGCTGGATCGCCGACTATCCGGACGCGGACACCTTTGTCTATCAGTACCAACGAGCGGAGGGACTGATCGGCCGCTTCTGCGGTCTACCGGAGATCGACCGACTCATCGCTGAGAGTCGGGTCGAGACCGATCCGGCGTCTCGCCACGCCATCTATCGTCGAATCGAGGATATCGCCGCCGAGGAAGTGCTGACGCTGCCGCTGTTCCACGAACAGGCCTACCGCTTCGTGCGCCCCGAGCTCCAGGGTGTCAACCTCTCCTATTGGGCCCCCACAGTGCGCTATGAGGAAGTGAGCCTGCAGACCGCTCGGCAAACCGATTCCGGCTCTTGACCATTCAGAACTAGCTCGACATGCGCCAGTACCTCGACCTGCTGCAACACATTCTCGACAACGGTGTAGAGAAGCTGGATCGCACGGGCACCGGGACCCGCAGTGTCTTCGGCTACCAGATGCGATTCGACCTCAGCGATCGCTTCCCCTTGCTCACCACCAAGAGGCTCCACACACGCTCCATTTTTCATGAGCTTCTCTGGTTTCTCGCCGGTGAATCGAATATCCGCTACCTGGCGGAGAACAAGGTTCACATCTGGGACCAGTGGGCGGATGAGAACGGCGACCTCGGCCCCGTTTATGGCTATCAGTGGCGCTCCTGGTCAGCGCCAGATGGACGCAAGATCGACCAGATTTCCCAGGTCATCGAGCAGATCCGCTCCAATCCCGACTCCCGAAGACACATCGTCTCCGCCTGGAATGTAGCCGACATCGAACGCATGGCCCTGCCGCCATGCCATCTGCTCTTTCAGTTCTACGTCGCCGATGGGCGCCTGTCCTGCCAGCTCTACCAGAGAAGTGCCGACGTGTTTCTCGGAGTCCCCTTCAACATTGCCTCCTACTCATTGCTCACCCGGATGGTGGCCCAGATCTGTGGCCTCGAGCCCAGCGACTTCGTGCTCTCCTTTGGCGATGCCCACCTGTATCTCAATCATCTCGAACAGGCTCGGCTCCAACTCGAGCGTGCGCCACGACCTCTGCCGCACTTGCGGTTGAATCCGGAGATCGACTCCATTCTCGATTTCAAGTACGAGGACATCTCGATCGATGACTACGACCCGCATCCGCATATCAAGGCACCCATCGCGGTATGAAGCTGTCGATCATCGTGGCCGTGGCTGAGAACGGCGTCATCGGCCGAGGCGAGGACCTGCCCTGGCATCTGTCGGCGGATCTCAAGCGCTTCAAGCGCCTGACCATGGGGCATCATTTGCTGCTGGGTCGCAAGACCTTCGAGTCCATAGGTCGCCCACTCCCTGGACGTACCATGGTGGTGATCTCGAGAGGTCGCTCCGACCTCCCCGCTGGAGTCATTTTGGCGGACTCACTCGATCACGCGGTCGAGATCGCCGAGTCGAATAGCGACGAGGAGGCTTTTGTCGCCGGCGGTGCCGAGATCTACAAGCTGGCCTTGCCCCAGGCCGACCGCGTGTATATGACCCGCGTGCGCGACTCTTTCGAAGGCGATGTCACCTTCCCCGAGTTTCAAGAGGCGGATTGGAGATTGGTCTCGAGAGAGGATCACGAAGCCGACGCGGTCAACCCGATTGCATACTCTTTTCTGGTGTACGACCGGCGCTAGAAGATCCAGCTTGCCTTTCCTCGGGTGACCACTGGTGGAGAACCTCGTGGACCCGCACCACTAGGTCCTTGACGCTGAACGGTTTGACCAACAGCTCGGTGTCGGGCAGCAGCACACCGTGCTGGACAATGGTCTCGTCGGCGTGCCCGGAGATGAACAGGACCTTGAGGTTTGCCTGACGCTCCTGGATCTTGGCGGCGAGCGTCGGGCCACTCATGTGCGGCATCACCACGTCGCTGAGCAAGAGGTCCAGCGGCGCTTCGAGATGGTCGAAGATTTTGAGGGCCTCCTCTGCATCACTCGCCTCCAGCACCCGGTATCCATGCTGCTCCAGCACCAAGCGCATCAGCGAGCGCACCGCAGCCTCGTCCTCGACCACCAGAACGGTTTCGGATCCGGCCAGCGGCTCGGCTCTTGCGCCGGCGTCTTGGGCGGTGGTCAGAGACTCCATCGTTCGGGGTAGATACATCGAGATCGTCGTGCCTTGTCCCGGCTCGCTATCCACCCAGACATAACCGCCGTTTTGTCTGACGATGCCATAGACCGTGGACAACCCCATGCCGGTACCCTTGCCCATTTCCTTGGTGGTGAAAAAAGGCTCGAAGATCTGTTCTGCGATCTCGGGCTCCATCCCCATACCCGTGTCGGTCACTGTCAATCCCACATAGTGCCCAGGGATGACCTCCTCCTCGGGCACATCGCCATTCAGCTCCCGATTCTCGGTGCGCAGGATCACCTTGCCGCCGGTGGGCATGGCGTCGCGAGCGTTGACTACGAGGTTGACCACCACTTGCTCGAATTGCCCCGTGTCGGTCATCACGTGGTGTAGATCCGGCTCGAGCTCGGTGACCAGCTCGATGTCTTCGCCTATCAACCGACACAGCATCGCCTGCAAATCCGTCACCTGCTGGTTGAGATCGATCACCTTGGGCTGGATGACCTGTTTGCGACTGAACGCCAGGAGTTGCTGAGTCAGCTCCGCCGCGTGCTCACCTGCCTTGCGGATCTCGCAGATTTGCTCGTGGATCGGATCCTGTTCCGGCAGGCGCTCGAGGACCAATTCACTGTAGCCGTTGATCGCGGTGAGCAGATTGTTGAAGTCGTGAGCGATGCCGCCGGCCAGGCGCCCGATCGCTTCCATCTTCTGCGCCTGTCGGAGCTGCTCTTCGCTCTTGCGCAGGGCTTGCTCGGCCACTCTGCGCTCGGTGACATCGCGGACGACACCAACGACTCCCCGAATCTCACCGTCCGCACCCCGGAAGGGTCGGTAGGTCTCGTTGGTGACCAGGGAGCGTCCATTCTCCAGGTGGTGCTCCAGATTGGTCGCTCGCTGTGCCTCGCCGGCCATCGCCCGGCGCATCATGCGATCGACCCCTAGATCCTTGAGGTGAGGAAAGATCTCCCATGGCAGCCGGCCGTTGCGCACGACTTCCTCGCGCGGGACCGTGGCCAGGCTCTCCATCGCTCGGTTCCAGTAAAGGAAATGGAAATCCGAATCCAGCACCAGGACCCCGTCACTCATCGACTCGACGACGTTGGTGTAGAGCTCCTGAGTGGAGTAGAGCTTCTCTTCGGCCCGCTTGCGCTCGATCGCCAACGCGATGTGACCACCGACGGAGCCGAAGAATTCGAGGTCTGTTTCCGAGAAAGCCCCGACATCCTCGTAGTGCTGAACCGCCAAGACGCCAATGGTTCGCGTCGGAGTCATCAGCGGCACCCCCATCCAGGAGGGCGAATTCGACCCGACCAGCTCGACCTCACCCTGCTCGACGAGCTCGTCGAAGCGCTCCTGCGAAAGCAGCAGGGGCCGACCGGTTCGAAGCACGTAGTCCGTACAGGTCTTGCCCCTCCGGATCGGCTCCTGGAACTCATCGAACTTGTCTGCAAAGTAGGGAAAGTAGATCGTGTCGTTGCTGTCATCCAACAGGGCGACAAAGCAGTTCTCAGCGTAGATGACCTTCTCGAGAGACCGGTGAATCAACTCCAGCAGCTCGTCGAGATTGGAGGTCACGACGATGCCCCGAATGATCTGCGAGATGACTTCCCTCTCCACCTCGGTCCGTCGAGTCGTAGAAATGTCAGAGACGACCGCAAAGCTCCCCAGAAACTCGCCCGAGTCGTCAAATAGGGGCTGCGGCGAAACCAAGATCGGAATCTCTTCTCCTTCTCTACTCACAACGACCGTCTCGTAGGGATGGGAGACCCCCTGGCGTCGCCGCGCGACCTGAAAGCTGAATTCCATTCGCTGATCAGGTGCAATGAACTCTGCAGAGGGCCTACCTACGAGCTCTTCCATCGCATACCCACTCAGGTCGCACAGCTCCTGGTTGACAAAGACCAAGGTCGTCTCCGCATCGACCACAGCGATGCCTTGGGCCATGGTCTCTACTACCTGCTGGTACAGCTTTGCTTCCATACGGCAACCGCGTCCGAGACTCCAAATCATTGGACCAGACGCGGCTGCAAAGCGCAGTGAACCGTTCCACGAAGGAACGAGCAGATAAGAAGGCCGTAGGGCATTAGGGCTGTAGGGCAGTGGGGCTGCAAGGCCGTGGGGTCTCGGGGACTTGAGGTCGCGAGTCGCAGGGGACGGCCTCCTTCGCCTGCAATCGTGCAGGTCCCTTCCCTCGAGGTCCTGATCCCTCCCCTACCCGAACGCCCTACGGCCCTATAGCCCTAACGCCCTACTACCTCTCTGTCACCCCCGATCCGCAACTAGGGTGTCGACTACCGAAGGATCGGCCAGCGTCGAGGTGTCGCCGAGATTGCCGGTGTCCTTCTCGGCGACCTTGCGCAGAATGCGACGCATGATTTTGCCCGACCGGGTTTTGGGCAGAGCCGGCGCGAACTGAATCCCTTCGGGGGTGGCGATGGGGCCGATCTCGGTGCGGATCTGTCCGATCAGCTCCTTGCGCAGCTCTTCGGAAGGCTCGATCCCCTCGATCAGGGTCACAAAACAGTACAGACCCTGCCCCTTGATGTCGTGCGGGATGGGAGTCACCGCCGCTTCGGCCACGAGATCGTGACTGACCAGAGCGCTCTCGATCTCGGCCGTCCCCAAGCGGTGACCCGAGATGTTGACCACGTCGTCGATACGGCCCATCAGCCAGTAGTCACCGTCCTGATCGATGCGACATCCGTCGCCAGTGAAATACATGTCGGAGTAGGTCGTGAAGTAGGTGTCGATAAACCGCTCGTGGTCTCCCCACATGGTCCGCATCATCCCCGGCCACGGCCGCCTGATGCAGAGCTTGCCTCCCTCGTTGCGATCGCACTCACTGCCGTCATCGCGTAGCACCACCGAATCGACTCCAAAGAACGGTCGTGAGGTGCTTCCGGGTTTGAGCGTGTGGGCCCCGGGCAGCGGCGTGATCATGAAACCACCGGTCTCTGTCTGCCACCAGGTATCGACGATGGGACAGTTCCCATGGCCGACATTCTCGTAGTACCAGATCCAGGCTTCTGGATTGATGGGCTCGCCGACCGTACCCAGCACTCGGAGGGAATCCAGATTGTGCTTGGCAGGCCACTTCTCGCCCAGACGCATCAGGGCACGGATGGCAGTTGGCGCGGTATAGAAGACCGTCACCCCGAATTTCTCGCAGATCTGCCAGAAGCGACCGGCGTCGGGATAGGTCGGCACACCTTCGAACATCAATGAGGTGGCGCCGTTGGCCAGCGGACCATAGACGATATAGCTGTGGCCGGTCACCCAGCCGATATCCGCCGTGCACCAGTAGATATCGTCGTCGTGGAGGTCGAACACCAGCTTGTGAGTGAGGGTCACGTGCAAAAGGTAGCCGCCGGTTGTGTGCACCACGCCTTTGGGCTTGCCGGTTGATCCGGAGGTGTAAAGAATGAACAAGGGATCCTCTGCATTCATGGGCTCGGCCTCGCACTCGGCGTCGGCTTTCTCCATCTCCTCGTGATACCAGTGGTCACGACCCACCTGCATGTTGCATTCCTGGTCACCGGTGTCGACCACGATGACGCTGTCGACAGACGGACAAGAGGTCAGCGCGTCATCGACAATTCCCTTGAGCAGGATTCGCTTGCCGGAGCGGCGGAGCAGATTCGCGGTGATGACCATCTTGCAGTCCGAATCGTTGACCCGGCCGCGAATGGCCTCGGCGCTGAAGCCACCAAAGATGACCGAGTGGATCGCACCGATGCGGGCGCAGGCCAGCATCGCCACCGACAGCTCGGGAACCATCGGCATATAGATCGCTACACGATCGCCTTTCTCAATCCCCTGTGCTTTGAGCACGTTGGCGAACCGGCAGACCCGGTCGTACATGTCGCGGTAGGTCAGCTTGACAACCGAATCCTCCTCCTCGCCCTGCCAGAGGATGGCCGTCTTGTTCTCGGTCGGCGTCCCCAGGTGTCGATCCAGACAGTTGTAGGACACATTCAGAACACCGTCCTCGAACCACGTGTGCTCGATCTTTCTGGCCGCGGTATCCCACAGATACTCGAGACTCTTCGTCGGCTCGGTGAACCAGCTCAGCGCCTTCGCCTGCTCCAGCCAGAAGGCGTGCGGCTCATCAATGGACCGACGCCACATCTCCTCATACTCCTCAGACGTGGAGATATAGGCACTGGCTCGAAACGCCTCCGCGGGAGGGAAGGTACGCTCCTCGATCATCAAAGATTCGATGGATTTCTCTTTTGGTTCCATGGTCATGGTCATCTCCGCCTTGTCTCCTTGGTTCGGGCTAAGCCGGTTGAGATTATCAACTGACGTCAAAAGCGATAGAAAACTGCGAATTGCACGCGGAAATTATCGGCCGAGTCAGGGTCGGTCTCCGCCACCAGGTACTCGGTGTTCCAATAGGACAGCTCCAGAGCAAAGTGGACATGCCTGTTCAGCTCGTAGAACCCGTTCCAGAAGATCGAGCTGTTGAAAGATCGATCGCCCAGAACGAGGTTGTCGTCATCCGGATCTGAAGCCGTAAGGCCCACATGATGTGTCAGGTTATGGAACGGCCCCAGATCCAGGCTGATCCACCCACCGGTATCACCAATCTCTTCGTTCGTTTCCAAGTTGACGCCCTGGCCAATACCACCCAGGTACTGAGCCAGGTTGACCCCGGTATACACTTCGGCCATGAACGTCACATGGGCGGTCAAAGGTAGTCTGAAATCGAAGTTCCCTGACCAGCTATCAAAATCGAGATGATCGCCCTCATCGTTGATTTGAAAGTGCTCCTTCGCCCAGTGACCTGACAAGCCGAAGCTAGCGGGCCCGGCGCTTCGGCTCCTCAGCTGCCAGCCGACCCGCGCCTGGATCCCAGGCATCCCGGCATCCGTTCCCGAGTCCACACCGGTAAACGTACTCGCGGTCGATCCGATATCACGGGTCAAGGCGCCACTGACTACGACGCTCGAAGACTCTGTCAGTGGCAGCGTTTTGGTCAGCCGCAACTGAGGACGTCGATAGCCGATATTCCCCGCCCACCAGGCGACCGGGTAGTCGAGGGTCTTGGGATAGAGCGGTGAGATCACATCACCGGTCTGACCCGCCAGGAATCTCCAGTTGGACTGGCGCCAGTGCAGATCCACGTAGGCGTGACGAAGCATGGGACGGGGTTTGTTCTCGGCACCACCACCGTAGAAGTCGATCTCTACCGTGCCGGTCGTTTCCAGGTTTCCGTGCTCGTCTGCCGGTCCTTTAAGACGCAGACCGAGCCGCGTCTCGTTGGCAGTCATGTTGAATTGACTGTCGTGGGGGTTCAGCGGGTCGAGATCGATCCACTTGACGTAGTTGCCGGGTACCGCCTGGCCCGTGTCGTAAGCCGCATCGAGCTTGATATAGCCGTAGACCTGCATCTGAATGGTCGACCAGACGGCTTTCTTCTCGTCCTCACCTTCGTCGGCCGCGGGGCAGAGCCCAGCTCCCAGGATCAGCAGCATTGGGACACAGACCGCTCGGATCGAAATGTTCATGGTGCAGAGCCTCGAAAGGATGGATGTGAAGGAGATTGAAGGTGAAGGAAGAAGAAAAAAGACCGGAGCGACCGCTCCAGAAACCATTGTCGCAAGGCCCAAAGCGAGGAGGAACACCTGTCGGGGTAGGCTCCGAACCCACCCTTTGAGGGCGTTCCCCATAGACCATTCGGTGCTACCCTGTCCCTCCGACCGAACCGCGATGGGGAGGGAGCCTACCCGGTCGCCCTGCAACAACTCCCGATTGCAGAACACCGCAAATTCCACACCACTCCCGAGGAGAGAGGAGCCATGACGGACACTTCTACGCAGAACCGCTGGACTGTGATCGCCGGCGGTCTGATCGTTCAGATCATCCTGGGAACGGTCTACGCCTTCAGCGTCTTCGTCGGGCCCCTGGAAGCGGCCATGGGGTGGAATCGATCCACCACACAGTGGGCTTTCTCCGTCGCTCTGGCCACATTCGCCGTGGTGATGATCCCGGCCGGAAGACTGCAGGACCGTATCGGCCCTCGCAAAGTGGCCTCCATCGGGGGCCTCCTACTGGGAGCCTCCTTTCTGTTGGGAGCTGTCTTGGTAGCTCCGGACCGACCCTGGGCCCTCTACCTCACCTACGGCATCATCGGCGGCGCCGGGATCGGCTTCGCCTATGTCTGCCCCATCGCCGCAGCCGTGAAGTGGTATCCCGACAAGAAGGGACTCATTACCGGTCTGGCAGTCGCCGGGTTCGGCGCTGGTGCGCTGTTCTTTGCCGGCCCCGCCTCTGTCTTGCTACTGCCTCCCGCCGGCAGCGATCCCATGGGCCTTTCACAGATCTTGCTCGTCGGACTGGGTGTCTCCAAAGGGACCGGATTTGGCATCGGCTGGAAGACCTTCTTCGTTCTTCACGGCGTCGTCGCCGGGGCGGTTGTCCTTCTGGGCGCCTCACTACTGCGCAATCCACCCGCAGGCTGGAGTCCCCCGGGCTGGCATGAGAATCCGGCAGTGGTCAAAGTCCAAAGGGACATGCAGTGGCACGAGATGCTCAACCGTCCCTTGGCTTGTATGCTCTGGTTGACCTTCATCTTCGGAGCTACTTCCGGACTGCTGGCTATCGGCCAGTGGAAGCCGATGATGGGCAGCATTTTGGCTGGCACCACGTTTGCCCCGGACTGGATGGGAGGATTCGGCCGATTCATCGAGCCGGTGGGCATTCTCGCCATCTTCAACGCCTTCGGTCGCATCTTCTGGGGCCGCGTCAGCGACTACATCGACCGGCCACGGGCCATGATGATTATGTTTCTCGGCCAGGGTCTGGCCTTCATGATGCTGGCGGGTATTCAATCCCATCTGGCGGTCTTTCTGGCTTCCGCCTGGGTTGGCCTCAATTTCGGCGGCAATTTCGCCCTCTTTCCATCGGCCACCGCCGATTACTTCGGCACCAAGCACTTCGGCATCAACTACGGGTTCATCTTTACCGCTTATGGCGTTGCGGGAATCTTGGGACCGGTGGTCGGTGGGGTGCTTTTCGATGTGACGCAGGAATACGTCATCGCCTTTGTTTTCGCCGGTATGCTCTGCTTTCTGGCCGCCGCCTCCTCTGTTGTGGTCTGGGCTCTGGCCAGGCGCCCAACAGACGCACCTACTGTCGACGCATGAATCTCTACTGAGTCCCAGCTCGGTCGCTGTCGGAGGGTGTTTACAGCTGCGAGCTGCTGTTCGAGTAGTCCCGGTCGGCCTTCAGTCCCAACCCCGAGTCGGCTGTAAACTGCGACGGCGAGGAGACGGAATGCTGTCGCGAAGAGATCTCTGGGTGCTGGCGGCCTTCGGGCTGCTGACCTTGGTCCTTACCTACCCGATCCCGGTTCAAATCGATCGAGCGGTCAAGGATCTGGGGGATCCCTTGCTCAACTCCTGGATCCTGGCGTCGGAGGTGCGCAGTCTCAGCGACCCTGAGGCAGGCAGCTTCTTCGACACGAATATTTTTCACCCCCATAGCAACACGCTGGCCTACTCCGAGACGTTGCTGCCACAGCTGGTGCTGGCAGCCGTTCCTATACTCTTGAGTGACAATCCCGTCCTCGGCCATAACGTCGTTTTGTTGGCCTCCTTTTTTCTCACCGCGCTCTGCACCTATCTGCTGGTGATGCACCTGACCAGGCACCGTCTGGCCAGTTTCACTGCCGGGCTGATCTTCGCTTTTTGCCCCTTCATGTTCAGCCATCTGTCGCATGTGCAGGTGATCTTCGCCGCCGGAATTCCCCTCACCTTCTTGTATCTCCATCGATTCGTCGAGACCGGTCGGACCACCGATGCCGTCGGTTTTGCCTTTTCCTACTCCATCCAGGTCCTCGCCAACACCTACTACGGCGTCTATCTGTCCTTCTTCGCCGGCCTGTATTTTCTGGTCTCGGTGGTTCGATCCGGACGTATAGTGGCGAGACGCTTCTGGCTGCAACTCGGACTGATGGCAGCCATCGTTGCACTCCTGATCGGGCCCGTGTATCTGCACTATTTCGAGCTCAAGAGTGAGATGGGCTTCACTCGCGGGCTTCCCCCGCCGAGGCCGATCTCTGCTTTTCTTGCAGCGCCAGAGGTCAATCGACTCTACGGTCAGCTCACCGCCCCTCTACGCCAACATGAAGCACAACTGTTTCCCGGGTTCATCGCCCTCGGCCTGGCCGCCGTGGCCCTTCTTGGCAGGGTTCGTCGGACAAAGGAGTACGGGACGAGGATGGGACCGGACGAGGATGGCGAGACTGGGACATGGTGGCGGTTTCGCATCGCTCGGTGGCTCGTAATGACCGTCGCGCTCGTGACCTTGGCCCTGGCTCTGGGATGGAGCCTCGATGCAGGGATCGGACCTGTGCGCCTGCGTATTTCCTCGCTCCGCAATCCCCTCGTGGTGCTGGTTCTAACGCTCACTGCATACTGGTGGATGCATCGGCGTTGGCCGGAGCGCTCGCAGCGCCTCGTACCGACGATCCCCGAGCCGACCTATCCCATCATTTTGCTGACCGCCTTCGTGCTCGCCTTAGGAGGACCGCCTTATCAACTCCTCCACCGCTGGCTGCCAGGCTTCGACAGTCTGCGGGCCCTTACCCGGATCCATGTGATGTTCATGCTGGCTCTGGCGGTGCTGGCAGCGGAGGGCTTGGTGATCCTGCTCGGCATGGGCTCGCGCCGCCAACGGCGACTGATTGCTGTCCTGATACCCACTTTGGTCGTACTCGAGTACTTCTCAGCCCCTCTGCCGGTTGTCGCCGCGCCCAAGGCGGCAGAGTTTCCGCCCGTCCAACAGTGGTTGGCAGCTCTTCGGGACGATCCGGTCATCGTGTCTCTCCCGTTCCGCAGGCCCGCCGAGCGGCGGCGTGTTTTCTACTCGACGCTTCACTGGCACAGGACAGTCAACGGCTTCAGCGGATTCATACCGCCGGTGTACGAAGAGCTGGCCTTTCGCAGCCGCAGATTTCCCAGCGAACCGTTCCTGCTCGACTTGGCGGCCTTGGATGTGGACTTGGTTGTCGTCGAGACCGAAGGGTACCGACGCCGGGCCCGGCGGCAGCTACTGAACCAGCTGCGCCGACAGCAAGCGCTGCAAAGCGTCCGTGACTTTGACGGTGTGCTTGTGTACCGACTTTTGCCGTCCGAGCTCGAACCCGAGACGACCAAAGCTGATCAGCAGCCGATGACTCTCATCGATGATCCGCACATGAGACTCAGCGCGAGCCTGGGCACAGACCAACTGCATCGGATTCGAGACGGCAAGGCCAAAACGCGCTGGAACATACCGATGCAGCCAGAGGAGTGGATACAGATCGAACTGTCCGAACCGCGAAAGGTGGCGGGTCTCGAGCTCGACCTCAGCGGCATTCCCCGCCACTACCCGCGCGGATATCGCATCCAGGTGTCAATCGACGGGGAGGAGTGGACGACCGTCCGTCAGGAACAGGAGTTTCGCCCGCCGATCACCGACTTCCTCACACCCGTGTCGTTCACTCTCCGACTGGAGATCTCACCGATCGTGACGCGCTTTGTTCGCCTCGTTCAAAGTGGGAGCAGCAATCGATACCCCTGGTCCATCAGCGAGCTGGAGGTAGTCGGACCCGCCAATTGACAACATCGACTAGACCATATATCCTTCCATCCGGATGGAAGGATTAATCAATAAACCAGAGCTCAGCCAGCCCAGGATCTTCGAGCGGATCTCGGTGCTGAACGACCCGATCCGTTGCCGAGTCCTGTTGCTTCTCGAGAGTCAAACGCTGACGGTCTCGGAGCTGTGCAGCGTGCTCCAGCTGCCGCAATCGACCGTCAGTCGTCATCTCAAGATCCTCGCCGACGACGGTTGGATCGCTGCCCGTCGCGAAGGCACTAGTCGACGCTACAACGCCTCTCGCCAGTCGATCGATCCGGCGATGGCACGCCTGTGGGAGCTGATGCGCGAGGAAGTGGCCCTCGGTTCCGCAGTGGTACAGGACCGCACGCGACTCGCAGGCGTTCTGGCAGATCGACGCACCAAGTCGCAGGAGTTCTTCTCCACCGCCGCGGGGGAATGGGCGCAAATGCGCCACGAGCTTTTTGGCGCGCGATTCGATCTCGAGGGGTTGCTGGGGCTCCTGGACGAGGATTGGACCCTCGGCGACCTGGGCTGCGGCACCGGCCAAACGACCCAATCACTGGCACCGTTCGTCAAACGAGTGATCGCCGTCGACGACTCCGATGCCATGCTGGCCGCGGCTCGTCACCGCTTGGAAGAGGCTGGCAATGTCGAGCTGCGACACGGCCGACTCGAAGCCCTTCCCATCGAGACCGACAGCCTGGACGTAGCGACCATGGTCCTCGTTCTCCATCATCTGATCGACCCACCGAAAGCGTTGGCCGAAGCGGCCCGGGCTCTCAAACCTGGCGGCAAGCTCCTGCTCGTGGACATGCTTCCCCACGACCGTGAGGAGTACCGACAGGACATGGGTCACGTCTGGCTGGGTTTCGGCGAGACGCAGCTGTCCGAGTGGCTGGCTGATCCCGGCTTCGAGCGCATCCACATTCGCACCTTGCCGCCGGACCCGCAAGCCAAGGGTCCGACGCTATTTACCGCGACCGCACGGGTGGCAGTCTCGACTCCCGCCCCTGACACGAGGAGACAATCATGACCGTAACCACCGAGAACCAGAGAACCCATACCGGAGCGGCCGCTGAGAGGCCGGCCTTCAAGGTCGCCGATCTCACTCTCGCCGAGCTCGGCCGCAAAGAGATCCGACTCGCCGAGCAGGAGATGCCGGGCCTGATGGCCCTGCGCGCGAAGTACGGCGACACCAAACCGCTACGGGGCGCCAAGGTCATGGGGAGCCTGCACATGACCGTACAGACCGCCGTGCTTATCGAGACCTTGGATCTCATGGGGGCCGATGTGCGCTGGGCTTCCTGCAACATCTTCTCCACCCAAGATCACGCCGCCGCTGCCGTGGCCGTGGGCCGACCCGAGACAGACGGCACCGTGGACAAGCCCCAAGGCATCCCGGTCTTCGCCTGGAAGGGTGAGACGCTGGAGGAGTACTGGTGGTGCGCCAAGGAGGCCCTGACCTGGCCCGACGGCTCGGGGCCCGAGCTCATTGTCGACGACGGTGGGGATGCCACGCTTCTCGTGCACAAGGCGGCGGAGTTCGAGAAGGCCGGTGAAATCCCCGCCTTCGACGCCGAGAACGACCCCGAGGAGTGGGGAGTGATTCTCGACACGATCCGAACCGAGCTCACGGGTCACCCCGGTCGGTGGACTGCCATCGCTGCTGCGGTCCAAGGGGTCAGCGAGGAGACCACGACCGGTGTGCACCGCCTTTACCAAATGGAGAAAGCGGGCGAGCTTCTCTTTCCCGCCATCAACGTCAACGACTCGGTGACCAAATCGAAATTCGACAACATCTACGGTTGCCGCCACTCGGTGATCGATGGTCTCAACCGGGCCACCGATGTGATGATCTCAGCCAAGCTGGCCGTGGTCTGCGGCTACGGTGAGGTGGGCAAAGGCTGCGCCCAGGCACTGCGTGGCCAAGGAGCGCGCGTCGTGGTGACCGAGATCGATCCCATCTGTGCCCTGCAGGCGGCCATGGAGGGTTACCAGGTGGTGCGGCTCGAGGACGTGGTCGCAGAGGCCGATATCTTCATCACCGCCACCGGCAACTTCAACATCATTACCGCCGAGCAAATG
>Ga0255055_10001510_pt1 | contig 16905 bp, 15 predicted proteins | sample JV7_2_27_MG_FD_188633 | JGI IMG/M metagenome (GOLD analysis project Ga0255055, IMG submission 188633) | Seawater microbial communities from Jervis Inlet, British Columbia, Canada - JV7_2_27 | ecosystem: Environmental > Aquatic > Marine > Inlet | place: Canada: British Columbia | collected... | reverse complement strand
GGTAGTCATGGACCAGGATATTGCGGAAACCACCAAGGCCCTTGAGTTGTTGCCGCAGCTCCGCTGGGATCACAGCTCGAGTCGACAACTGTTCCAGGATGTCCTCGTAGTCCTGGGCACTGACACCGAAGTGCGCCGACAGGATGTGATTGCCGATGTCGAAGACCACCTCCGAAGCCAACTGCAGGCCCCGCTCGACAGCCCATGCATCCCGAAAGTCACCCGCCGGGTCGGCCGACTGCAGCTCCTCGAGGCGGGAGATCACCTCCTCCAGCTTCAGCAGGCGGGCCCGAACGGCCTCAGGCTTCAGAACCATGGCGACGATGCTCGAGGCGTTCTCCGGCAGCCCTCCACTGCTCGGCAAGATAGGGAGCGAAATCCCAGAATCGCGCGCGGGCCCGGGTCACGAAGGCCACCTCCTCCTCGGCAGACCTCGCAAACAGGCAGATTCCGTGGTCCGCTACTTCGTGAGCTAGCGTGACGGAAGCGTCACTGAGGGAGACGAGATCGAGTCCTGGTACACCGCCAGCCACCAGATCAGCCCGTAGACGCAGTCTCTCGTCCAGAGAAAGCGGTGGTCTCGTGAGAATCGCAAGATCGATGTCCCGGGGACTCGCCACCGCTTGATCAGCTGCCGAGCCAAAGAGATAGACCAGTCGTACGCGCGGGTCCTTCTCCAGCTGTTTGGCTGCTCGGCGAGCTCGCCTCTCGGAATCCGAAGAGTGCTGGTTTCCACTCATTACAGGCCAAGCTACCACACCAGGGCGGTCGACCAGGAACCCCCCCACTACGTAGGGCAGCTCTCCTGGAGCCAGCCCTTCCTGGCGATCCGGCTCGCGAAGGTGAGGATGGTCCGGTAGTCGCGGGTTCGCGCCTTGAGGTCCTCTCGAAGGATCTGCCGAACGAGGCTAGTTCTTCTACACTAGGTGACGGGATTCTGGCCGAAATCGAAGCGATCGAGATTGGATAGCGGGTATGCGACGCGCACGCGGGTTCATGGATTTGGTGTTCGACGTGGTCGAGGAGACGACCCGTCTCGTCGAGCGGACGCATGCTGCGGTCGTAGACCGGTCGGCGCGTCGGTTTGCGCCGATCGAGCCTGCCAAGAGCACGGCCAAGGTTGTCACAGGCATCCAGATGGCCATATCCGGGGGCGTGTTCAAGTCGATTCGGGTGATCAATGGGATCACTCGCTTGACGGTGAATGCCATCGCCGATGTCGCCGAAGCCGGCCTCGATCCAACGTCCGACTCTGACGACCTCGCGACGCCCGTGAAGTCGACCGCGGCAGGAACGGCCAGTTGGTACGTCGACTATCTGCAGTCATCGCTCAATGGATTTTGGGGCGACTACCTGCGCCGGCGTAAGAGCCGCCTCGATCTGGGGATGGCCCTTCGTCACCATGGGCAGCATCTCCCGGCCACCCCGGAGGCTCTTGCCGCGGCATTTCCAAATCCGACGAGCAAACTCTGCGTCTTCGTGCACAGCCTGGCCGCGACCGAGTGGCTGTGGAGCCGGTCCTCGGAGGAGCACTACGGCGATCCCGACGTGACCTTTGGCACGCGGCTTCGCGACGACCTCGGCTTCACGCCGATCTATCTGCGATACAACACCGGTCGGCACATCTCTGAGAATGGACGTGCGTTGGCGACGCTGCTCACAGAAGTGCTGGACGCATATCCTGTGCCGGTCGACGAGATCGCACTCGTTGGGCACAGCATGGGCGGCTTGGTCGTGCGAAGCGCGGCGCACTACGCGTGTACGCACGATGAGCCTTGGGTCGCACACCTCCGTCACGTCGCGTGCATCGGCTCGCCACATCTCGGCGCACCGCTTGAGAAGGCCGTGAGCTTGCTCACTGGGGTGCTGAAAAAGGTCGAGGCAGCGGGCACACAAGTTCCGGCTGAGCTGCTCGATAGCCGCAGCGCCGGCGTCAAGGACCTCCGCTACGGTTACACCGTCGACGAAGAATGGGCCGGGAAGAATCCAGACGAGGTGGTTGCCGATACCCGGCGCAACGTGCCGTTGGTCGATGGGGTCGGGTACTACTTCCTGGCGGCGACCATCTCGCGCGACCCGGAGCATCCGCTCGGCCAGCTGCTCGGCGACTTGATGGTTCGGCTGCCGAGCGCGTCCGGTGAGGCGCCCGAGCCCGCCCGCCGGATCCATTTTTCCAGCGGGGCGGTGTTCCCCGGGATGAATCACGTCCACCTCGCCAATCATCCCCGCGTCTACGAGGCATTGCGCGACTTGCTCCTGGCATAGGCGAATCGATGTGGAGCCGGGCTGCCGGTCGAATCTCGATAGTATTGAGGTCGTTTAGGAGGCGAGTCGATGAAAAAGGTCGCGATTCTCGGGGCGGGGCTTGTCACCGAGCCCCTGGCTAGATACTTGATGGACGAATGCGCCTATGACGTTGTCATGGCCACCAGGACTCCTTCGAAGGCCGAGAAGATCATCGGCAGCCGAAAAAACGGTAGGGCTATAGCGTGGGTAGCCGGACAGCACGACGAGCTCGAGACGCTGGTTCGAGAAGTGGACTTGGTGGTCAGCATGATCCCACCCACCATGCACATTCCTGTCGCTGAGGCGTGTCTGCGCCACCGCAGGCACCTGGTAACCACCTCATACATCAGCCCAGAGATGCAAGCCTTAGACGAAGAAGCCAAGGAACGCGGTGTCTTGCTGATGAACGAGATCGGCGAGGACCCAGGCTTGGATCACATGGGTGCCAAAGCCATGATCGACCAGGCCCGACGGGAAGGCGGCAGAGTCACAGCGCTGGCCTCCTACGGTGCAGGTCTGCCTTCCTTTGAGCACAATCGCAACCCGGTCAACTATAAATTCTCATGGAGCCCGAGGGGGGTCATGCTGGCTGCTCAGACGCCGGCTGCATATATCGAGAAGGGCGAGATCATCGAGGTTCCTGCTCATGACCTTTTCGGCCATCACTGGCTCGTGGACATTGAAGGCTTGGGGACCTTTGAGACCTACCCCAATCGAAGTTGCCTGCGTTATTTATCCCACTTTGATCTCGAGGAAAACGCCAGCCTCTACCGTGGCTTGCTGCGCTTCGTGGGATGGTGCAACTTCATGAAGAGCCTGGTCGCCCTGAAATATCTCGACGGCGGCGACAGCCATGACCTCTCAAGCAAGACTTTTCGCGCGTTTACTGCCAGTCTCATGAGCAAACCCGATGCAACCACTGAAAGTCTGGCGGCATTCCTCGGGGTCCACGAGAAATCCGACGAAATCAAACGCCTGAAGTGGCTCGGCATCCTGGACAACACCCCCATTCCGTTGAAAAGCGGCGCCAGTGTTGACGTGCTCATCAACCTCATGCTGGCAAGGATGTCGTACCGGCCGGGCGAGAGGGACATGATCATCGTCCACGACGAGATTGTCGTCGAGTTCGGGGACCGCAGTGAGCGACGGCTTTCCACACTGCACGTTGAGGGCGACGCGAATGGGAGTACGGCCATGTCGCGAGCAGTGTCACTGCCGGCAGCGATTGCAGTCCGCCTCATCCTCGAGGGGAAGCTCAACCTGACAGGCGTGCAAATGCCCTTTCCTTCCGAGATCTACGAGCCCATCCTCGAGAGTCTCGGCAAGCTCGGCTTCAACTTCCGGCACCAAACGATTCCCCGTCCTATCCGAGAATAGGATCGTGTTGTAACCACTGCTCAGCGCGTTTCTGACGCACGATCTCGGGTCGGCTTGCGACCCACCTGACACAGGGGTCCAGTGAATAATTTTCGACAAAGGTTAAGTCAGCCGAACGCACGGTACGACTCTCACCCCAGGTAGTACAATCATCACCGGGCAAAACTCAGCTTCTGATTCCATCAGAGTGGACCACGGTCTCCTTGGAGGCCAAGACCGGATTCCGAATCGAGGATCAACGTGCTCTCTTGGCTCACCCGGACGATCGAGCGTCATCCTTCACTTCATCGCGTATCTGTTCTCATCTGGCGCCTTTTCCCTCGTCGCCTCGCGGGGTTTCTCAAAGGCCTTCTGACCCGAAGTTGGGTCGTTGGAGTCGTGGCGGTGTTGATCGACCAGCGCGAGTCGACTTCAGAAGTCCTTTTGGCCGAGCACAGCTACCGGAGGACGGGAAATTGGGGCCTGCCTGGCGGTTCGCTGGAGTCGATCGCGGGGGACCCCTCCAAGCCTACGATTACACCATCCCCAGACGACGTCATCGAGGCCGCGCTCCGGCGCGAGATCTCTGAGGAGCTCGGCATCGCCATCAAGGTAGATCGCCTCCTGAGAATCGATGCCATCCCTTTCATGCCGGAAGAGCCTGGCCCTTTTCGATTGACCTTCTACTTCCAGTGCTCTCCACAGGATGGTTTCGCTGCGCTTCGGGACGGCTTGGCGTCTGGAGACACACGGCCCCAATCACCCGAGATCAGGCGGATGCGCTTTGTACCCCTGACCGAGCTGGGACAGTATGACTTGTTCTCATCCGATCATCGTTTTCTGACGGAAGATCTTCCCCGGCTTTTGCCATCGCAGGCGATCTAGCTGGCGATATTGATCGCGTCCAATCCTAACGCTCAAACTGGAATCGTTTGAGGGGGTCAGGCCTGTTCTCGGTCCACTACTTTGAGCTCAATAACGACACGTCCCCAACCGCCACACTGAACGCCAACATCAAAGCAACCAGCTCGTTTGAACCGCATTTCGTTTGGATCCACACCGGCGTAGACCAGCTCATTTGAGGCAAAGATGAGCCCAGTCGCAGCGTTTAGCGCATAGATGCAGACCTTTTTCGGACAGAGCTTCGTGAGGAGGTTTCCTGCACCGTCGAAATAGAATCTGTCCCCCACGCTGTGCTGGCTGTTACATCCATGTGACTCTACGACTTCTGCGATGATGGTCTTACTCATCAGGTTGGGAACGCTGGATAACACGTCTTCGTTCCTTGGATTCTCGCGGAAGACCCTCATCTCGTCCTTGGAGTATCCGAGGTGCTTTTTCATGATCTTCCACTTCATCGTCTTCCACGCAACGTCGCGAATACCCATATCTGGCTCCCTCTTTGTCATTGCACTGGTAGAACCGTGACAGAGCGGCCCAATTCTGGGCCTAATCTAAATTGGACACCGGAGATAGTGCGCCAACATTGCAGAGCACGGCAGGGGAGCGCCGTGTCGCCCAATCGGCCATGTCTCCGAAAAATTCTGGATCGTGCCTTGATGTCCATCGACAAACAAGAGCCTAGCACTGCAGCCCCCGCCTCCAGGCGTGCTGTTGAACCTCCCCGACTGCAGCTCTTCGTGCAGTATGATGAGACAGAATCAACAGTTAGCCGGACACGCGCCAAAGGGGTAGTCACGTGAGCTTGCAGGACCTCTTCCACTCCGTGGCAACCGGTTCCCAACGTAGACGCCAGCTCTTGACACCCGTCGGACTGGTCGTATTTGGCTTCACGCTCCTCGTCGTGGTGATGGGTGGTGTGTACACGGACCGCGCGCTACACCTTCCAGAGCTATTCCCTGGGAGGCTGGGCCTGGCCATCGGAGTGCTCCTGCTCGTTCCGGGTTCCCTACTGTGCGGCTGGTGCGTTCTGCGCTTCAAGAGAGCGCAGGGCACCCCGGTACCGTTCAATCCGCCAAAGGAGCTGATTGTGACGGGACCGTACCTCTGGATGCGCAACCCGATGGTCACCGGTGTCTTCACGTGCCTGTTTGGGCTCGGCTTGATCTTTCACTCGATATCGATAGTGCTTATCTGGACACCGGCCTACATACTGGTGCATGTGATCGAACTGAAAAAGGTTGAAGAGCCGGAGCTGGAGCGCCGCTTTGGCGCAAGCTACACGGACTATAAGTACAGAGTGCCAATGTTCATACCCAGACCGTGGCGTCGGGGTAGCTAGAGCGCCCGGGTACAAGAATCTCGCGCCTTGCCAAAGCCCGATCTGCAACAACCACCCGTTGGGGTGGTACCCAGGAGGGCACCGGGTCAGGCCGGCACGGCAACTCAGTGCCGGTTGTCAGATCAAGATCACTACCTGCAAGAGGGACGGACCCACTTCTCGCTTGACGGCCTCTCCCTAACGGAGTGCTTCTTCGAGAGATTGCTCACGAATCCAGGCATCGATAGCAGACGACGCTTCATCAGGCAGGTCCAAGAACTTCAGTCCCATACCCGGTTTGTAGGCTTGGTCCTTCGTGTAGAACCTTTGCCACACCACTTCGCAGGTGCACTGAAACGACCGGGTTCGCGATTTTGGGGCAGCAAACTCGAGCTTGAACAGATTGCCAACGTCTCTGGGGTTGAGGGAGTTGATCGTCATTCCCTCTCTGCCCAGATGAGTCGCGTATCCGAATAGGGTCTTTGGGTCTTCCCGGTGCGCGGTTCTTAGAACCATGAGGGGTGCCCGGAGTCGGTGTTCACGAGACTCGGTCGAAGTCGGCTCTGCCGGCTGGCTCTTGTGCGGTGGATAGCTCATTCTGTCGAGTCTGCAATCCCAACAGGCTGGACAGATCTCTCAAACACCCAGGAGGGTAGGGATAAGCCCACCCAGAGGGGTGGCCGCGGCGAAGCTCAGCCCTCTGAAGCTATTTGTAGCCATCTGATTTCTCATCGAATCGTTATGAGGCAATATTTAGAACGATTCCCAATCCAAGCCCATACAACATATGCGCAACCGGAGTTGCGATTAAGGGGCTGGCGTTCTTAGGCGCCTTAAGCCCAAAGAGGCCCCAACCATATCCAGGATAGAGAATGAGCCATGGCAGAAGTGTTGTTGCCAGCCCCCACACAACACCAGAAACGAGGTGATCTTGTGGCATGGGCCTGTTGAGGGCCATGTAGAAGAGAGGATAAGTCAGCGCCAAGCCACCGCCAGTAAGGTAATGAAAGATCCAGCCCGCCGATGCTTCATTTCTTACGGGACTGGAGTCAATGATGTTCTTATGGACAAAACGCGCGTCGAATAAACCAAACACCCAACGCCCAATCACCTGGGGCCCTCCACACCTCCCGCCACTCGTGATCTTGAGTTTTTCTGCAGCGATCGCGGTGAGATCCATCAAGACGGTACCTGCCAGTCCGCCGACTACAGCCCAGAGCCACAATTCCAAGAGTTCAGCTGATGAGACGGTCAAATTCCGGCCCCTTCTCCGAGCATGCGATCTATCGGGCACATCCCCGCCAAGGTCACGAAGGCTCCGCAAGCGATGAATCCGAGAGCTACGATCAGCAGCCAGACGGCCAGGAAGTTGCCCCAGCGCTGTCGATTCCCCTCAGCCTTGCCGGCTGCGAACCAGACGAAATAGCTCAGAGTGGTGAACATCGTGGCTGGGATGAAGCTGAAAAAGAGACACATGGCAACTCCTCTCCTTTGAAGGATGACTGTTAAGGGCCCGTTCCACCCCAACCCATCGCTACCTCAACTTGGGAATGATTTAACTTTACACCTAACTATTCGAAGCAGCAACACTCAGAAGGGTGGGTCAAGGACTGGCCCAGCGATGGCGGAGATGATGAAGGATTGCTGCGGGGGGTTCGCCGGAAAAGACAGGACGGATCTTGAGTACTCCACAGAGCGCCTATTTGTAGCCGAGCGCGGTGGTGAGCTCAATCTTGCTCGGCACAAAGGTGCCGCTCCCACGGGCCACTTCTCGGTCTCCGTTATAAAGCACAGATTCAGCGACAAGAAGATTCGTTGTTTGTGTGGCAACCTGGCCCTCTGCCCGGAGTCGCCCACCCGTCACTGGTCGGGTGAGGTAGATCGTGAAGGAGACTGTAACGACAAAGCGATCAGGAACCATCGAGGCCGCAGCAAAGAACGCGGAGTCGTCGAGAGCCTTGAAGTAGACCGATCCGTGGAGGGCATGGGCAGCATGGAAGAACTGGTCGCGCACCTCGAATTCCACAGTTGCTCGACCTTCCGATATGGCGATGGTGGGCAAGTAGAGCTCGTTGACCGGTGCGGCGAGGTACATACGCTCTAGTCTTCGATGATGCTCCGACACTGCAGCACCTCCTATCTCTGCTTTGGCTAGTTCTCAGGTTTTCCGGGTGGACCGGGGAACAGAAAACCAAGGATGATCACCAAACTGGTTCCGTGGCACCGGTTCGCCGCGTATTACATACCACTCAACGCCCTTTGTGACTGATGACAAGTACGTTTTGAGCATCGGTCGGAGGCGTAGATGGTGTGGGACCCACCGTAGCGCAACGGGGACACGCTGAAGCACGTGGGGATAGACCGCAATCCTCAAGCTGCACTGCTGAGTTCCGATGGGCGAGATTCGCCACGAGACGAACGACGACCGGCCTCCGGGGCTGCCAATTTCGAGGTCGTAGCCGATCCCTTCGATCCAGCGACAGAACCGGCGCTCAAAGACCCATCCACTGAGGTAATGAACCTCATCGCGGGCCTTTTCACCGGGCCACACCTCGACAGGGTTTCTTGCACAGAAGGGATGGCAAGGTTCGAGGTAGCCCGGGGTCGAGATTGTCTGCCACACCTTCTCCGATGAGGTCGCGATCGGCTGAGTCACTACGACGGGCCACTTGAAACCTGGTATTGGATCGTCCCAACCTGTCATAGCGAGGTGCCAGCAAAGCCTGATAATCAGAATCTGGATCTACGGTAACGAATCGTCTTTCAGCCTCCCGGATCGGGAGACTCGATGGAAGACTCGATCGACATGGGCACCGGGTCACCCGATTCCAGGGCAGCGAGAAGCGGGTGGTCCGGATCGGCGTGGGCCAGGAGTGCCGACAGCTCCTCTTCGATCTGGCGTGCCTGGTCGTCTTTGCCGAGCTCCTCATAAAGACCGGCTAGTTGTAGGCGGTTCCTGAGCCAGAAGGGTCCCGCTTGGAGAAACGCCGCTCGCGCTCTTACCCCCGCCCTGTATGTGGGCTCCAGCACCCGGACGGCGCTTTCCAGATCGCCTCGCTGCCTCAAGAGGTGCGCCAGCGACTCCAGTGCCAGGAAATAGGTCGGGCCCAAGAAATTGATCTGCTCTGTGCCCTCTTCCAGCAGCACCCGAGCTTCCTCGATCTTTCCGCGAGCCAGCGCCACCTCTCCGCGAGCTACCTCGACGTAGCCCGGCCGGTCGTACGGCTTCGCCTCGAACACCGCGATCCGGCCTTCGGCCTCGGTAGGCAGGCCGACGCGCGCCAAAAGGATCGCCGTGAGCGTTTCCGGCTGCACCTGCAGGTGTCCGAGGGCTCCCTCGAGATGCGCACGCGCGGCATCCAGATCCCCTCTGAGAAAGGCGATCCGCGCCAGGGCCTCGGGGCGCAAGAACAAGAAAGAGTCCGAAAGATCTCGAATCTGCTCCGCGGCCGCCGCGAGGCGGCCGAGCGTCGCGTAGAACGTGGCGAAGCACCACGACCCGGTGACCGTCCCCGCCTCGCGTCGTAGCCCGAACTCGGGCTCGAGGGATTCCGCCAGCACCGCCGAGCCGTTCAGAGCCGACTCCAGATCGCCGTCGAGCCAGGAGCGGTAGATCGGAAGGAACCGCAGGTTCATCACCCAGCCGGGATCCTGCCGGATGTCCTCCGCGGTCTCCAGCTCCGCCAAGCGCCGGTAGAAGGGTTCGGCTCGGGCCAGGTCTCCTGCCCACACGAGCAGAGCCCAGACCGCCTCCCTATTGGCCTGATAGCTGAGCGGCAGGGACTCTGCCCTGCGGACGACGTAAGGGACCGCCTCCTCGGGGCGACCGAGCCCGAAAAGGGCTGCTTCCAGGTTGTTGGTGGCCCAGAAGTGATCGGGAGCCAGCGACAGGAGAGCCTTGTAGGCCGCCAGCTCCTTTTCCTCCTCACCTTGCATGGTGTGATAGCTGCCCTGGATGAAGTAGCGCTCGACTGTGGTGGCCCCCTCCGCGAGCGCCCACGCCCGCTCGGCGATGGGCAGGTACTCCTCCTCGGATCGGTCCGGCTGGTTCCGAATCGCCCAGGCAAGGAGGATGTGGGCCGAGGCGAACTCCGGGTCCTCGGCGATGGCCTGTCTCAATAACTCCTCGGCTACTCCCGACTCGAAGCGAGCGATCAAGGCATCAGCCTTGGTGTAGAGCTGCAGGGCTCGCAGTGAGGGCGTGGTGACCCGTTCGAGCTTCTCCCGGCTCTGCACGATGGAAGGCAGGCCCTCTCCGAGCTCCTCCCGAACCCGTGCGGCGATCCGCTGCACGGCGGGGATTACCTCGTCCTTGCCATCCGCCACTTCCGTGAGAGTGCTGGCGGCGACTCCCGTAGCAGGCTCGCTGACGGCCACACTCAGCAGGTAGCGTGATCCCGTGCTCTCGATCCGACCGGTCAAGAGGGCTCCGATGTTGCCGTCGCGCAGGCAGATCTCCCGCCCGAGATGCGAATCGATCGGGCTGTCGGCGGCTTTCCGCATGAGGCGTAGTGCGTCCTGGATGCGCTCGCGGGGTACGGCCCGGACGTGCTGCGAGTTGCTGAGCTCGCGCTCCAGGGCATACTCGAGCGTTCCGTCGAAGAGGGGATCTCCGGTGCGATTCTCGAAGCTCGGGATCAGGACCCAGTCGAGCCGGTCGAAAGCGAGAGAAGGGGTCTCGGGGGATCTTTCGGCGGGGCGAGGGGGAGGACGAGCAACCCACCAGACTGTGACCGCCCCCAGGCCCAACAGCAAGAGCCCCAGGAGGATCAGCTTGAGGCTCGGGTGTCTTGCCGGCTGGGCGGGTGTCTCGTGTGGCTCTGCGGCCTCGAGTCTCGGTCCGCGGTTGGTCCACCAGGCGTCGAGCTCCGCCCTGTAGGCGTAGACGGAGCCCCCTGTGTCGTGCAGGTGCCGGTGGACCGGCAGCTCCTCGGCCTCCTCCCAGCGCTGGACCGTGCGCACGCTCCGGCGCAGATAGACAGCGATCTCCTTCCAGGAGTCCAGTCGCTCGCTAGCGGGTGGGTCGGTCGCGGAGGCCCTGCGACGGCTCAGAAGCCTGTTTCGGAGGCTCCACACTTCGTACTCCCCCTCAGCGCCCGGAGGAGGTACCTTAGCGCCGAGTCTGACTCACATCTTATCCGACCCTCGGCATTGGCTGCCAGAAGACGCCATTGCACGACAAAACACCCCATCGGCTTGACTCACCGTCGGGGTGGGTCCAATCTGGTTTCTAAGGGCGAATCGTCGGTGCGCGCTCCCTGCAGAAGGGTTTGCGCACCTGAGCGAATGATGAAGATAGAGACATCACTTTAGGGAGGATTCACCAATGGACCATCGCAGAACGAGTCTGATTATCGCCCTCGCCCTCTTGGTGGCGCTATGCCTTGCAGCCGGCTCGGTGCAGGCGAAGGGAAAGAAGCCGCCGACCCAGGACACTGTGGTGCGAGCGGATTTTCGCGACGCCGGGGGCGACAGGATAACAAGTGACGATGTCGGTCTTTGGCCCCCTTGTCACGAGCTTTTCTACGACGGAGAGCTTTACTACGACTACGTCGATCGAGACGATCCCTGCTACGACGGAGTCGATCCTCAGGCCACGATCAGCCACAGAGACTATCTCCTCCGCACGGTGACCACCAATCTCGCGACACAACCCGTTCGCTGGCTGGTACTGGATTTCTCTGAGGGCGAGCCCGTCGACCCTTTGCAGCCTGATGGCGATTGGTGGCGATGCCGTAACCTGGACTGGCAGCTATCATCCGGCAACCCGGACTACCCAGGGAGAAGAGCAGAAGTCGAGAGCCCCTTGAATGGGGACCTCTGTGTCGACTTCTTGGAGGTGAGGTTCTGGGCCTACGGTCCCTTCGAGCCTTCGGCCCAGGACACCGAGGTGCACCTCGTCATCGACGGCCCGGACCTGGTCGGCGGCAAGGGAAAGAACGCCGAGGACTACACCCAGTGGAACGCCAAGTTCTATTTGGATTTCATCAATCCGCTCACCGTGACACTGCATCCTGGAGATTCCAACACCCGGACCATCGGTGAGGACGGCCGTGATGACTTCCGCGCCGAGCTCTGGACCGTCAATCAGAAGAACGGGCGGAGGGAGGATCTCCTGGGGATCTACAACATGCCGTTCCAGCTGACCGTCACACGGGTTCCCCAGGACTGAGAATCGGGGGTCAGAAAGGCGACCACCTCACCCTGGGCGGTTGAAAGGGTGATAGTCGGAAGATCACTTTTCCGTTCGACTTTTTCTACTCCAGGCCAAGACTCGGCTCGATGTTTCGTGCGAAGTCCTTCGGTCTACGACAGACCACGCTCCAAAGTGTTTGCTCTATGTTTGCTCGAGCCGCTGACCTGCTGATTCTGAGTCAGGAAGCCTCCCGGCCCTACTTCTCCAGCAGCGCCTGGAAGCGGGGGTGGTCGCGGAGGGGGTCCCAGACGGGATCGAGCCTCAGGCGGGTTACGCTGGCGGTCCAAGAACCGGGGATCGGGAGCAGAATCTCGAGCTGATCCAGGGCAGCTTCGGACTCTCCCGCAATCAATAAGACCTCGGCAACGCACCGCGCAACGCATGGTCCATCCATGGCGTCCTCGGAGATCGGGTATACCTCGATAGCACGTTTCGCATGCAGCAGAGCCTGTTCGCGCCTACCGAGAGCGGCCAGTGCCTCAGCAAGGTAACAGTTGGCAAACGCCCCTTCACGGTTCTCCTTGACGACGAACGTCTCTACAAGGCTGCGAGTCTCTTCGTAGGCGGCACGGGATCGTGGGAGATTGTCCAAGAGTCGATATATGCGACCTTCCCCGACAAAAGCGGGAAGATTGGTGCATCCAATCACCTTGGGTCGAGGTGCAGATGCAAGCTTGTCGAGTGCCGCCAGGTAGTTGCGCTCGAAGAGTTCCTGGTAGAACCAACGGTAGTGAGCATCGAGCGAGTCGACTCTGGGCATCGCTTCGAGCGCAGCTCGGGACCGGTCGAGATCAGCATCCCCGAACCAATGCGTCTCCGCCAGGCTAAAATAGACCACCTCCTGGTCTGGCGCGAGAGCTATCGACCGTTCGAAGTAGCGCCGGGCCTCGCTGTAGCGCCGCATGATCACCAACGTCGCTCCGACCGTGTTGAGCAGTTGTTCGGAGCGAGGATCGAACTCCAGAGCAATGCGGAATCTCTGCAGCGCTTCTTCCCAGCGTCCCTGCCGACGATCTATGTATCCGATTGCGGAGACCGCCTCTAAATCGCTGGTCCTACGGGCCTGGGCCGCTTCGAATGCCCTGCGAGCGGCGTCAAAATCTTGAGAATAGTAATAGTCGTAGAAACCCACCGCGAGATGGGCCTCGAAAGAATCGGGTGCTAGAGCCTGGGCCCGCCCCACCGCCGCCTTCGCAAGGGTCGCTCGCTCCTCCGAGGCTTCAATTGCATAGTGCCACCAGATGTGGGCCCTGGCCAGTCGATAGTGGGCGGCGACGAAGTTCGGGTCCAGTTCTGCTGCACGCTGGAACAGTCTGATCGCCACTTCCAGTCTGGCCTCGTCCCAGACGGGCGTTGGGGTCACATAGTCCAGACCTTGCAAGTAGGCTTGATATGCATCGAGATTCTCGGTTGGTTGTCGTTGGATCGTCACAAGCTCGGACTCGCCAAGGGTGACTCCGAGTTGATCGATCACCTGAGTGGCGATGTCGGACTGGATCTCGAAGACATCCTCGATCACTCGGTCATAGGAATCAGCCCAGAGGTGGCTGTCGTCAGCAACACGGATCAGTTGGGGCGTGATGCGGACTCGTCCCTTGCCTTCGGCGGTGCGAGCCCAGCGCACAGAGCCTTCGAGCACGTAATCGACTCCGAGTTCCTCCCCAACCTGCTTCAGAGAGGGACGGTTCTCCTTGTATTGCATGGCACTGGTGCGCGAGATCACGCGCAGGCCACTTACTACCGCCAGTCGGCTGGTGATCTCTTCCGTCATCCCATCGGCGAAGTACTCATCCTTGGGTGTGCCCAGGTTCTCGAAGGGAAGCACGACGATCATAGGCGGCTCGGGCTCTGCAACGATGACCTCCCCTTCTCCAGGCTCTGGCCTCAGTAGCAGCCAGGTAGCTGTAGCGCCGACCAGCAAGAGCACCAGAGCCACTGCGACGGGCCACCACCTCTTCTCCCTGGAGGCTTTGGGTCCTGGCACTGGTGTGGTCGGCACCACCACTTGGGAAGTTTCCTCCCGGTGCAAGTCCTCCAGTTCGTTGCAGGTGTCCCGGGCTGATTGGAAGCGCCGCTTGGGGTCTTTCTCAAGGCAATGCCGGATGATCCGGCTTAGGTGGTGAGGAAGCTCGGCCCGCAACCCATCGACCTCTCGGGGACTGCCGGTCATGATGGCCGCGATGAGCGATGCCGAAGAATCACCCTTGAACGGTCGCTCCCCTGTGGTCATCTCGTAGAGGATCACACCGAGGGAGAAGATGTCGGAGCGGGCATCGATCGTTTTGCCCTCGAGCTGCTCGGGAGACATGTAGGGCACCGTGCCCAGGATGCGGCCTTCCTCAGTCAGCGGCTCTGTTGGCAGCGCGGTCGCCTCGGGAGCCTCGACTTCAGGCCTCAACTTTGCGAGTCCGAAGTCCAGCACTTTGACTCGCCCGTCGTCGGAGAGCATGGTGTTCGCGGGCTTTAGGTCGCGGTGGATCACTCCCTTCTCATGAGCCGCGGCGAGGGCATCGGCCAGTGGGATGGCGATCTCGAAGATCCGCTCCAGGGGCATCCCGCCCTTGGGAATCAAATCGGAGAGCCGCTTGCCCTCCACCAACTGCATGGTAAGGAAGCGGACGCCGTCCTCCTCCTCTACGGTGTAGATGTGAACGATGTTGGGATGGTCCAGGGCGGCCAGGGTCTTGGCTTCACGCTGGAAGCGATCTAGACGCTCTTGGCTCTCAGCTAGTTCGGACGGTAGAACCTTGAACGCTACCTCGCGGTCTAGGGTGGTATCCTCGGCCCGATACACCTCTCCCATCCCACCCGCACCGAGCTTCTCGAGGATCTTGTAGTGGCCAATGCTCTGGCCGATCATGGAAGACCTTTCTGTCAGTAACCGTGAGGGTACCAGTGCTGGACAGGCACAGGCACCACCCTTGAGGGTAGGGGAGTGGACCGCGACTTGTAGAATGAGCTGCCATTTTCGAGGCGACTGACCGGAAAAGGACTGAGACTTGATCGGACAGACCCTCTAGCACTGAGGGCCGACGCGACTGCGAACCTACGGGTTGAAAAATGAAACAGACCGCGATTGCTCTACTTGTTGCTTTCACCGCCACGCTGTTTGGAGCGGCATGCACGAAGACCGAGGACCGTCCAAATCCAAGAGCAACGCATAGTTCCACCGCCCACGAGAATCTGCCACAACAGCTGGCTTCCCGTTTCTCTGCGTTCAACCAACGACACCAATTCACCGGCTATGTCTTGGTCGCCACACAAGACAGCGTCGTCTTTGAACGCGGTGATGGATCCACCGCGCCAACCCGGTTCCAAATCGGCTCGCTGACCAAACAGTTTGTCGCTGCAGCTACCTTGGTACTCGTAGATCAAGGAAAACTCGATCTCTCCGCCAAGGTCGGATCGTACATGCCCGATCTGCCAAAACCCGCGCGGGATCTGACCATCCACCAGCTGCTTTCAAACACATCGGGAATCGCCCCGGCACCTTTTGCCGAAGGCGCCACTCAACAGCTTTTCGGTCCCGCCACCCGAGCGGATCTGCTGGCCACGTTTGTTGGAGAACCGCTGCGATTCGAACCGGGGTCGCAGTTTGAATACAGCAACTCAGGCTTCTTGCTACTCGGGGTCTTGATCGAGCAGATAACCGGAACGTCAGCTGCGGCCTTTTTCGACGAACACCTCTTTCAAAAAGCCGAGATGACACACACTTTCTTGCCGGAACAGGGGGATTTTCAACAGATCCGAAACGAGCATTCAGGTGGTCCATTCGCCGTCGGATATCGAAGGATGCCCTCCGGGGCATTAGAGCCACATGAAGAAGCGTTTGATATGAGCGTCATCTTTGTCGCCGGAGCCATGGTCTCCACAGCGCAAGATCTGTACAAATGGTCCCAGGCACTCTATTCGGGAGAACTATTCAGTTCCCACCTCGTTGACAGGATGACGACGGCAAATCTCAACGACTATTGCTATGGGATCTACGAACGTAGCCTCGGGAACGGGATGGTCGCGTACTCACACTCCGGTGGCATTTACGGATTCCACAGCTTTCTATTGGTGATTCCCGCCAGCCAAACCACCGTCGCGATCCTCAGCAACGATGAGAATCAGTACATTGGACGATTCGGCGAGGAGCTGGCTGTAATTGCCACCGGCCAAACCGTACCCTTGCCAGCCGCCATCACACCGACCCCCGGAGAACTTGCCCGAGTTGCTGGACTCTACAGGGGACTGTATTTGAGAGATTCCATCGAGTTCAAACTGGAAGTGGAGGACCATCAGCTCTATCTTGCCCGCCCGAACGGGACCAAAGCGCCCCTGTTTGCCGAAGACAAGAATCGGTTTTATGCCCGGGCTTCAAGGGCAACCTATACATTCACCCGGACCGACGAAGATACGATCACCGAACTGGATATCGAGGTCGACGGTATTCCAATCATGCAACTGCAGAAGGAAACCCACTGAGCCTCGAGGCAGATGAGCTTTTGACCAGGGACAGGCGTCCAGTTTCCACCCCCGCGTGCCTGGGACACGTGCGACTGCTGCCGGGTGAGCTCAGGGGACGCAGACGAAGTCGCTGCGGGCTAGCACGCGGCCCGCGTCGTCGCGTGCCTCGACGGCCCAGTTGCCGGCGACGCCCGCGTAGAGCGTCTGGGTGCTGTACGTTCTCCAGCTCGACCCGCCGATCTCCAGCGAAATCTGCGTCGCTTCTACGCCTTCCCGAAGCCAGACGTGGTCGATCCTGTCGCCGCGAGTTCCGCCCTGCACGCGGGTCCAGAACCATACCCGCGTTCCCTCGGTGAAGCGGTCGCTCTGGCCCACGAGTTGCCGGTTCTCGACG
>Ga0255055_10001509_pt1 | contig 16929 bp, 17 predicted proteins | sample JV7_2_27_MG_FD_188633 | JGI IMG/M metagenome (GOLD analysis project Ga0255055, IMG submission 188633) | Seawater microbial communities from Jervis Inlet, British Columbia, Canada - JV7_2_27 | ecosystem: Environmental > Aquatic > Marine > Inlet | place: Canada: British Columbia | collected... | reverse complement strand
CAATCGCATCGTGCACAACTCGCACAAGGTGATTGGGCGGAATCAACATCTCCAGATCCGTGGGGAGCTGCAGTTGCCCCATCGTATACGGCTTGAACACAACGTGTGGACTTTTCTTCTTTTTCATGTCTCCCATTCTAGTGATTTCCTTTTTAAACGCGAATGGGGCTGCCCTTTTGGGACAGCCCCTTTTTCCTTCCAAGCCCCCTTGTTTAGGGTTCGAACTCGTATCCTGGGGGTTATCAGCCCGTTTCTGAAGCGCTCAAATTGAGCCCCCGGACGAAACGTAGACCGTCAGGCTTTTCCAATCTTTGAATTCATTTTCTTGGACCAAAAAGGAATGGGGTGAACCCTGACATCTGGGAGGACGTATTCACATTCACTGGTAGCCCTTACAAATTCAGCCTGACTCTCCAAGCTCCCGATTATGGGATCCCAACAAAGAACATCTGGATCCTTGGTTCGAATCCAGAGTTGCACTTCGTAGTTGAATCTAGGCCCCTCCACTATGTTCCGGGGACTACGGAATCCGAGCCCTGCTACCGGAGATCGAAGCGCCCTCGAGGGCGCTTTTAATATCATATTCATCGAATTCCAATTTGTTGTAAGTTTATCTTTATGGAATCTCTCTTATCTTGCCCCAATCGCCAATATCTGGTTTTCAGGTATGCTCAGTGCACACTTACTGACCGGCGCTCTGCCCATTGTTCACCAAGCATCGTGAGCTGCTCGCTACCCAAGACTTTAGATGCCATCGGGTACAGGACCTGCTCCTCTTTGGCGAAGTGCTCCCGGGCGAGATGAACGACGTGGAGCAGATTCTGCTTTGCTTCTCCAAGATCTTCAAGGTTCAGGATTTGCTCAAGGGTGCTCTCGATCTCCTGATGCTCCATACGCATGACAGCCAATGGTCCCATTTCGCCCAGATGAGGATCCAATGCCTTGAACAGGAGATCCTCCTCGAGTTGGGCATGTGTTGCTAGAGCGGATGCAATCAGAGCGGTCTGAGCCTGGATGATTGTCAGATCTCCAACACCTGGGACTGTCTGGACAAGATGATCGAATTGAGCGTAGAAGACAGCATGTTCTCCAAGCAAAGCTTCGGTAAGTATCATTGACGTTACTCTCCTAATTTCCCTCGATAATTAACCCTTTATAGTTCGAGGGTTCGGTCGCTCCCGCCTGTGTCCTCGTGACAATAATCGCATTATAACTCAATCAGCACAGCGCTCATTAATCGATCCTCCGATGATGCAATCAGCTCGTGCGAAGGATGGCATACCTCACATGTGTTCGCTGGACCGCTTACAGCCTACCAGCGCTTGCGAAGCAATGTGGAATGGTCGTGGCCCTGCCTGACGGTCAAAGCCCCCCAATTCAGGATTCATGATCACAACGCTCCGTAGCTGGAGCGGCACGGTGTAACCTGAAGGTCCTTGGTTCTCCCTCTCGCTACGCTCGTGGGATTGGCGGAATCCAAGCCCCGCTACCTGAAGAGGAGGCACCCGCGAGGGCGCTTTTTCCTTTATGGAAAGCTTTCAAGGGGTGTGATTCAGGATTCGGACAAAGGACCTCGGGGATATATGCCTGTGGAGTCGAATTCATTAAGGTTTTCCAGATTCTCGGGTAATGAGAAGGGGTGGGGTGTTCATTTAGGGTTTGAACTGATAACCTCTGGATCTTGAGTCCGAATCCGTACGTAACTTCCTCAGGTCGGGAAATCTGGGAGATAATTGTTGAAGATAAGTGATCCGGCATTTTCTTAATGAAATAAGAACGGTTACTTGCAGGTTGAATCTTCGAAACAATATCTTCCTCACATCTACGTATAACCTTTGGGGTTTTGAACAGCAGATGCTATGGTTAAATGTATGATGGAAGATGGGCTGTTAGAAACGGCTGTTCTCCGCATCCAGACGTTGGGAGGATTTCACGTCTGGCGGCAACGAGAAATTCTTACCTGGCCGACCCAAAAAAGCAAGGTGCTGTTCCAGATTTTGTTGATCGAACCCGGACGACTCGTCCTGACAGATCAGCTTCTGGAATGCTTGTGGCCTTCCTTGCCGCCTCACAAAGCACAAAACAATCTATGGGTTACCGTCAGTCAATTGCGTCGCGTCCTGCAACCAGAGTCGCTACCCCGTACTCGTTCCGCCTATATTCTCAAAGATGGTGAAGGCTACCGCTTTAACAGAGAGAGCGACCACTGGCTGGATGCTGAGGCATTTGCCACGCATCTCATTACCGCTCAATCAGCTGCCAATCTAGCAGAACGTATTTCAGCTTGGGAAGAAGCCTACATCCTGTACCAGGGTGACTATCTGGAAGATGAACTGTATGCTGAGTGGGCACAGTTTCCACGAAGCCAATGGCGGCGGCGCTATGAGCAATTGCTGATCAATCTGGCTGAAGCGTATGGGCGCAATGGTAGCTTTCAAAAAGCTATGACCCATTGCCGCGAAGTCCTGACTCTGAATAACACCAATGAAACTGCCCTCCGTTTACTCATGCGCTGCCATGCCTCCCTGGGCGAGCGCACGACCTCGTTGAAGGTTTACGACGAAGTGGTGCAAGTTTTAAAAGATGAAATCGGGGTAGACCCCATGCCGGAAACGGCTGAACTCGCCCGCCAGATTAAATTGTCGGAAGAAGAATGGAAAGCAGAAGATGAAGTTTGGGCAATCTCCAGTCCACAATCTCCAATCATTCATCCCTTCGTTGGCAGGAGTGAGGAAAGTGACCTGCTCACTCAACTGCTGACCCGGACAGCCGCCGGTCAGGGACAAACTGTGTTGATCACTGGAGAGCCGGGAATTGGTAAAAGCCGCCTGGTCGAAGTAACCACTGCCCTTGCCCGCAGGGAAGGATTTCACCTGCTAAGTGTCCATTGCTACCAGGTGGAGCAATCCATTCCTTATCAACCACTGATAGAGCTGGCACGCCAGGTGATGGTACTTGATAATCGTTGGCAGCAGTTGGCTCCTGTCTGGTTGCGTGAATTGGCCATCTTGGTGCCGGAAATGGGGGAGCCAGCTACTGCTGCAACTGTGGTTGCGCCTCTTTCAGATGAACCGGACGAAAGCCGGCAGGGGAGGTTATTCCAAGCGATCTTCCACCTCTTCGCTAACCAGGCAGACCAGTCCAAATTGCTGCTGGTCGTCGAGGACATTCATTGGACAGATCCAACCACGCTGCAATGTCTCCACTACCTTTCCCGCCATATCGACCAGTTTCCCATTGCGCTCATTTTTTCCGTACGAAAAGAAAGTTTATCCACCGACGCCGACTTGGTTGCCTTGCTCAATAGCTTGCAGCGGAAAACACATTTCACATCCCTTTCATTAGAGCGCTTATCCGAAAAACATACAACCAAGTTGCTGGCGCAAATAACCGATACTGCACACTATGCCGACCGGCTGGGTCCCTGGCTGCATAAGGAAACAGAAGGCAATCCTTTCTTCCTCATTTCCTTGCTCCAATCCTTGCGAGAAAAGGGACTGCTAGACAACGCTGCTAAGACAGACTGGCAAGCGCTGTCTCGAACTGATCCGACCCTGACTTTACCCGATGCCATCCGGGATTCAGTACGCGAACGATTGCAGCGATTGCCGCAAGCTGAACGGGAAGCACTGGACTGGATGGCTGTTTACGGCCGTCACCTCGATTTCTCTACCTTGCAAACTATCAGCGACCAGCTACAGATGACATTGCTTAACACTGTAGAGCAACTGGCAGCGCGGCAACTGCTGGTAGAAACAACAGGGCAGTACGACTTCATTCACCACAAAATTCGCGAGGTTGTTTATTATGATCTAAGCCCAGCCCGACGTGGACTCTACCATCGGCAAATCGCAGAAACATTAGATATGTTGGTACCATCTCCGGATCAGACGGCATTGCTGGCCCATCACTTTGAATACGGAGGGGAAAACGAGAAGGCGTTCACATACTGGATGCTAGCAGGCAAACATGCTCTAGCTGCCTATGCCCACGAGCAAGCGGTACGCCACTATGAGCGGGCATTGGCCCTGACCGACCAACCGGCAGCACAAATGGATGCCTATCTGGGTATAGGAAATGCCTTCATGCTCCTGGATGACTATAAGGCGGCAACAACCGTTATCCGCCAAGGTCTCGAGCTGGTTGAACATCACGGTGACGATTCCCGCCGCTCCCGGCTCCTTTATGCGCAGGCCCAAAACGCCAGCCGCCAGCATCGGTCTGATGGTGGTAAACCAGATGTGGAAGCCGCTCTTATCGCCGCAGAACAGGCGGGCGACGAGTATTACCTGGCGAAATGTTTGCTCCTGCTCACCGAGGTGCACGAGAGCAGCGGCGACCTAAGCAGCGCTCTAGAAACAGCTACTCGAGCTCAAATAGTCAGTAACAAGCTGAATGACAACCAGCTGGAAGCCCGCTCCCTGGTGGAAATTGGATTTTTACACGGTCAACGAGCTGAGTTTAACGGTGCGGTCAACGCCGCCGAATTGGGTCTGAAATTGCTGGCAGAGACAGATGATCAGAATGCCATTGCCTATGCCTGGAATATTCTGGGGCGGGCATTAGGCGGACGCGGTGATTATAGCCGTGCCCTTGATGCCTTCCAGCGCAGTCAGGAACAGGCGCAGATAGTCGGCGACCGCTACTTGCTGGCGCAGGCGCCCAATATGCGGGGCTGGTTGTATCGTGAACTCGGTGATTATGAAAATGGGCTGAAGTTTGATGAGGAAGGGGTTGATTTTGCCCAGCAATGGGATAAGCCGTCACCGGAGATTAGCGCCCGGCTGAATGTGTGCCTGGATGTGCTTCACTTGGGCGATCCGGGACGAGCTTCGGAGTTGCTGAATAAAATTGAGGTGCAAATCAATGCCGGGTCGTTTGGCTTCCACAACTGGCGCTGGCAGCTGCGACTCTTGCATGCCCGCGGGTTGTGTTTTTTAGCCTTCGATGAACCGACAAAGGCGTTAACATTGGCGGAGGAAGGGGTATCGCTCGCAGAAACGTCCGTTATTCGCAAATACGTTGCCCTAAATCATGAATTAAAGGGCTTGGCGTTGGCAAAATTGGGAAGGGTGGATGAAGCGATTGGGGCAACCAAAACGGCCATCTCCCTGGCCGATGACATTCATTTCCAGCCTATCCGCTGGGCGAGCCGTCACCAACTAGCCGAACTGTATCGTCAAAACGACTGTGAGCAGGAAGCAAAAAATATTTCATCTGAAGCGGAACATATCATCCAAGCCATTGCTAAATCATTAGAAGATGAAAGTATGCGAGTTACATTTTTAAACGCGGCTCTTCCCCAATAGCACCAGACACGGAGTATTGAGCTTTAAAATACCAAAATCATTCATCCCAAATCTGGCAGTGCTCCCACTCTCCGTTACAACCCATTAAGTTCCCATTAAGTTGCCCGGTCTAGAATGTGGCATCAATCCTGATCATTTTGCAAGCGCAAGGCGCAAGGAAAGGAATAAATATGCCTCACACACTCGTATCCCAACTCCGTTTTGCTCGTAGTGAATTTGTACGCTGTTTGGAGGGCATCTCTGATGAAGACGCTCGCCATCGCATCATGCCCATGAACTGTATCAGCTGGATGGTCGGCCACTTGGCAGCCCAAGAACAGTACTATTTTGTGTTTTTCCCCCAGGGTAAAGTGCCTCACCCTCAACTGAATAAATCGGTTGGTTTCGGCCATCCCGCAACCACGCCGCCGCTGGCTGAGATGTGGCAGGTTTGGCGCGATATCACTGCCGCTGCTGACACGTTCCTGGATACGTTGACACCTGAGCAATTGCTGACGCATCTGGAGCAGGACATCAAGGCTTTTGAGGATTCTCTATTTGGTACGGCCAGCAAACAGATGCTGGCGCAACGCAGTGTCCGCTCGGGAGAAAACGTCGGAACCAGGATGCAACGCACTACCTATCATTATTTTTTTCACACGGGCGAAGCCCATGCCATTCGACAGCAGCTCGGGCACCCGGATTTGCCGTATTTCGTAGGAGATATGCCGGATTTTGAAGGAGATGAGAATTGATTGGACGAATCTGGCATGGATGGACGACTCATCAGAATGCTGATGTCTACGAAAACCTGCTACAGACGGAAATCTTTCCTGGCATTGCATCCAAGAATATTCAGGGTTATCAAGGTGTTCAGTTGCTTCGACGTCTAGCAGGCGAGGAAGTAGAGTTTGTCGTGATCATGTGGTTTGAGTCCTTGGAAGCTGTAAGGAAGTTCGCCGGTGAGGACTACGAGCATGCGTATGTCCCTCCCAAGGCCCGAGAGGTATTGTCGCGATTCGATGATCGTTCCCAACATTATGAGGTCCGGGCAGAGTTGAACTACTAGCCGATGTTACGCAGCCAGATAGAGGGCAGGAACCCGATCGTTATCAATTGCCTGAAACGAGCTCTGAACCATGCAAACGCCGATTCGTAAAGCCACATTCATCATCCGCTTTTGGACGGATGGCGACCCGGTTGATGATAACAGTTGGCGCGGTACGGCCGAACACATCGGTAGCGGCCAATCGCGCCAGTTTCAGAAGCTTGACGAATTTATTGCTTGGCTGCGCCATGAGCTGGCAATGACAGAAGAAGAATTGGAATCATAAGAACAGAATGGGTAAGGGGCGATCAATCCCGTACCTCAAATTAATTTCATTTTCAATAGAGCCCTGCCGGAATTGAAAGGCACAAACGCTATTTTTATAATGCTTTCCTGTTGGGTAGTAAAGTGCTCCTTCAGTAATAAATCTGTGCGTAAATATACTTGACTTGAAATGATGCTTACCACAGAGCCAGCACCACCAAGATTGACTCTCGTTCAATCAATGTGCAAATCGCGACTCATTACAGCTTAGGAAGTTCACTGCATGCACTCCACTTGACAATGAAATAAACTTGACTAAAATCCCCTGAATTGGATATAAATAATCCATATATTGAAGTGGAGTTGAAATGTCAATGCGTAAGTCCTATGCCCTCGTGCCTTACTTGGCTCTATTCTCCCTACTTGCTGCGGCATGTTCGACCCCTGAATCCAGTTATCAAAACGCCGAACTGCCCCCTGAAACCTCGGCGATTTCGGATATGACTAGCGAAGTTGAACCGTTTGATCTGCAGGAGCCCATGACACTGAATTGTCAGGGTGAAGGCACCAGTGCTCTTTGCGCGCTACCGATCAGCGACAGCTATCGCCTGCTGGACCTTGAAGCCAAGCAGCCCGCGGCTATGGCCATCGTACCCGCCGAGGGCGCGCTTCTTGTTAGCACTCTGGGTGGCTCGCCACCGGGTGTGACCGGCTTCAGCCTAAACCTGCTCGCCGGTCCGGGCGCTTACGCTTTTAACTTCCGACCCGACGCTCCGATATATCTGGCCGACTCGGAGGGGCAGCCCTTTTTCACACCTGAATCCTTCTTTCCCCAGGAAACCAAGGTCGATGAGGGTGAACCTGTGCTCGTTGGCGTGCCGACGCAGGGCATCTGGAACACGATCCAGGAGACGAGTACGATGGATTGTGGTTCGGGTGCGCAAGCTCTCCCGACATCAACCGGATCAGGCTTTTTACTAGTGTTGGATGGCGGAGCCCACCTGCAGACCTCTGGTCTGGCTGAGGGCGAGGCCGAGATCATGTTCGATCGCACGTCTGAAGGACGCTATGAAGCGACATTTATCATCACCGAGGATGGCACGACTTACGAGATCTCCTACGATATGACGGTTATCGATCCTGGCTCGATCCAGGGTGTTCTGCGATCAGAAGTGGCCGGCTGTTCAATTGAGGGTACATACACACTGACGCTAGCAGAAGAGACCGAGACAGGTGCGAGTGGCAGCACTATAGATACGTCACTTAAACCATCAGAACGAGCCGCCATCAACGATAGCGCGCTTGCTATTGTCTATATGGTTTCCATAGACTCTGGGTCAACATACTTACCAGGCGATCAATTTCTTCCGGGCGACCAATTTTTACCCGGAGATCAATTCCTGCCTGGGGATCAGTTCCTCCCCGGGGATCAATTCCTCCCAGGTGACCAATTCCTCCCGGGCGATCAATTTTTACCCGGAGATCAATTCCTGCCTGGGGATCAGTTCCTCCCCGGGGATCAATTCCTCCCGGGTGACCAATTCCTCCCGGGCGACCAATTTTTACCCGGAGATCAATTCCTGCCTGGGGATCAGTTCCTCCCCGGGGATCAATTCCTCCCGGGTGATCAATTCCTCCCGGGCGATCAATTTTTACCCGGAGATCAGTTTCTACCTGGGGATCACTTCCTGCCGGGTGACCAGTTCCTGCCAGTATTAATCGGGCGAAGCGCCGAGCAACTCGTTAACGACCCGATGCCCGTGACCGAATTTTTGTCATCCTCACGGATGCGGGTCTACCGTGTGGATCCCGTGAGCGGGGTACAAACTTCCTGGGATCAGGTCGATTACACCGACGAAGGGGTTATTATCCAGACGGAAGAGACCGGTCTTTTCGTCGTGTATATTTTCTTGAGTGAAGCTGAGGCGCAAGCGGCGCCGGGATCGATCAAAGCTCAAGGGTGATAACGAATGTGACACAAGAGTGGATCGATACATACTTCCGAATAGTTGATCAAATCGTTTTGAGTATTGACAATCCACAAACCGAGATGCGAGTCTTAACGAAAGCCGAAGTGTGCAAGCAATTGGGTGCTGATCTCTTGATCGATGACCAACTTAGGCACACTAGGGATGTTGCTGAAGTTGGTACACCAGTCTTGCTGTTTGGCGACAGTCCATCGAACCAAGCAGATTCGCTGCCACCAAATGTCATGCGAGTAGAAGATTGGCCTCACGTACTTAGAGTACTGATAGAAGCGGGTTGATCGATCCTCACCGTTTTAAGGATAATCAACTTGGTCATTCATCCGCCTAATCGCTGCAGCCGTTAGGATGACCAGCCATTTTAGACCTGTTGGCATACATAGATGGGGATGCCCAGAATGGTTGGAGACAGAATGTCAGGCCACATTACGGCTTTGAGGGATCCTTCGCTGAGCCCACACCTCTGACTGGAAAACGATCCACTCATTCTCTGTACTGTCACAGGATGGGATGTTAATCATGAGAATTGGTATCGCTGTCGACTCACACGGAACAGCAAGCTCACCGCAGAGGTCCACCCCAACATGGGAGAGTATAAGGGACCAAGCGCTTGCTGCTGAGGCTGTTGGGTTTGAAGCCGTCTTTGTTCCCGATCATCTCCTCTACCACTCGGAGGATGGGAACACTGGCTGTTGGGAATCGGTCTCACTGGCGGCGGCGTTAGCATCGGTCACATCTACTATCGAGATCGGGCACTCGATGTTCAACGCTCCTTACCGGTCGCCCGCGTTGGTGGCCAAGATCGCCGATACACTGGATGAGATCTCGGGTGGGCGATACATCCTCGGGATCGGCGCCGGCAACACTCCAGACTCGGACTATGCGGCATTCGGATTCGAGGCGGACAAGCGCTACTCCCGGTTCGCCGAGGCGATCGAGATCATCCACGACCTGCTCAAGAACGGCAGGGTTGATTTCGTGGGTAAGTACTGGTCAGCTCGTAACGCTGATTTGGTTCTGCGCGGTCCGAGACCGCAAGGGCCACCCATCGTGATCGCGGCGTGGGGGCCAAAGATGATGCATCTCACAGCTCGGTTCGCCGACGTGTGGAACGGGTGGGTCCCAGTTGAAAAGGGACCGTCTGTCGAGTCATTCCGACCAATGATTGAAGAGCTGGAACGAGCCTGTCAAGAGGTCGGCAGATACCCTGCGACCCTTCGTCGGTCGCTGGACATCCAAGTGGATCCGCTGAGTCTCCATGATGAAGGTGAAAAGCCCATCGCTGGCACGAGCGAAGAGATAGCGGAAGCTATTCTGGCTTTCCAGGAGATCGGCGTTGACGAGGTTCGTTGCTACCCTTACTGGCCAATGCCAGAGACGCACGGAGATAGGCGGAAGATGATCGAGTCTATGGCCGAGATCGTTGACCTGGTGCACGCTGGCTAGGAGATCCAATTCATTTCGAAGGACTAGCTGCCGTGTCCTTATTAATCATACTAGCGGACCAGGGATGCGAGGCGAAAAGCAAGCGAGTTTTAATTATCGGCATATTCGGAGAGCAGGAGAAGAACCGTGCCCCGGTCGCTCAGCTTAAGGCGTTAGCCAGAATTCTAAATTCATCATAAGGAAATAAATGTTGAAGGTTTTTCAAGCCGAGACTGATGATGATCGCGCATATATACGCGAGTTATTCTGGGAATATCTTCAGTGGGCAAATACCAAAGTCAATGAAGAATTCGGAGTTTATTTTGATATTGAAGAGATGCTAGAAGGAGATATGCTTGATCTTGAGAAGTTCTACCCACCTCATGGTGGGATATTTGTTTGAAACGGAGTGCTACATACCTGCCTCCTTCAAACCGTCCATTCAGGTTATCAACTGACAGGTCGGGTGGGCTGGAAAGACGGATTGATTTCTTAAACAGCGGTATGCCAACCCTGAAATATAAAGGTGCCCAAGCACCTTGAACAATCCGCCCAACGATCCAGGTAGCGATCACCACAAAGAACAACAATAGTACTTCCATTGTTTATGAGTCCTTCTAATATTGTATGGGGAGCCCCCAGCTAGCAGGATAAAAGATTATATGGAACGGTCGGCATCTATTATTGCCAGGCCAGTTATTATGGCTAAGATCCGCAGAAATACCAAGTTCACTGTACTGCATCTCACGTGTGACTGCAAGGAATGAACAAGGAGAATGGGTAAGCCTTTGGACGGTCCCCCTCTAGTCTGGGGCGATCGATATTGAGACTGGTCATTCTCATACCCTATATCGAAAAGAAGCGATTGAGACCAGCATGCTTGGCCGCGTTCTCTCCATCGAATGTTTATACGGTGTTGTTATTCCTAGATAGAATATCTATTCCTGACAGCTTCATCCCTGAGAATAGATCTGTCTGTATTTAAGATGAAAATTGAGCTATAGGTCAAGTTCAGGGAGGGAAAGCCCATAGGCTTGATAACGCCTCTTATCGAAATATTATCTATTTTTCTTCTTTTCCCTCTTTTTGTAATACTATATGAGGTAGTTTTCTTGATACCCAATAGTTAGGCTACACAAGTCTTTCTCTAAAATAACCCCCTCTAAATTTGACTAATAAGGTATTATATGTCATCATATTCTCGGTAATAGACATTTTTCGCGTTGACGCAATTCACTCCATAGCCATGAGATGGAAAGCCATATCATCAATTTAATAATTTTTGGTTATTTAGTGAACCAAAGATGTTTCATTTAAGGAGATTATCATGAGCCGTCAGCAAGTTCAAAAATTAGGAATTACAGGAATGTTGACGCTGTTGTTTTTAGTTGCATGTGGGAACTCTGGCTCTAACCCCGTAACTGAAACTCCGCCAGCAACGTTTACCCCTGAGCCCCTTGTCGCAAGGGATCCCCTAAGCACCGGGGACGTGGCTCCCGACTTCACCCTGCCTGACGGCGAAGGTAATATGGTGAGTCTGACCGATCAACTGCAAGATAACCAGCAGGTCGTCCTAGTTTTTTATAGCGACTATACTTGAGGGCTCTGTCTTGCCCAGCTCGGTGGGCTGGCAGAAAACCATTCCAAGTTTGAAGAAAAGGGAGCACAGATCATTGCCCTAGCTGTTCAGCCACAAAATGAGGCTGCAAGCACCGTTGAGAAAACTGAAGCGCCGTTTCCCATTCTGGCCGACAGTGAACATGTGGTTGCCGAAGAATTCGGTGTGTACAACCTCTTCTCTGATTCAGAGGCAGGAGCCTCTGTGTTCATCATCAGTCCGAACCGTGAAATCATTTGGGATTACATTCCCGCCGTAGTCACCGACAGAGCTCCCTATCAGACTATCCTGGAAAACTTGCCAGGGTAAATCAGCTGTCCACTCAAGGTCACGCACAAATGGTTTGTCATATCGACACAGTACAATCGTTTGGACTAAGCAAGCGAGCCCGGCTTGCAAACAACGGAGCACGGAGAACTTTCTTGTAAATAGCACCTAATGCTCTTGTTTCCTGCCGTCTCTTGTAAAGATTTGTCTTGTTGGTATCCAAATTTGTATGTCTTTTAAGGGGTTCAAGCATCCGTAGTAGCAACTTGCTAGGGCTTATTATTAGGCAGTTCTGTTGGCTTTCGTACTCTTGAAATTAATCAAATGGCCGAAGCGAGCAAACAACTCTCTGGAGCGGACACTAAAACGGGGCGAAAGAACTGATTGGTTTCGGGTCATTTAATGCGGATTTTGCGAGTGAAGAGGAACCTAGAGTGCCGCTCAACTGCCTGACTTAGTAATCCAAGATGCTTGCGCCCCTTGGCCAGCCTGTGCTTGGGCGCAGGCACAAGCGACCGGCAGGGTAGACAAGCTAAGGCAACTCGCAGTCGTTTTGCGGACACAAACGCACTAGGTGCGTTTATCGGTCCAATCCATTAACTCCCTAAGGAGTTACCTAATGAACACAAATCAAGTTCCAGATCGACTAACCGGAAACATCGCATTCGCACTGGCGGCGGTTATGGCATCCCTCCCTCTTTTCTTCGCACTCTTCCTGGCGTTCGGAGACCCTTTCGGCAGTATCACCGACATATCCGTGGGAGTGGTCGCCCTGCTCAGTGGACTGTTGGCTTCTCGGCTCTACGCTTCTCACCGGACCGATTCCTCAGCCCTCGCTCTGGTCGCCCTTGTTTTCGCTTGGGCAGGAGCCGTAATCGCTTGGGTCGGCTCCTATCTCGTTATATCCGGTACCACAGGCTATTTCCTCGCGAGCCTCGTCACGACTTTCGGCTACGCGCTGATCGGTCTTTGGCTTCTTATCCTCACTCTATCCGGCAATGCAGCAGTCGTGTCTACTCCTACGGCCCGCCGCCTCCCGCTCCTCGCTTCCCTGCTCTTGGCTATTGGCTTTCTTGTTCTCCCTGGCATCATCTCCCAGATGGACGATCCAGACACTGCTTCACTACTCGTGAATCTCGTCCCAGCAATCACCTGGCTAGGCCTTTTGGTTTATGCTATTTGGGCGTTCATCTTTGGAAGGAGAGTCCGCGCAGCACATCAGTCATCGTCCCCCGGGCTTGATCGCACAGCAAGGCCAGAGATGAACTAGAGCGGGCTCACAACTCGTTGGGGCGGACCGGGGATTCGGCGTCCTAGACGAGAGATTATCAAGAATAATGGCTGTTGGCTGAGCGCGTTTAGGAGCGATCCCCGGCTGCTCAACTCAAAACCGTTAGGCCGCAAGGCAAATGTACAAAGCCATTGGAGGGAAGAGCAGCTATGGTCTCTATCTCGCAAGTTAGTTCTCCAAATGAGATCCACGATGTTCAGGATCTGCTGCGGGAGTACACGACCTGGGCTTTCGCACTGGCTGCCGAAAGCAATCAGGCTCCCACCTTCCAAGGGTTAGAGGAAGAACTGGCGGCTTTACCAGGTACCTATGCTCCGCCAACTGGAAGTCTGCTGCTGGCGACTTTGAATAGCCAACCAGCTGGATGCATTGCAGTGAAGGGTCACGATGCTACCACTGGTGAACTAAAGCGTCTCTACGTCCGTCCTACTTTCCGAGGGAGAAAGATCGGTAGGCAGTTGGTAGATGCAGTGATTGAAACGGCCCGTGAGATGGGTTATCAACGCTTGATTCTTGATAGCCACATTTCAATGAAGTCAGCGCATGCGATCTATCAGGCGGCTGGGTTTCGGAAGGTAGAAACCCCAATTGATTTCCCTGAGGACTTGAAACCCATAGTGGTCTTTATGGAAATGAACTTGGATAAAAACGAATAGTTCCTAAGATAAGGCACGGAAGGTTCACGATAATAATAGTATCTTCGTCGCGTGTAGGATAATTGAAACCAATGCTAGCTGGGTTCCGAGTAGTCGAAAATCGCAAGGTCACCCTTGGGAACCTAGCCTGACGGTCCAAGCCCCCTTTTTAGAGGTTAGCCTGCCCTGGCGGGCTTGGCCAGGAAACTAACACCACGCCGTGCCCGGTGAGGCACGGTGTGACCTGAAGGTCCTGGGTTTTCCACAAGCTCTGGATACGCAAATCCGAGCCCCGCTACCTGACATCGAAGCGCCTTTTCGGGCGCTTCTTGCATTTATGAAAACCTCCAATGGGTGTGATTAAGGATTCGGACTAAGGACCCCGGGGAAAATGGTCCATAGGGTTGAATTCTTTAGAGTTTTCAAGATTTTTATTGAATGGGCGAGGAGCAGGGTGATCATTTAGGCTTCGAATCAATAACCTCTGGATCCTGGGTTTGAATCCACAAATCGTTGACTGGGGAGAAAACCTCCGAGAGAGAGCATTATGCTACCAATGCGATCGAGGATGCTATTCCAATCTCCAGGGCTGCACTTTGTAGTTGTTTACAAGGATTTACGATGTTCCGAGCTCGAGTATAAGCTGATATTTTGATTCGTCCTTTCAAATCCAGGTGTCGCACTATCGAGTGGCGTAAACCCACACTTGTCCCTGCTGATCAAAGGCCAGGATCTGTAGCGGATTTTGTGACTCTCCACCCATACCTGGCGATCCCGGGGGCATTCCTGGAAGCGCCAGCCCAACGATATCCAGCTTTTCCATTAATAGTTCTTCGATCACATCGACCGGGACGTGGCCTTCAATAATGTAACCTTCCACCTCGGCTGTATGGCAGGATGCCAAATCCGGTGTGATTCCCCGGCTCTCTTTCAACTCCGCAAGCGCGTCATTCGGCATGTCGATCGTTTGGACGTTGTAGTCGTGATCCTGTAGGTGAACCACCCACTGTGAGCAGCAACCTCAAGTTGGGCTCTCGTACACCTTAATGCTACGGGTTACGACTTCGGAATCTGGTGGCGTAGCCGCGGTTGGGGTTTGACCTGAACAAGCTGCAGATGCAAAAGCCAGCACGATCAACACCCCTGCTCCCAGCAATCCAACCCGGTTTTTCCTCTTCACTCTCTATACCTCCCATCTCTCCCTGCTCTGCGAACGTTCTTCGAGATCATATTTATTCGGGGGGAAAAACATTGCTGTCATTCTACCTCGTTCTCGACAATCTGGGTCGGGAAGATCAGATATTTCTTACCGCTGGATATGATCTACTGAATCGAATTCGACATGAGGTTTCGAAAAGGCTCAGATCCCCACAAGAGAGGGGTTGATCAAGCCCAGTCGTCGCTATCGACGGGCTCAACATCAGCGGCTAGATGAAGAATCTCAGAGATCAGTATGATGTTCGTAACTCTTCAACCGCTCGAAAATCGCATAAAATGCTACTGCGAAGCATTTGCAGAAAGGTTGGAACATGACTACCAATACTGCTCTAAATGAAGGATTCGAGGCAATGGCCCACGACTCGGGGCTTCGTTTGACACCACAACGCAGAGTTATCCTCAGAGTTATTGAGGAGAGTGGCGATCACCTCGATGCAGAGACGATATGGAAGCGAGCGAAAGAGCATGACCAGAAGCTCAATTTAGCGACAGTTTACCGCACACTTGTGGTGTTGAAGGATATGGGGTTGATCGACCAGCGCTATTTTGCCCGGAAGCATAAACGTGAAATATACGAAAGCGCCCATAAACCCGAACATTACCATTTCACATGCAAAGCGTGTGGGGAGGTCTCAGAATTTCAGACTGGACACATCACAGAATTGCGTGCCGAGCTTGAAACAGAGTTTGGGTGGAGAATGAGTCACAGCTGTCTTTGTTTTGAGGGATATTGTGCTAAATGCGCAGAGCGCTGCGCTGAATCTGATTAATAGGAGAACCACTTATGGTACCTGGCTTTTTAATTGCCCTCCGGGAAGGGTTAGAGGCTGCACTGATCGTCGGAATCACGCTCAGCGTATTATCAAAAGCGGGTCAGGAACAATATCGCAAATGGGTATGGCTTGGGGTAGGTTCAGCCGTAATCCTGAGCGTCATCGTTGCTGGAGCCCTGCAAGCTTTCGGCGCTACGCTGGAGGGGAGAGCCGAGGAAATATTCGAGGGGGCGACCATGCTGCTCGCCGCGGGCGTTCTTACCTGGATGATCTTCTGGATGTTTCGCCAAAGTAAACATTATCAGGATTATATTGCACATGGAGTACAGCAAGCCGCAAGTCATAACCAGCGCTGGGGACTTTTTGGGATCGCCTTCTTTGCAGTGCTGAGGGAAGGAATCGAAACGGCGCTTTTCCTCAGTGCAACGGCGCTCACGATTTCGAGAGACCAGACTTTTCTCGGCGGGGTTGCCGGTCTGGCCGTTGCGGGGCTGTTGGGGTGGGCACTTTTCGCCAGCGCGATCCGTTTGAACATCCGACGCTTCTTCCAGGTCACAAGCATCCTTCTAATCCTGTTCGCTGCTGGCCTATTCGCCCACGGTGTGCATGAGTTTATCGAGGTAGGATGGATCCCATCGCTGATCGACCCTGTGTGGAACATCAACTCAATCCTTGATGAAGAATCGATCGTTGGCAGCTTTCTCCAAGCCCTATTTGGCTATAACGGAAACCCATCTCTGACGGAGTCGTTAGCTTATTTCGGATACTTCGCCATAGTACTATTGGGAATTCGTAAAGTATCCCGAGAGCAAGGCCATGTTGAGTATGCCTTATAAGGCGCGGTGCTCTCTGTTCTGTGTAGGCAGGCTCGGAGTTGCATTTAGAAGTTGACTCCAGGGGGTAAGGCAAGCGCAGCCTGGTTGCTACATCTGATCCCACGGGTGACCAAAATAGCCATGCTCTCCCGAGAAGCGGATCTGCTCTTTGAAGAAACCCTACCTACAAGATCTAAATCTGATAAGATTGGTCGGATTGACAAAAATGTTTGCCGGAACTGTTATGCGCCTTGAAGCCGTGGGAGAGCGCCACCTCAATGACCTCTAATAACACCCTGCAC
>Ga0255055_10001508_pt1 | contig 16930 bp, 17 predicted proteins | sample JV7_2_27_MG_FD_188633 | JGI IMG/M metagenome (GOLD analysis project Ga0255055, IMG submission 188633) | Seawater microbial communities from Jervis Inlet, British Columbia, Canada - JV7_2_27 | ecosystem: Environmental > Aquatic > Marine > Inlet | place: Canada: British Columbia | collected... | reverse complement strand
TTGATAACAGAATTTCAACAAGAATATCAAAAAAGCTAAAATCCTACGATGGTCTCACCCATCAGGCCATGTTTACCATCCCCAAGCATATCCGCCAGCAGCTAGCTGCAAGCACAAGAATCATCACTGATAAACAACCTATCTCTACCTATTGATTTGCCCGCACGAATTACCCCCCAACCGTCTATAAAATCCTCTTATTAGTTCCACCTTAAATGTAATGCTCACCCTGCTGACATCAGCAGGTCTTCGCCTTCTATGCCCCTCAATCCTTGGAACCTTCCGCTTCTTCTTCCTTCTCTTCCTCTTCTTCCTCTCCCTCTCCTGTGGCAAGATACAGCTCGCTTGTACTAGATCTCACCCGTGGCGCTATTTTCCCCCCGCAATAAGGACAAGACAGTTCGATATTTTGTTTCATACTAAAGACGATGCTGACAAGTCCTACTACCGCCAGTGCTATTCCTACGCCCATGACTACCCACCAGACTGCTTCCCCGAAGTCAGGCCTTCTTAGAAAAACGCCGAGGACTATTAGCGCAGCACCCAGAACCACCCACACCAGCACTGTGAGCATATCGTACCTTTTATAAGTCATTCTCCTACCTCCTATTCTAGTCTATAATAAAAGTAGCATCTACCGCCCCTATTGTCTAGCCCCTCTCAACTTCCCACAGACGCTCGTACAAAACCACAATTGCCATACAATCAAGTAGTCTTCTTTGGGACTATAAATAGAAGTTCTCTCCTTAAAGGTGGTTACCTAACATCGATATGTGTTGGGGGTGGGGAGAGTATACTAAGACACAGCCTCAATAGAGGCAGATTTGGTAAGCTTAGTTTTCGAAGCCCACGGCGACCGCACTACGGTCGTCTTTAAATCCTATCAGTCGTCGAGATCGCACTGGCCCACACCATTCCAGCCTATGGCAACCATGGTTCCGTCGGACTTAAACCCCACTGTGTGCAGGCTACCTGCGGCTACCTGGACGATGTCCGACCAGCTGCCGACATCGCACTGCCCATAGCTGTTATGTCCCGTGGCGACCACAGTGCCATCGGACTTGACCCCTAATGTGTGCAGGCTACCTGCAGCGACCTGGACGATGTCCGACCAGCCACTGACACCGCATTGCCCGAAGCCATCATATCCAACGGCAACAACGGTTCCGTCCGACTTAAGCCCCACCGTGTGACTGTAACCTGCGGTGACTTGGATGATGTCCGTCCAGTCGCCGACATCGCACTGCCCGTCGTAGTTCAATCCCGCGGCGACCACTGCGCCGTCGGTCTTGACTCCCACCGTGTGGCCGTAACCCGCAGCGACCTTGGTGATGCCACTCCAACCTCCGACATCGCACTGCCCGGCGCTGTTCCAGCCCGTGGCGATCACTGTGCCGTCGGTCTTAGCCCCCACCGTGTGACCAGAGCCCGCAGCGACCTGGACGATATCCCTCCAGCCGCGAACCTCACGCTGATTGTAGATGTTATATCCTGCGGCAATCACCGTGCCGTCAGCCTTAAGCCCTACCGTGTGAAAGTAGCCTGCGGCAACACCGATGATGTTTGTCCAGCCATCGACAGAGCACTGATAGTAGTAATCCGAACCTACGGCGACTACGGTGCCGTCAATCTTAACCCCCACCGTATGTTGCTCTCCGCAGGCGACGTGGACGACGGGGTATTCGGGAGATCCAAGTGGAGAAGGAACCTGAGCACAGCCTATCATCCCGACAATTAAGGCCACGGCGACCAGAAAAATGCTAACTCTTGCTACGTACGATAATTTCCTCATTCTTATTCTCCTTTTTTCATATCAATTGCATGCTATATTACGTAGTCCGCGTAGTCAAGACTACTATGGTACCAGTACTAAAGGATTGTCTATCGTTCAGTCGAGATTATCTTCGAAAGCTTGGATACCGTTAGCGGTACTGGCGTCAGCTGAACCGATATTCCGAAGCTATATGCTTGTCCTTCGGTGAGACATGACTTAGGTTGTAGGGATGAAGCCTGAGAGATACCGGTGTTGTTAGCGTATCAAGCCTGATATGGCTATCGGAGCTCACGCACGAGGCGACACAGGGATGACCAGCAGTAAGCGATTCAAGAGTTCATGCGATATATCAGAAGGCAAAGCCCACAGCTATGGAAACTCCGATCACATGGTCTAAAGGCTAGCCTCTAAAGCGCCAGTGTCTATGTCCTGCTTTGTGGTTTTCTTGCTTTCAACTACTACGTCGGATACGAAACCCAGCACTTCCCCGAAGACATCGCCATTGTATCCGGCGACAACCAGGTCGTAAGTTCCGGCAGCCAGTAATGGTATTGTGTAATGGCCATCCTCACACATCTTCCCACTGTTGACTGCATTGGGGAATCTGGATGCCGGGGACACCGGCTCATCGTCTTCTGTGTCTGCCCAGGTCCCATCTGAGTAGGCAAAGACAATCATGTCCGCGTATGTAGAGTTGTCTGCTATTGAACCCGAGATGCGTCCCGCTTCATTATTCACTACCAGCCTGATTGTAGGCCTTAATATGTAGTGAGAATCTGCTAGATGGACAGCTTTACGAACATCAAAGTCTGCTGTAACCTCTACAGCCCCATTGTTGGATACTGTGAACTGCCCTACCCCTTTATATCCCGTTGTATTACCACTCGGGACGAACAGAGGTGAAGTGGAGTTATCAGTGAATTCGATGTAGCAGCCCGGATTGTGCGGGTCTTGACCCATCTCCGGTATATCGAGCATAAAGCGGATTTGGTTGTAATGCCCACCGGGCAAAGTCAGTTCACCTAACAAAGTGGAATTTCCGTTGGTTAGCTCCAATAAGTTATATGTTTGAGGGCCCTCAAATTCCCCGCATGTTGTCCATTGGTCGCTTACATGATATTGAATCTCATTAATAGTGATATAGACGCCTGTAACATTTTCAGCGTCTATCGGTGCATCGGAAAGATAGAGGGCCAAGGTCCCCGTTCCTGTTTCCGGTGCTTCTCCACAACTCAGTCCTGATGCCGCAACTATACCCAGAATAATCACCAGCGCTAATACAAAATTCCTCATTCTTGACCTCCTTGGTAAGATCTCAGGTTACATTATATCAGTTCACTCTAATTGCTGACTATCAGCTTTATGGTCGGCCTTAAGATGTAGTGAGAATCTGCCAGATGGACAGCTTTACGAACATCAAAGTCGGCGGTAACCTGCACAGTCCCATTCTCGGGTACTGTGAATTGCCCCACTCCTTTATAACCGGTTGTATTACCACTCGGGACGAACAGAGGTGAAGTGGAGTTATCGGCAAATTCGACATAGCAGCCTGGATTGTACGGGTCTTGACCCATCTCCGGTATATCCAGCATAAAGCGAACCTGAGTGTAATTGCCAACGGGCAATACAAACTCACCTAATAAAGCGGAATTTCCTCCGGTCAATTCCAGTAATTCATATATTTGAGGCCCTTCGAATTCTTCGCACGTTATCCACTGATTCCCCAGATGATATTGGATTTCATTAATAGTGATGTAAACACCGGTGATATTCTTAGCATCCGGGGGGGCATCGGTAAGACTGAGTTTCAGTGTTCCTGTTTTTGGTGCTTGTTCCGACTTACCAGAATCTTCAACTGTTACACCAGACTGGTCATTGACAATGAGCCTGACTGTCGGGTTTAAGATGTAGCGAGAATTAGCTACGTGTATGGCGTTGTCACCATGAATATCAAAGTCCGCGGTGACTGCCACAGTCTCATTAGCAGTCACCTCAAATCGGCCCGTCCCTTTGTAACCTGACTGGCCACCACTCGGGACGAAAAGAGGCTCGGTGGAGTTATCGGCAAATTCGACATAGCAGCCTGGATTGACCGGTTGCCGACCCTTTTCCGGAATATCCAGCATAAAGCGGATTTGAGTGTAGTTTCCAGCAGGTAATGTCAGCTCACCCAATAAAGCGGAATTTCCACCGGTTAACTCCAATAAGTCATATGTCTGAGGACCTTCAAATTCCTCAAATGTGCACCACTCACCATCGCGATGATACTGGATTTCATTAATGGTGATATAAACACCCGTGATATTTTCAGTGTCCAGCGGTGCATCACAAAGATAGAGCTTTAACGTGCCTGTTTCCAGTGGCTGTTCTCCGGGAATTCCAGGAATACCATAAATCATTCCTAACGCACCAAGCACAGATAAACCAACCACTGCTGCTGCAACAATAACTCTTGTCATATTAAACCTCCTTATGTACGGTATTGGCTTTACCTGATTATCATAACGAGACCACGGCCATTTTGTTACAGCCTGCCTGTCATGAATCTGGTCCATAAGCCAGACCCTAGCCTTTACCTTGAAGGAGGGGGAGGGCCTGACATCCGGAGGCTCTCGAATTTCAAATGCAATCCTCAGTAGCGGCTCCAGTTGTTCACGCATAGACGGATACCTGTCCAGGCAATCCTCGATGCTGGACCTGCCCGCCTTGATGTCATCAATACACTGGACAAGAATGTCCTCAAATTTTCTCAAATCCGTTTCCTCTCCTTTTTCGAATCTCAAGCGCAGTCCTCAGTAGTGGTTCCAGTTGCTCACGCACAGACGGATACCTGTCCAGGCAATCCTCAACGCTAGACTTGCCTGCCTCGATCTCCTTGACATGCTTGACGAATTTATCTCTAGATTTCCTCAACACTGTTCCCTCTCCTTTTCCAGGATACTGCGGAGTTTGACCAGTGCCCGGTGCAGGATAACCCTGATATTCCCTTCTTTCTTCTTCAAAAGAGAGGCGATTTCAGTAAACTCAAAACCTTCGATAAAACGTAGCATGACCACCTGCTGCTCATCACCCCCCAGCTGTAAAATCGCCTTCCGCAAACGCTGCTGCTCTATGCTGGCCTCGGCAGCCCGCTCCGGGCTCGGCATGGAATCGTCAGCGAGAACTTCGGCTTCGAGATATGCCCTGTCTTTCCTAGTCCGGTAAAAATCTATCACCAGATTGTGGCTAATAGTCATCAGCCAGGCAACGAATGGACTCGCCATCTTCTTATATCTGCCAATTGCCTGCCAAGCTTTGAAGAAGACCTGCTGAGTAAGGTCCTGGGCATCCGCTTCATTGCCTACCCGGTAATAGATATGCCTATATACTCTGTCGACGTGCATGTCATACAGCCTCCCGAAAGCTTCAGCATCATGACCGATAGCTCTCTGAACCACCATAGCTTCATCTGATGTTTGTCCTTCAGAACGGTTCTTGTTCACTCCTTTACCTCTTCTAACGAATTAGTCGCTGAAATGTTACAAAAACCTTGCCATCCAAGAGTTGTTTGTCAAGAATCTGTATGTAACTGTACTACGCCACAGAGAGCACAATCAAGTTTGAAGTTGCCGAATATATGTTATAGACGATTGTTCAGTTGGGACTACCTATGACAGCTTGGATAATTCACGACTGGCGACATCATTTTATTTTCTTCCGCTGTCTATCGTGTATCATATCCTCTATGATGCCTTTAGCCACGATCTGTTTAATACCGGACAGATTGCGAATTAGCATGAAAACGTCGATAACCAGGGCATAGCGTACCAGAGCCAGCGAGCCTTCCAATAACCAGAGAAATAGAGGTAGCAGGCCGAGTCCGATGAGTAGAGCCGCTCCGAATTTACGGGTGGTAAAGAACGGAATAGCTACTACTACCAGCGTAATCAGCATTGCCCCGGGGGCTAACACGAGAAAGATACCTATTATGGTGGCTGAACCTCGGCCACCCCGGAAACGTGCGAACACCGGGAAATTATGTCCCACCAGAGCTGCAAAACCAGCCCCAAAGACCCAGAGCTCCGAAATGTTCAAAGCCTGGGCAATGAGTATGGCCCCCACCCCCTTCGCGATATCAATGAGACCGACAAGAACGCCTTCACGAGCACCAATTTCGCGCATGACGTTAGCGCCGCCCATGTTGCGTGAACCGATGTTCCGGATATCTATGCCCTTCCTTATGCGGGACACAATGTAGGCTGTAGGAATAGAGCCTAAAAGATACCCGATTATTATGCTTAGAATACCCGGCGGCATGTCTTCACTCAGCTAGTTGACAGATTATCTGTCTCCAAGCACGCTAAGCATAATGAGACCGGGGCCTGTGTGCGTGCCGATAACAGGGCTTGTACGCGAGAGGTAAATAGGAGCATTAGGATACTTTGAATGAAACCTCTGGATCAACCTGTTGGCTTCGTCTAAGTCACTGGCATACTCTACAGCTAATCCTTCAACTTTGCCAAAGCTTGTGGCAAAGTTGTACAGATAGTCTATCGCCTTAGCTCGGGAGCGTTCCCGAGCTAAAGGATATGTCTCGCCATCCTTCATGCCGATGATGGGGTTTACCTTGAGCAATGAACCAAGAAAGGCCTGCGCTTTGCCAATGCGCCCGCCGCGTTCCAGGTATTCAAGGGTATCGAAGGCAGCACACATATCCACCCGGCGTATGGTGTGACGGGCCACGTCCAGTACCTCATCAAGGCCAGCCCCACTTTGGGCTGTTTTAGCAGCAGCGATTGTTATGAAACCCTGTGCCATAACCGCCCATTGCGAGTCCAGGACCTCCACACGACATTGCTTCTTCATCAACCCTATGGCTTGTAACGCCACTTGATACGTAGCACTGAGCTTGGAAGTTACACTGGTAACCAGTATCTCGTTTGTTTTTTCGGCAAGTTTATCGTATGCATCGGCAAAAGCTGCCGGAGGCGGCACAGATGTCGCAGGTAAAACCTTGCCGGTCCTTAGCTTTCCATAGAACTGGTCAGGACTCAGGTCGAGACTATCGCGGTAGAGGTCTGTGCCAAAGCGGACAACAAGCGGGACCACTGTAATCCCGAATTCTTCTGCTACCTGAGGAGGCAGGTCAGAGACACTATCAGTCACAATGGCTACATTAGGCATGGATAGTCTCCGCTCATCTAGATAATACCATTTTGCGGTTACAGGAGACTAGAGTAATCCAGGCCGTGCGTTGACGCGGCAATGCTTATGAACCACGCGGGGAACTAACACGAAGCTGCGGTAGGCTTTGAGGGGGAAGGGAGCCATTAGTCCAGCTACGATACTATCTCCAGTCCGTTAGTTCGGCCTTCAATAGCATGCTTCCCAGAGCTACTAACCATAGCGAAAAGATCATCCCCACGCCCAATAGGCCCCAGCTCACTGTATTCTCCTGCTGAACATCCCCGACGACCAATTTGGACAACAGATAAAGAAGACCAATCCCGGCCGCTGCTAGCATAGAGTGTGCCATCACGCGCCAGCCTTTTCGTGTTAGAAGCTTATTTAGCATCATCGCTCCTCCTTGCCCTTCTCTTAATATTATACTCCATGGACAACATCCTGAAAAGTGGGAGAAAAGCCAGGTCGCTTTGAAATTGACAGGTCACGATTCGAGGGATAGGATTTAATAGACAGGGAAAATCAAGACGGAAATGAGAATTCGATGCAGGCTGAGTTGATATACAATCCTTCCAGTGGTCAGGTGGTCATCAGACACGAACTTGACGATGTGGTTGCTTTTTTGAATCGCTACGGGTGGTCTGTCACCTTACGAGAAACCAGCAAGCCGTTGGAAGCGACCGAACTAGCTTGCCATGCTGTCAATAGAGGTGCCAAGGTAGTCATTGCCGCCGGTGGCGATGGCACCATCAACGAGGTAGCAAATGGACTGGTGAGCACTGATGTAGCGCTGGGCGTGCTTCCTGTGGGAACGACCAACGCATGGGCATTACAGATGGGCATCCCAACCCTAAACCCCATGCTTCCAGGCATACAAGCAGTCAAGCTGATTGCTGCTCTGGAGGAAAGAATTGCACGTCCATTGCCTGCCAGCTACTATCGAAAGGTGCTGTTGGATGCTGCTCGAGTGCTCGTAGAGGGACACACCGTTGCCGTCGATATGGGCGAGCTTTCCGGTCGCTACTTCTTAATGTGGGCAGGTATGGGATTCGATGCCGCTATCGCCCAAAGCGTACTGCTGAAAGAAAAAAGGGCATTAGGTTCCTGGGCATACGTGTTCCCGACAATTGAGTCAGCTTATAGATACTCCAGCACTGATGTTTGCCTGAATCTGGACGGAAAGGTCGTAAAGGTCAGCACGCCGCTAATTGTTGTCAGCAATATTCAACTCTACGGGGGCGTGCTAGCGATTGGGGCTAAGGCCTGCGTGAACGACGCCAAATTAGATGTGTGTATTTTCAAAGGAGGCGGTTTCTTTACCTTTGTGCAGCATGCCATGAAGGTGCTCTCGCATAGACATCTCCAGGACCCAACGGTAGAGTACTACCAATGTCGTGACATAGTTATCGAGTCAGCGCGCTCATTGCCAGTTCATATAGACGGTGAGCCTTTTACCAGGACGCCAGTCACCATTCATACCGTGCCCTCATCGCTGAAAGTGCTAGTGCCGAAGACAGCGCCGGCTAACTTATTTGGCCCGCTACCCTGCTCTCCGCATCGGTAGGAGTTTTCGAGCAAAGGAATTGAAGAGAACAGATATAACAAGCGCCAGCAGTGAAAAGATGGCGCCTCTTAATTCAAAACCAAAAGAGCCTTGGTTATATTTGAAAACTTAGTTAGAAATTTTACCCCTTGGACATGGAAGAACGGGTCTACAAATCAGAAAAATGTGAAGGCATCTCAGCTATGCACTTCTCTGGGAACATTTAAAGGGAGGGCACTAATTGCATTACTGGACACAGCAAACACCGAGCTTCTACTTTAACTCGCAAACTGGTTCTATGCGGAGTGCGATAGATAAATACATCATTGTACTAGCAGAAACCATGCTAATCAGGCCTCTATGAATATTATTGACAGGTTCGGCTGATAGTTCTAGACTATTCACCACAGTAATTTGACTACGAACTGAAATTGTCTGAGAAAGGAGGATAGTCATGAAGTGGAAAGACCTTCTTATCGATGGTTACAGTCGCATTCCAGAGTTCTTAGAAAACATTCTTAAAGGCCTAACTCAGGATGATTTGGACTGGCAGCCAAAGCATGATTGTAACAGTATTGGTTGGCTGGTTTGGCATCTGACACGTCAGCAAGACGCCCAGATTGCATCTTTGATAGGGGGCGAACAGCTTTGGGTTACGGACAGGTGGTACACCAAGTTCGGTCGTCAACCGGAGCCAGACGATGTTGGATTCGGACACAGTCCGGAGCAAGTTTCAGCATTTAAGTCACCGGAATCAAGAACACTATTGGATTACAGTCGTGCAGTGGTAGAACGATCTAAGGAGTATATGAGCTCTTTGTCCGAAAACGACCTCGATAGAGAACTAAACGAGCCGTGGTTCCAGCCGCTACCGACAGTTGGTATACGCTTGGTTAGTATACTAGATGATAGCGTTCTTCACGCCGGTCAAGCAGCTTATATTCGAGGTTTGCGTCAAGGGAAGGGCTGGCAGAAATACTAACCACTCCGAATTTCCTGCAAAAATAGTCAGGCACAAGGCACATACCGATATTCCATATAGAACGGGTTACTGGCGAATTGAAAGAATGCGAGTCGAAATTAGAGTGGCGAAAGGGGCTCTGTGGTATATGTCCGGCTGGTTGTTGGGTGGAAGTTGGGTTTGATAAAGATAAGCTGGTTGATATCCGGACCGATAGTAATCATACACTGGGTATGATATGTCGGCGTGGCAAACATGCACCGGAAATAGTCTACTCTGAACACCGAGTCAAACATCCAATGAAGCGCGTGGGGCCCAAGGGTTCTTACGATTTCAATCGTATTAGCTGGGACGAAGCATATGATCTTATCACTGCGAATCTTCTGAAAATCAAGAAGGAATCTGGACCCGAAGCGGTATCCATTTATACGGGGCGCGGAGCTCAAGAGCTGTCGTTGTGTGATCTGTATCAACCGAAGGGCGTACTTGTATCTTCGGCATCCGATATTTTATTCCCATTCGGATCTCCGAACACCACAGGAGTCGGTGCATTGTGTTACGTATCTGTTCACATGATTGCTCCCCATGTGACTATGGGACGAATGCAAATGAATATGTTCCCCGACATAGAGAATGCAGAAATAGTGGTCGTATGGGGCACGAACCCAGCTACAGATTCACCTCCAGTAGACATGCAGCGGCTGGAGGCAGCAGCCAAGCGTGGGGCAAAGATTGTCGTAATTGACCCCCGCCATACAGAAACAGCCCTACGTACCGATGCTCAATGGATTCCCATTCGGCCTGGCACCGACGGTGCCCTGGCCTTAAGCATGATAGAAGTGATGATAGACGAAGACCTGTATGATGAGGATTTCGCTGAGAACTGGTGTCATGGCTTCGACGAACTGAAGACCTACGTTCAGCATTTTCGGCCGGAAGTAGTGCAGAATATCACGTGGGTCCCGGCAGATATAATTCGAGACCTTGCTCGACGCATCTGCAATGCCGGCGGTGTGTCATTACTGATGTTTACCGGACTGGAGTACTCCAATAGCGGCGTCCAGTCGGCCAGAGCGGTGTTAACCATGTTTGCCCTCGCTAACCAACTCGATGTACCGGGTGGTATAGGCCTCACCATGCTTGACAGTGAATTCCCCATTAACCGTTCATGCAATCTCGATAACCCAAACGTTAATCTGGCTATCGGCCGAACCGAGTTTCCCGTTTACACCAGTTACCGTGGGGAAGCACATGCAAGCGCACTGGTCGACTCCGTTCTGAAAGGACAACCCTACCAAACACGCGCCCTCATCATCCACGGCGCCTCTCTGCTTACATCGTGGCCACAAACCCCGATTTGGAGAGAAGTTCTATCCAAACTCGACTTCGTAGTCTGTATTGATCGTCAATTCACAGCTGATACCGCATACGCTGATATATTCCTGCCGGCTACAACAATGTTCGAAAACTATTCATATATGACGTATGGTCCAATTTTCTGCCTGCGTGAGAGAATGATCGAACCTGTGGGAGAGGCACGCAATGATTACCTCATCATGGCTAAGCTGGCCGACTGTCTTGGCTACGGACACATGTTTCCTCAGACCGAAGAGGAAATGCTCCGATTTGTCCTGAGAGGTTCCGGCTATACGTTGGAAGATGTGCGGGCAGCTGGCGGATGGGTCAGAATTTCGACACCTATGATGGAGTATAAGAAATGGCAGAAGGGAGGTTTAAGAAAGGATGGGAAATCTGGTTTCGATACTCCGACAGGAAAGTTTGAAATATGGTCGACTACGCTGCAGGAATATGGGTATGAGCCACTACCGAAATACATCGAGCCGACTGAAGGACCACTGGGGAGTCCGAAGTTGTTGGAAAGCTTTCCCTTAGTATTTAACTCCGGGGCAAGGCCCCAAACTGATTTCAGGTCTCAACATCACGGTATTGAAGGGCTGATAAACGATACACCGGAGCCACTCGTAGAGCTTAACATTGAAGATGCCGAGAAAAGGGACATCAAAAGTGGTGATCTGGTACGGGTAATCACGCCGAGAGGGAGCGTGCCTTTCAGGGCCAGGGTCACGAATGATATTGCCAAAGGATGTATTGAATGTATGTTCGGTGGCGGCACCCCTGTTGGACCTGAAGCATGGCAGGAATGGAACGTCAATGACCTTACGGATATTAACAACTACGACAGCATTTCTGGTTTTCCCGTATATAAAGCACTCTTGTGTGAAGTGCAAAAGGTTGAGTCCGGTACTGATGAGACTCGATGCTCAGTAAATAGACAAGTATCAGACTATCACAGTAATTTGACCAACGCCCAGACCCCCCGAATGAAGCCCAAAGGGCGCATATACCTTGACAACAATGCTACAACACAGGTTGATGATGCAGTACGAAAGGCCATGATGCCATATCTGAGTTCAGATGCAGGAAACCCTTCCAGCATACATGAGACGGGCAAGATTGCCCGAGAAGCTTTAGAGAATGCACGTCGCCAGGTGGCTAGGCTAATAAACTCTCAACCGCGGCGTATTGTCTTCACCGGAGGTGGCTCTGAGGCTGACAATCTTGCCATCAAGGGAGCCGCATTCGCCATGCGCAATAAGGGCAATCACATCATAACAACCACTATAGAACATCCGGCTGTGCTTGGCGCCTGTGAGTTTTTGGAGAGATATGGCTACAGAGTTATATATCTCGATGTAGATGGAGACGGTTGGCTGGACCCCGAAAAACTACGCAACGCCGTCACTGCAGATACCATCCTCGTCTCCATAATGATGGCCAACAATGAAGTGGGCACTATTCTTCCCATAAAGGAGCTAAGTTCAATTTGCCGCGAAAAGGGAATCCTGTTCCACACTGACGCCGTTCAGGCCATAGGTAAGATTCCAGTTGACATACAAGACCTCAATGTAGATATGCTCAGCTTGTCGGGACACAAGTTTCATGCCCCAAAGGGAGTAGGTGCTTTGTGTATCAGAAAAGGAATCGAACTGGAGCCACTTATTCACGGGGGCAAACAGGAGAAGGGAATACGGGCTGGTACAGAGAATGTTCCGTCCATCGTAGGCCTGGGCAAAGCAGCGGAACTCGTCACATCCGCCCTCCTAAACTCTGAGCGGATACGTAACCTCCGCGAAAAATTAGACGAAGGTATCAGGAACTTGGTGACAGATGCCGCACTAAACGGCCATCCAGAGAACAGGTTGCCCAACACGCTGAATCTAACCCTCCCTGGCCTACGTGGCGAATCTATTGTCATCGCCCTAGATCAGCATGGCATTTCTCTCTCTTCAGGTTCAGCTTGTAAGTCAGGTTCTCCGGAGCCAACTCACGTACTTATTGCCATGGGAAGAACTGAAGAACAGGCTCATTGCTCAGTGAGGTTCTCGCTGAGCCGCTACACAACTGAGGAAGATATCAATTACACAGTGTCAGCTCTTGAGCAAGTGCTCAAAGAGAAAGATTTGGTGCGGCTCATGCCCTGTAAATAGTCTGCAAACCGTTAATGATGCTGAATTAGCCTCACCTTGTGACAAGGTACTGGACACTGAACCATCGCCGCTCATCTACCCAGACACGTTCTACTCTAAATCCAGCCACTGCAGCTATCTGTTCGAACTCATCAAGGTCGTACTTGTACGAACTCTCGGTCCAAATACTCTCTCCCCTGGTAAAAGAAATAGTTTCCCCATCTACCTGAACCGCCTGATTCTTCTGGCTGATAAGATGCATTTCAACCCTACTTTCACGGGGATTATAGAAAGCATAGTGCTCAAATGCATCAAGCTGGAAATCACAGCCAAGCTCCCGATTGATTCGCTCCAGTAGATTGAGATTGAAGGCAGCGGTTACCCCCTCGCTATCATTATAGGCATCGTGAAGCACTGCGGGATCTTTCTTCAAGTCTACGCCGGTAAGGAGAGCACCATCTGATCCGCATAGATTAGCAACATGCTCTAAAAAATGTCTGGCCGGCATGGGATCAAAGTTGCCAATAGTTGAACCAGGAAAATAAACGACCGTGCGTTTGCTCTCCCGCTTTGGAATCGGCAATTCAAAATTGCTCGTATAATCAGCGCAGACCGGAAGAACCTGTAGTTGGGGAAAAATTGAGTCGAGTTCCTTCGCTACTTGTACCAACTGCTCCTGCGAGATATCAATTGGTATGAAGGCTACTGGATCATGCAAGTGGTCCATTAAAAAGCGTACCTTCTCACAATTACCACAACCATGTTCAATCACGAGTACGTGAGGTCCGATAAGCTCGACGATCTCCTCGATGTGAGACCGCATAATGGACGCCTCTATACCAGTGATATAGTACTCTTTCAGTTCACAGATACCCTCGAACAACTGCGAACCACGTTCATCGTAGAAATATTTGGAGGGTAATTCTTTCTGTGGCTTGCGTAGTCCAATTAAGACTTCAGCCAGGAAACTCTCGAGCCCTGGTTTGAAATCGTATGAGGCTGTCCTTTCGACATTTTCGTCCTGCATTTACAATCCTGGCTACGTACGGTATAGCCTTTTTATTTGCCGCTATAGAACAAGTTTCCACCTAAGTCGGATGTACCAATAATATATGCGTTTAGATTCAAGGTTAGTTGGTTACTTCAACTGCGATAGTCTCGAATAAAACTGCTGGATGTAGGATTTTGTCCAGTTATTACTAGATGGTGGAGGCGGGGGAGAGTTGAACTCCCCGTCCAAAAGAAGGTTGCCAGAATATCCTACAGGCTTAGTCAGCTCTTTCTATCTCGTCTGGCCTTAATCTGCTGACCGAATTCGGCCAGACCAACCAATTTTTCTTAGCCAACCCCTATTGGTATCAGGATTGGAGCGCCTCGATTTTCTCTGACACCTAATCCCAAACTTCGAGGAGAGCTCAGGTTAAATGTGACCCGTTAAGCGTAAACAGGTTCGCCAGTTATTTTTGCCACTTGTTTTATGAGGTTAGTGGCACCTCAGCCTGCAATTCTGTAGGCCTCCCCCTGTCGAACCCACGCGCCCCCATATCCCAGCCTGCTTCCCCGTCACCTCCTTCTATATTTCATCGCCCGTTCTGCTTCCCTGTCTGCGTCCCGACGGGCGATAGCCTCCCTTTTATCGTAGACTTTCTTCCCCTTGGCCACCCCCAGCTCCACCTTAGCCACCCCATGTTTAATATACAGCTTAAGAGGCACTAAAGTCAAACCTTTCTGCACTACCTTGTTGGAAAGGATATTAATCTCTTTTCTATGCAGGAGAAGCTTGCGAGGCCTGACTGGCTTATGAGTGTTATAGCTGGCAGCATCGTAGGAGGCAATGTGGCTATTATGGAGCCAAAGCTCCCCATGTTCCGGCCTGGCATAGGCATCGCTCAGATTTATCTTGCCCGCCCTGATGGATTTAATCTCGGAACCCTTGAGAACAATGCCTGCCTCGAAGCTCTCCTGGATATGATAGTCGTGATAAGCTTTGCGATTAACGGTTATTACGCCGGAACCTTTCGCCACATGGCAATTTTAGCACCAGAACATAGGGCGAGCAATTGATGGTACACTCCCTGATAAACCCGGTAGTGCCCGTGACATTACCACACACCTTTCAGGTGCTCGCAATGACCAAGAGCGGAGGGCAAGCGATGATAATTCGCGTTGCTAAACGACCGCAGTTATTCCTTTTTCTTCTCCAGTCCCTTTTCCCTCTCAAATGCCTTTGTCCGCTTGCTTATCTCGTCAGCTTTGGCAAGCAGCCAGACAAACGTGCCTATGAGGGCAAGGCCGATACCAAGCCCAATAGGCCCGGACCAGAATAAGACGATCCACATATCCATATCTCCTCCTTTAACTGAGCACTTTAGTCTTATTTACAGATTGTATGTGCAGGCTTATAGAGAAGTCAATAGGAGCACCGTGAAAAACCATTTCGTAAGAAGCCGATTTACTAAAGACAGAAGTTCCTCTAGAATTAGGTAGTATAAATAGCATTTTATTGTAGAAAATTATGCCAACTAATATTCATTGAGAAAGGAGCTATGCCATGAGCCGTGCCGATAGACTTTACCTGTTCGTAACTGTTTTTCTTGCTATTGCCGCAATAGCTGGCGGCATCATGCTGGCCGTGCAGCACAGCAGTAATCAGCCGGTAGAAATCGTCCTATCTCAACCAGAGCCTCCAGCTCAGGGCGGGGAGCTTTACATTGACGGTGCTGTGGCCAATCCCGGCATATATCCTTTGAAGGAAGGTGATACCTTGCAGACCCTCCTTTCCGATGCTGCAGTCGAACCAGATGCCGACCTTAGCCATGTAGAACTTTATATTCCACGTGAAGGCGAATACCAAACTCCCCAGAAGATAGATATCAACCGGGCGGAGCCCTGGCTACTAGAAGCCCTTCCGGGGATCGGTGAGGTACTGGCGCACAGGATTGTGGATTACCGCAGTGAAAACGGCCCTTTCAGAAGAATCGAGGACTTGCTTCAGGTCAGCGGTGTCGGCGAAGCCACACTTGACAACATAAAGGATTTCATAGCTGTATCAGATTAGGAAGCTTTCTCCAAATCCGACTATATAAGTTCACAAAATCAAGAGCATAATTATTCCAGCTGCCAGCAGGACTACCCCAGCAGCGATCAAGCCGATTCTATTCCTTTTCTCTTTCCGAGTTAGTTCAGACCATGGTTTTTGTCTTCTGCCAACAATAAGTCCAATAGCAAGGCCCGTGAATATACCTATTGCATAACCAACTCCCCAATCATTCATCAATATGTTCTCCCTTCATGCCGCGTAGGCCGTGTTTCCTACAGTAGTTCGCAGTTGTCGTGGTATGCCTTTCGACTATACCCTCACACTACGAGCCAAATTCAGCTGCCGGGTCATTGAAATTTGATCTTACTCGAGGTAGAAATACTCTTTGGTAATGGGGTCAATAGCAATTCTCCTCTCTGCCTCCTCGACCGGGCTGTAACCAGGATAGCCATATTCCCCGGCCGTAAGCTCCAGTACTATAGCCTGCTCATCTTTCAGAGTATAGTAAGTTATCTTCAAGCCTTCGAAATAGATTTCATAGCTGAAAGTGACTCCTACAACCACTGTTGAGTCTCTTGAAGTAGGATTTTGTATTGCTATGCCTCCGTACCTCGGGATTTCGCACGTTGCCTGGGCTTGATAGACCCCTTGTTCCGCACATTCCGGATAATGCTGGAAGCTTTTTCTTTGCACTAGCTTATCGAGTTCTTTGCTGGACGGCAAGACGTATATATTCACCGGTTCAGAGGATGAAACAGAATAACCAATCTCTAAGCCTGCAATCTTCACCACCGAATCACCAACTGTGGCAGCGTCAATGGGAAATGTTGTACCGTCACCTCCATAGTAATAAGCGGACCCCGCACTTAGTTGAAGTGTTTCATCTACGGATGAAACCATATCATGGTCTTCAATATATTGTTCTTCTAAAGATTTGTTGATGTACTCCCACAGGTTGTCG
>Ga0255055_10001507_pt1 | contig 16931 bp, 19 predicted proteins | sample JV7_2_27_MG_FD_188633 | JGI IMG/M metagenome (GOLD analysis project Ga0255055, IMG submission 188633) | Seawater microbial communities from Jervis Inlet, British Columbia, Canada - JV7_2_27 | ecosystem: Environmental > Aquatic > Marine > Inlet | place: Canada: British Columbia | collected... | reverse complement strand
CTTAGGCTCATCAAATATCTTTTCTTTGATTACTGGTGTTGAAGGAGGTGTAGCTATAACTATAGGTGCCTTTTTATCAGCTTCCACTGCTTCAGTTGTTTTTGCAGCAGGCGATGGTGTTACAAACTTTGCTTGATCTGGTGAAATAGTTTCATTAGCATCTGTTGCTGCTCTTATTTCTCTTTTTACAGGCGTGGTTCCAGGTTGTGAGGTAACAACAGCAACATCACTAGAAACCGGGAATGCTGTGTCAGTTGGTATTTGTTTTGCTTCGATAACTGCAACTAAGCTCTTCTCAATGTCTTGAATAAGAGGTCGCAGATTTGGAGTTTCGGAACCTACTTTCAAAATTCGTTCCTTGAGAGTTTGCGCACCAGCTGTCATCATGCTGATTTTCTTTTTCAGATCTTGATTTTCTACCTGTAATTGTTCTCCACCCTCTCCTGCTTCAGATTCAATTGTATCTATTGAATCCATTAAAGCATGCATTTGTAGCTTAAGTTCTTCACGTTCTGCATTAAAAAGATCTTGCTGAAGTCTTGTATCTTCTATCTCTTTATCTAAGTCTGCTTTCTCTGTTTGAAGTGCATCACGTTCGGATTGAAGATCTTCTACAACCTTTGATAGATGATCTAATTCAGTTGTAAGCTCTTTCACTTTATCATCTGATTGAGCTTGTTCCATTTTTTCTTGCAATTTTTCAAATAATTTGATTCTTCTCATTGCTAATTGAGGAGAAATGTTTTCTTTCTGCATAAAATTAAGAATATACTCTAAATCATGAGGTTGAATGTTGTATTTCTTTAAAAGTTCCTCAACTGAAATAGGTGTTTCTGTCATAACCCTCAACAACTAATAGATAGATTTGATTTAATAAAGTTTAGATTGAGTTAATGGAAAAGAAAAGGTTTTTTTAATACGGCTACCATAATTCGAGCTAGGTGTAAAAGTTGGTAGAGTTAAGAGGATTAATGATTAATAGACTGATAGTTCTTCTACAAGTGTTTATTTTTCCAGCGTATTTTTACCTATGGGCGTGGTTAGGTCCTTATCCAAATAGTCTGGCTGGCTTCTTCTTTTGGAGGGAATCAGCTGTTAGTCCTTTTGGAGTAACAGGAGATATGGTTATTCTAAAGATTGTAGCACCTTTAATTTTCGCTTTACCATTTACACTGGCATCATTAGTAAGAGCTACCAGAATTGCAAATTCTTACGAATTAATGTGGAGAGCTTTGGGAAAAGTAAGAATTGATACAAAGATTTTCTACTTTGTAAATGCAATATTCTGTTTGTTTTTCTTCATACTGCCATTTGGATCACCTATCATTGCAGTGTTTGGTGCGTTTTTCGCGGTAAAACTATTGCTTTATGCATTCGGTGTCAAGAAAAATGTCCCCGCTCTTCTTATTGTTATTCCTGGGTTATTTTTAGCAGCTATTCCTTTAATGGTAACTATTGCATTTTATAGTGAATTTACTACAGTCATTAAACCCATTTGGGAGACATGGGTACAATTTTCACCCATTTTCTATGGGGTGGTTTTGTGCTTAGCCTGTGCTATTACCATAGGTAATTTTATTGTTCTTCTTCGAGAAGGAGCATCACAAGTTTCCTACACAAAGGAAGTTACAGATAGAGTGGGTTTATTAGTTAGGATTGTTTTATTTGGAAGCATTTTAGCGCTTTTTGCTACAGTAGATCAATGGAATTCAGCAGGAACTGCTATGTTCATAGTTAACATTGTTGCTGTTGTTTTAAGTGGTATTGAAGCTTTAATCAGATGGAGAAAGAATCTCTCAAAAGAAAGCGGTGGAGGAGGAAGACTTATGGTGCTAATCTTCATTGCAGTCAATTTCGTTGTGAGATATGTCGCAAAACCAGAAGCAGCCATTACCGCAATAGTAGCTTTGTCAGCTTGTGTATTCTTTGTTCTCTTTATACTAGCATATCGATATGCTGAAGATGAAACACTTTTTGAATAAATCTTCTTTCTTTTTTCTATAAATTCCTAACCATAATTTTTATAAGCCAATTTTTTAAGACCTTCACAAATCCTCTAATCCTTCAGAGATGTTGCCAATGAGTGATAAACATTCTAACCCTGAAATCACCAAGAAAATAGAACAAAATACAGCTAAAATAATCAAGAAGATTTTAGCTGACCAAAAGGAAGCGATCAATGATATTAGTAAGGATACTGAAGAAAAGATTAACGAAATTACACAGAATATCATTGAAGTAGCTAAGAAAAGCGCTGATGCTGAATTTCTAAAAGAAAAAGCAAAACAAGATTTAGATTTGCGTCTTAAAATTACAAAATTCAGAGATGAACTAGTAGATGCTTTTATTGTGAAAGCAACTGAAAAAATCAAATCTTTAACTGGAACAAAAGAGTATACAGATAGTTTAGAAAAAACTATTTCAGAAGCAGCACTAACTCTTAAACAACAAAAATTGTTACTATATTGTCGTAAAGAAGATAAGGATATTTTTTCCAAACAATTTCTTGATAGAGTATCTGGAAAATTAAAGAAGGATAATAATATAGATGTTAAATTTGATGTATCTAGCAATTTCATAAATTGCATGGGAGGAACAATACTAGAAACAGTTGATGGAAAAATCAGCATTAATAACACTTATGAGAAACGTATAGAAAGGTCTTTAGTAGATCTAAAGAGAGAACTTTCTCTGCTACTAACAAAAGAAGGATGATCAAATGAAAAAGAATCTTTGGATAAAAACAGGAACTGTCGTTTTATTTATTCTAGTTCTAAATGTTTCTGTATTTAGCCTTTCAAAAGCTCAAACAACAAACCAAGAACAAGGACTACCTACACTACAACAATCTTACCAAATTGAAGCATATAATGGTAAGATTTCATCTACATATATTAGTAGAGGAGATACTGTATATATCTTTGCTACCATTGGAAACTTTGGAGATCAAGTTGTACCTGTAGTATCATTAAATGCAAATTTCACACATATAGAAGGAAATTCAGCTTTGAATGAACTTTACTCTGTTACAATAGACTATGATCATAGAGATCTTGAACCTGGAGAGACATTCACTGGAACTCTTATGGCAGAAATTACAAATCCAGAAGCAAGATATAATGTAACCATATTTTTCAAGGCAGAAGATGTATATGATCCAGATACTGGTCCTATCGGAGCAGCTCCAGCACTAGATTTCAATGCAGCAGAAGATATTGAAGTCCATGTTGTTGATTATGGAGGCGCTTCAAATGTGGTTATAGGTATTGGATTAACAATTGCTGGTATAGTTGTAGCTATTGTATTATTCATCTTATATGGTTGGTTAAAAGAGAAGCTACAAAAAAGAAAATACTAGCTTTCTATTAAAATCAAATCAAGTATATCAACCATCCTTTGGGTTGATATATCAGACCTTCCTTTTTCATCTGCATAAGAATTTTCTCTAATTTTTGTAAAGAAATATCAAACATAGAACAATTTTGTATTAATTCATCAATGGTATTATTATCATTCTTTATAATCAACAGAATAGTTTCTGCAATTGTTGCAGCAGGAATATCTAAAAGTTCTATTTCCTTCTTTTTATGATTGCTGATAATTTCAGAGATTCTGTCTACATCTAAATCAGCTTGTTTAAAGAATGGTTCTGCAAGTTTTTGAGATAGATTTTTTACATCTAAAAACTGCTCATAAGTTCCATCTGAATCACTACAGACAATTGATTCACCAGGTTGATAAGTTATTATTTTTCCACAGTTTTTACATAATCTATATTGGTAATTAGCTTGTATTTCATTGATTGTTTCACAATTATAACATCTGAAAACAATCTGCACTACTCTTCACCTTTTGCTAATTTACGGGCAAATATCATAAAACCTGTATGACCAATCATCCTTGTATTGGGTCTAATTGCGTTTACTTTCAATTGTATATCTCGAAGAATAAGTTCGAGTGCTTGAATATCTCCAAAATTAAATTCTTTTAGTGTTTTATACACCTTCTCCACTTGATTGTATGTTGGTAGAAATAATGTTATTACCCCACTTGGTTTTAGTGAATCAAATGCATGGGGTATTATTTCACAAGGATCTCCCAGATCCAGAATTACCGCATCAGCTTCCTTTTCATCAAAACCTGAAGACACGTCCTTAAATTTGAAAGAAACTCGGGATTCCAATCCTAATCTAGTTAGATTTTTCTTAGCAGTATTATAAGCAACTTCTCTATTCTCATATGTATAAACGTGACCATTTTCACCAACATAATTTGCTAGAATTGAAGTTAATGCTCCACTACCTGTCCCTGCTTCCAAAACTATGCTCCCAGAATTTATTCCACCATTTATCAGTATTAATCCTGCATCTTTAGGATAAATAATTTGAGAACTATGAGGAATCTGCTTCAGAAAATCACTCGGAATTGGTTTATAAATTGTTAATAATATGTTTTTGCTTGTTCTAACACGGATTCCATATGACTTTCCTATAATTGAATCAAAATCAAAAAAACCTTTGTGGCAGTGAAACTGTTTTCCACTAACTACTTTAGTGAGCCATCTTTTTCTAGTATCAAGTACAATCAGAATGTCCGAACCATCGAATATAATGTTAGCTGATGTTGAGTTACTCATTTGATTTCACATTAAGAGGATATAGAACAAATATAAAATTTGTTTTCTAATTAGAAATTTCTGAAAATATAAGATAAGGAAAAAATGAAGAAAAAGAGATACTAAAGAAAACCTCTTTCTTTTAGAATATCGATAAGTTTAGGATAACCTATTTCCTCCAACTCATATCTAACTCTTGCAATTGGTTTATTCACTTTTATAAGCCGAGTGATGTCAATAGGAGTGGCTGAAACTACAATATCACAATCAGTATTGTTTATCGTTGCCTCTAAATCCTCTAGTTGTTGTTCAAAATATCCCATGGCAGGAAGAAGTGTTCCGATATCTGGATAATGTTCAAAGGTTTCCTTCATACTACCTACAAGGTAGGGGCGAGGATCAACTAGTTCTTTAGCACCATAACGTCTAGCAGCAACAACCCCAGCTCCGTATTTCATTTCTCCATGAGTTAGAGTTGGTCCATCCTCAATAACTAAAACTCTTTTTCCTTTCACTAGTTCAGGTTTATCTATAAATATTGGTGATGAAGCTTCGATGATAGTTGCTTGTGGGTTAACTGCTCGAATATTTTCTTCTAATTGCATAACATTCTTGTAATCTGCGGTATTGATTTTGTTAACTAAAACAACATCTGCTAGATTCAATGTAGTTTCCCCGGGATGATAACGAAGTTCATGTCCGACTCTATGAGGATCGGCAACAACTATTTGCAAATCAGGTTTGTAAAATGAGAAATCATTATTTCCACCATCCCAGAGAATAACATCAGCTTCCTTTTCTGCTTCTCTTAGGATAGCTTCATAATCTACTCCAGAATAGATCACTAAACCTTTGTCTATATATGGTTCATATTCTTCTCTTTCCTCAATGGTTGTTTCATGTTTATCTAAATCAGAATAATCAGCAAATCTTTGCACAGCTTGTTTTATTAAATCACCATAAGGCATAGGATGTCGAATTGCAACAACTTTTTTTCCAGCATCATGAAGAATTTGAACAATTTTCCTTGATGTTTGAGACTTCCCGCTTCCAGTTCTTACAGCACATACACTAATTAGTGGTTTAGTGCTTTTGATCATTGTCCCCTTTGTGCCTAGTAGAGAAAAAGCTGCACCACAAGCATTAACGAGAGATGCTTTATGCATGACATATTCGTGAGATACATCAGAATAGGAGAAAACAACTTCATCAACATCTAGTTTTTTGATGAGTTCTGTTAATTCACTCTCATCATAAATTGGAATACCTTCTGGATATAATTCACCTGAAAGTTTAGAAGGATATTTGCGATCAACTATATCTGGGATTTGAGTGGCAGTGAATGCTACAACTTCATACATTTCATTATTTCTATAATAAGTATTGAAATTATGAAAATCCCTACCTGCAGCACCCATGATTAGAATTCTTCTTCTTTTTGAGTTCATTTTTTTACTCTCAGTATATTATACTTCGAACTAATAACCGAGTTTTAAAAAATTTATGCTTTACACAGCAAAAACATAAAATTGAAAAATTAGTCTTAAAATAATCTACATTAATCTACATTGTTGTGATTTGAATTATCATTATTCGTTTCTTGGTTTTTATTGATATGTCTCTGTATAAGAAAAATAGAACCGATGGCAGTGAACAATCCAAGAAATGTTGCTACAATTAATGCTATCATTCTAACTTTTTGTGAAGAATTAGTAGTAGCAAAATATGCAATAATCATTCCTCCTACGCTAAATAGAAAGGGAGCAGTGAATCCAAAAGCCAACATTTTTTTTGTTACAATTGATTGTTTTTCTTCACTCATTCTTATCCTACATAATAATGTTAGAATTAAAGTTTTGTTGAAATCACTCATCTTTTGAAGAACTATTGAATGAGCATAATTTATAGCAAACTATTGTGATTACATGAGAAGCTAGATAATTTTGTTTGCCTAGACTTATAGGTATAATGTTGAAATCAATAAGAGTTTTCTCTTGATTTGGCATTATATCATACTGACTTCCAAGTATAAAACACATCCCTCTTTCATTCACTTTATTTTCAATTTCATCTATATCTAACCCATCTGGCGTTAAATAATAGAATCTGTAGTTGTCTGTCATTGATTTTAATAAAGCTTCAAAACTATTTTTTTCTATTTTAATAGCTGATTCCTGGCCTTCTGAAAGTATATTTAGCAAAAATCTAGTAGAATCGGCTTCATCTTCCATTTTATTCTGACTTGATGTATGGGGAATAGTTATAGCTAATTGTTCATCTGGATGAGATAAGAAAATAATCAAGGAGAGATTTGCATTGATTTTATCTTTCCATCTTTGAAGATTAAGAAAACAACGGGAGAGAACATCCATTCGTTCTTGACCGCCAACTATTGATTTGATGGATTTCTTTGAACCAAAACGCAAAGTTTGAGACGAAACTAAGAAAGCTACTTCCATGTTTTTCCCTCAAGAAGAAAATTAAAAGAGAAAAGGATTCTTATTAATCACCACGCCTATCACTTTTTGCGCGTATGTTTGTTCTACCTCTATGGATTGAACAGGAAATACAATAATAGGCTATTTTCTTATTTCGTGGGATATGTGCCCCTTCATCTCTAAGTTCTTTGGCTAAACGATAGTCTACAGCACTACTATATACTGTAAATTTCTTTGCTTTATCTGTAGGAACTAATTTACCACATGAATGGCAGGTTTTCATCGTGGCTCGGCCACGCTTTCCTCCAGATCTTCCACCCGATTTACGCTTCTTAGGCATTTAAAATGTCACCTTCATAAATCAAAACACCTTGGTTACCAGATATTAGTCTTTTAATTTTTAAGTTTGTTGAAAAAAGAGAAAGCTCTTTACTCATAATTCAGCTGAAGGATAAAGTTTCAAGTAGATTTCTTTCAAATACTTCTCTGCCTCTTCTAGAAGCTTCTCCCCTAGTTCTGTTATTGCATAATATTTTCTATCAATTCGCTCAACATCATTTCTCATTTCTGTTTTCTTAACAATTCCCTCTTCTCTTAGAAGGTACAGTATAGTGTAATTTGTAACTGTCGCTGGGCTGAAACCATATCGTTCTTGGATTTCATTTCTTAATTCATATGCATATTTAGGTCCTTCTTGCAGTAAACTCAAAACCCATATCCACAACAAATCTTTTGTTAAGTTCTGCTCTAACCTTTGAAATGCTTTTGACATTCTTGCGATTTTCGATAAATTTTCTTGATTTGGAGAGCTCATCTGTTTAGATAGAAGTAATAGCTTGTTTAAAAAAATTTCATTGAAAAATAGAGAAAATTATTTTAACGGAACATATAGAGAAGATCGAGTTGCTCCAATTCCTGGGGCACCATGTCTAACTATTTTTGTTGATGGAGAGAATTCTCCTAACAGATGTCCTATCATTTGAGGTTTTATTTCTACTTCTATGAACTCACTTCCGTTATAGACACCAACTGTAGCTCCTACCATTTCAGGAAGTATTGTCATATCTCTTACATGGGTTCGAACAACAATTTTGTCTCCTTTATCTTGAGCTTCCATTGCGCTCCTGATATCTTCTAATAGTTTCTTTCTTCGAGGTGTCCAGAATTCTTGACGAGATAAGCTCCTTCTTCTTCTTGAGGGAAGTAAATCAAGTATCTCATCCATAGACATTTGTTTTAATTCTTCGATTGTGAATCCTCTGTATCTGAACTTGCGTGATGACACTGTTTTCAACCGAGCTATATGGCCTTACAACTTGTTTTAAACCTTTTGATTTTTGTTAAAGGATTGATGTTTATTCAATTGGCGGCTCCCAAAATATAATTGATAATAATCCATCCTATTCCAAAAAGAAATAGGGAAAGAAATATAGGAATTGGCAGCCCTGGAAATTTGTTGTATCTATAAAGCATTTTTTCAGTAATTTTGATTCCTACAACGATTCCAATGATTGTACATGCTCCTAAGATGAGACCATAATTACTTGAAACAAAAGTAACTAAAGCAGAATAAAAAACAAAATCCCCAATACCAATTCCAACTAATCTTTCTTCAGTAGTATAATTTTGAGGTATTATAGAAAAATTTGTCCTTTTGAAAATCTTGCTTATTGGTCCTCTAAAAACAGAATAGATATCAAACAATGATATGAGAATTAGCAATGTAAAAAAAGTTGCAGAATGTAAGATTAAACCAAAAACAGATCCTATAGCTAATCCTATAACAAATACAGTGATATTTTTTATAATCGGATTTCCTTTGTTAAGGATGAAAATTACAAAAGAAAGAGATCCTACTATAATTCCTATTATTGCTGTTATTAGCTCTACCCATTTTATAATTGTAAACAGAGGTGTGGATTCTGTTACTGAGCTTGAATAGCTAATACTTATCAGATAGCCATGTAACCAAAAAACACTTACAGATGAGATGAATAACCCAATTGAGAAAAATATTTTCAAAATTTTCTCAAATCTTCGCTTGATAGCAATTACGATTAAGACACCACTTAATATTGCAACAACAACAAGGATGACACCCTCTAGAAATTGAATTGGTTGGTTGGTTTCTCCAGGTATGAACAAATTCATCTCGAACGTTGTATTTTGATAAAACCAACCTACTAGATAGCTAAGAAGTAGAAGTGGGATTAAAGCTAGAATAAGAGGTCTCTTTGTCAAAAATGTTATCAACAGAAATCCGGGTGACTCATTTTCCATTTTATTGCACATTCTATTGTTATACAAATCCATATTTTAGATTGAATATTGGAGTTTGATTTTCTCACCTTGTTCTACAAGGTAATTACTAACACCAATTTCAGAATAGACCCATATTTGTTCTTCGTGATTAAAGTAATAAAAAGCCCAGTAATTGGATCCTTGTTCTATATACCCATTTACTCCTTTAATATAAACACCAAAAGAATAGTTAAGCAGGTTCAGTTCTGCTATTCTTGAAAACACCTGAAGAGCTGTACTACCCGAAATAACAGACACATTATATTCCTCAAGATTATCCTGTTTTAAGGATCCATAATCTATTATAGTTACAACTGTAATTTCTTCTCCGTTTGAATTTTGTCTATAATTCTTTAGATAAACCACTAGAGCTGTGCTCATGCTTGCAGAAATAATTATCGCAATTAGGAGGAATATAATTTTAGATCTTCTCAATGATTTTCACTCCTAGGATTATTGATTAGTTCTTGTTTATGCGAATTTATAAAAGACTCAATCATTAACATCCGTACTCCACGATATTTGAAGGCTGAAATTATCCAATTGATCATTGTTCTAGATAAACCAAACAATACAAAATTACTGATTATATGTGTAATAGTCATTGGAATACCTACTATCATAAGAGTGATGAAAACAGTGAAAGAAATCTCAGCAGGGAGATTTTGTTGAAGGTTTGTTATTGTAATTACTATTAACCCACCAAAAGTCGTTACACTATCATAAATTAGTGCAAATAAACTGCCAATTATCCCCAATTCCCAAAAAGATAATTTAACTAATCTTTTTCTGCCCAAACCTACAATAATTGCAAGACCAAGATAGCAGAAGAGTTTGAACGGTATTAGCAATCCTGAAGCACCATATATTGGTGTAACAAGAAATTCGTAAATGAGAGCAATTGCAATAGCAGCTGCAGTACCATAATAACTACCAAATAATAAGGAAATCAAAAAAATAGTCATTGAAATAAACTCAAAATTTGGTATCAAAACAACAATAGAAGATAATATTATTCCTAAACTTGCAAGAATCGCAGTAATAGACATTTTAAGAATGATTCGAATCAAATCTTCTTCTTTTTGATTTTTCTTCTTTCTTTCTTTCATCTTAATTGATTGATTAATCATTGCCTAATACCATTTTATTTCTTTGTTATATAAAATTGACAAACAAGTTTTCAATAAAGGTTTTGAAGCGAGATTATATTATTTTCTTTTACATATCTTTTACAATCTAAACTGTTTTCTTCTTAATACTAACTCAATCTTTTTGAATATATAAACAGCTGTTGACCCATGATTGGAGGCACCTCGTCTGAAGAATCAGAGCTTTTCAAAGTTATTCGGGTGGACGTACTTACTGCAAGTCCAGATATCTTTGCTTCAGAAGAGGAAGCTAGTAGAGGTCAATACGCTGAAATTCCTCTCCTTAATTTTGAATTAGAAAACGGAGAGAATTTTCTAATGACAAGTATCCCTGTTTCTATTGCAATAGAAATTGCTAGAAAACTAAATGGAGTGGAAGGGGGAGATTCACGTTTAACAATCGCGGAATTAATACCTGAAATATGTGTTGTTGATAAGGTAGTAATTGACTCAATAATTCCATTTTCTAATGCTTACCAAGCAACGGTAGAAATCCGTTTAGAAGGATTTTCAGATCTACAACGTTTTCAAATGATACCTAGCCATGCTACATTACTAGCATTAATAGCTGGAGCACAGATATATGTTTCAAACAGTTTAATAAAGGCTTTAGAGGGGAAAAATAATACATAGTATAGTTAGTCTAAATGAAAAATAAAACTGAAAACAAAAACATTTAAGATAAGGTTTATTGCTGAATGAACAAAAGAAAATCTTTATTCTTATAGCATAGGTAATTGAAATGTCAGAAGAAAATAATCAAGATTTACAAAAGGATGAAGAAACAAAAACAGAATTAGAAGAGGAAGAAGAATATGAGGGAAGAAATTGGGGAAAATTATTTTTGGGAATTCTCTTCATATTTATTGTTGTTATAGTTTGGTATGTAATCCAAGCATTAACCTAGCAAAAGCAAAATCATTTAAATGTCTGGACTATGACATGATTAGTCTCATGACTGAACTTATAATCTCTGCAGATAATTTAATCAAAACCTATTCTTCTAGAGCTGAGGAATTGACTGTATTACGTGGCATTAGTTTTGATGTTTCTAAAGGAGACATTATTTGCTTACTAGGTACATCGGGTTCAGGTAAAACAACAACTCTGAACATTTTAGCAGGCCTAGACAAACCTACTGCAGGAAAAATATTTTATGGCGGGCAAGACATTCATAGTTGGCCGTTAAGCCAATTATCTGAATACCGTTTAAATGAAATAGGTTTTATTTTCCAGGAATTCTATCTTCTTGAGCATCTAACAGCTTTAGAAAACGTGATGGTTCCAGTTATTTTGAGAGAAGAAAGTGAGAAAGCTGCAAAGGAAATTGCATTAGAGCTCCTTCAACAGGTTGGTTTAGGTCGTAAAGCTATGAACCTACCAGAGGAACTTAGTTCTGGTGAAAAACAAAGAGTATGTGTAGCTAGAGCAATTGTAAATTATCCCTCCATTCTTATTGCTGATGAACCAACAGGAACATTGGATAGCAAGACAGGTGATGGGATAATGAGTTTACTCATGAAGTTAGCAGAGAAAAAGCAAATGACTGTTATTTATACGACTCATGACCCATATCTTACCAGATCAGCAACTAGATTATTTGTAATCCAAAAAGGCTTAATTCATGAGAATGAAACTACAGATATTTCCGATATTGATTATGATAATATAATTTTCGAGTTTAAAGGACGAAGTGATAATTGATGACAGATATTGAGAAATTTGTAGCTCCTGAGGAGAAGAGTTCCATCTATCGCAATATTTTACAAGCAATATTATTCAATATCCGTTTAATTCTGAAAAACATTCGAAATCGAAAAAGAAGCACTATAATAGTTATGATGGGGTTGATTTTCGCATTATCAATTTTATTCACTTCCTCCATTTGGACTCAAACTTCTCAAAAAATTATAGCAGATGATTATATTGAAACACTTGATTATGAAATGTATATTTCTACATTCCGAATGAATGCTATGGAACCAGTTTATACTTTTGCTTTAGCAGATGTTTCTGTTCGTCAGGTTGATTGGTTTTTTCCAACAATTGCCTTGTTTAATTATGAAGACAAATTGGATGATTACAGATGGTACCCTGAAGAAAATCAAGAAAATATGTCAAATCCAGTTTCTCTAACTAACTCGTTTGTGATATCCTCTAGAGCCATTGAAAGAATAAAAATGAACTTTGAGATTGAAGGGAATGCCAGCTTGAATTCTGGGGAGATAATGATGAGCTATACTCAAGCAGAGCAATTGAGCGATATTTATAATGAAACTATAATCCCAGGTTATAAGCTTAATGTAGCAGTTACAAGAAGAATCCCTAATACAGACATTGGGGAACATTCAATGCAATATTATGATATCTCTGAAACCTCCTTCTCAAATTATACTGTTGCAGGAATTTACAAATATGTTGGTCATGATTCTGTTATGGATAGGTTAATTGGAGGGAGTGCTTCAAGCGGTCAAGGGATTGTTCTTGATTCCATATTCTTTCCAATGGAAGATATGACAGAAGTAGACAGATTCATAATGGATTCAAACGGCATTTTACCTAGGTTACTTGTCAAAACTGATGCACAGCAACTAAGGAGTAATGGGATAGAAGGAATGCCAGATAATCTACTAGCTTTGAAGGAAAGAATTGAGATACGCTTTTATCATTCTTACTGTTACATTTTGGATCAAGAAATTCAGACAATGACAGATGAATATAGAAGAACATTCGGTTCTCTTGCATTATTCGTGCCAACACTTGTAGCTGCTGTTTTTCTTACAATTTTATCAACACAAATGACAGTAAAGAGAAGAAGAGAAGAAATAGCATTTCTCAGGTCGAGAGGAGCAGTCAGCAGTCAAATAATAGGTATGTTTTTTGGGGAGTTCTTGTTAATTAGTATTTTTTCTCTTTTGATTAGCATAGGAGTAGGGATATTAGTGTCAGCATTAATCCCTTCATTTGGTCACAATGAATTCTTTAACTCTGCTCTTTTCTTCAGATATTTTCAATATCTTGAAATTTCACCCTATGATATTGAAATTTATTCTCTAATAGTATTAGGCATTTATTTAGGAATGACATTGATAAACGTAATAACATATGTAAGAAGAGATATTCAAGAATCAATGTTAGTCACCAGAAAAGGACAACAAATTCTGAGTTTAGGATTAAAAATCGGAGCATTTGCTTTGACAATTGCAGGATTCATATTTCTGTATCTTGATTATAGAAGAACTGCAGCAATTAGTTATACATTTGGTTTTAATATGATCTCTGCGAGTACTCAAACGCTTTTTGTTTTTATCGCAATAATATTTTTCACTTGTTATTTCGTCTCTTTAGGCATCAATTATTTACTAAGAAATGCTGAAAGAATATTTGGATTTATCTTTAAGAAAGGCAAATTCCTCATTTCAAGAAATATCAGAAGGTATAACAAAAATTTCACAGAACTCACCTTCTTCCTTATTCTTATTATTTGTTTGCTAACATCGTTTTTGACTATTCGTTCAACTACAATGCACAATGCTGCTCTGGAAGAAGAGTATAGAAGCGGAGCAGATCTTCGAATTCAGACAATGGTACCCGTAGATATACCTGATTTTGAGCAAACAATTGAAAACATTACCGGAATTCAAAATATTACTGGATTCTACTCCGCAATTGCTTCTATTGGATTGCAAGAGATTGAAATTTTTGGTATAGATCCGGTTGAATACCTAACTATCGGAAAGTGGACGCAGGGTAGTTTTGTTGACATGAGTGCTACAGAAGCAATTACAGCACTAGCAAATAATGAATCAGGAGTTATTCTAAGTGATTATATTGCTGAGAGATTGGGTTTTACTGTAGGCAGGGAAATGTATATCACAGATTTTAGAGGTGGTCCTTTTCAAATTAAACTGAATGTTTCTGCAATAGTAAGTTCTGCTCCAGGATTGGGAGTAGCACATGGTTATGATCCAAAAATGAATAGAGGCACAAGTGAATGGGCTCTAATAACAAGGGAGATGTTTGTTGATAGAATAGGACAACTAAATGGCACACTATTCCTTGCCTCGGTTGATCAAGATGCAGATATAGAACAGATTGTCGAGCAGATTGAAGCATTAGATCCTCTAATCGTTGTGAATCCTGAACGGATCAACCCTGATTACATTGGATATTTTATTGTTGAGTATATTCCACATGTAACGATAACTTTGCTAATAGGCGCCATTTTCCTGAATGTTATAGGTGTTATTTACATAATTATATCAACAGACTTCATATTGGAACAAAGAAGAAGGGAAAATGCCGTACTATTAGCTTTAGGAGGAAAACAAACAAAAATTCAGAAATTGCTATTAAGTGAGTTGTTTGTTTTTCTCTCAACTACATTTATCTTTGGAATTCCTCTGGGTATTATAACAACAGCATCTTTGTTAGTTTTCTCAAAACCCTTACTTATATCACGTGAAATACTACCAATGAGTATTCATGTTGATGCAGTAGCGTTAGTGATTATGATCGCCACGTTGATAACTGCAGCAGCTATTGGTATCATACCTATATTAAGAAAACAAATGAAGTATGAGATTGTGCATGAATTACGTGCTATAGTTTAATTAATAATAGCACTTCTTTATTCTTAATTTTTAAATCTAATTTAACTAAGCAAGAATCAGTTCGCCTCTTGCTTTTTCTAATATTTGGTCAATCATATATTCGTCTGAATCCTTCCAAGATTGTTCAATGAATGAATAGTTATTTGGATTGAAGGGCTTTGTTAGAGTTGTCTGAGGATCTAGCATCATTATTTGTAGGTCTGGAAACAGAGACCATAACAAGTTAATTAAATCTAACTTATCTTTAGGTGGCAAGAGAATTTTCCATAAAAAGCCAGTTTCTGTAGCACGAAAATCTGATTCAAAAGGTAAGGGGAGATTCTTTAATAAATAAATAACCTTGGTCATTGCTCTTTGACTGCAAATGGCTTTGAAGATTAGTTCATCTTCAAGACCAAAAAACGATCTGTTAAATTCCACTAAGTAGTTTCGAATTACATGCTTACTTAAAAATTTCTTATGTCTTGAAATAGTATAGGGCGGTGCTCCTAATTGCTTTGAGAGATTTGCATATTTTTGAGTTGGATCTCGAACAAGTTCCTCAAGTAACTGAAAATCTAAATGTCGAAGTTGTCTTAAAACGTTTTTGGGTTTTTCTCTGGAAATTCTTTGAAAGTAATCAAATTGAGGAACATAGTCCACGCTATCAATATTTTTCTTCCAAATATCCCAATTGAAAGACCATTTTCCATTAGTAGGATCCCAGTAAGATAAGTCAATTCTTGTTTTTAGACCTCTACCAATAGTTGTAGAATGAACAATTTCAGCAATTAGATTATTATCCTTTAAATGATTAAGGAGGCCAACAAATTTACTAACAGACCCTATTGGAATATGGACTTTCAGAAAAATCCCAGTTATCCCTCCATAACACCTCTGACGTACCACTAAATATGGGTGATAATCAATAATTCGTTCAACTATCCTATATTTGTCTATAGAATCTACACTTAACAAGAAGATATGGCTTTCCAGACCCATTGACTCAGGATGATATTCAGCATGAAAACTTGTTATAACGTTCTCAGCTACAAGACCCTCAATCCGCTTCTTAACTGTAGGGGAAGAAAGCTTTGTTTTTTCTGAAATCTTAATTTTTTCCGCAAGCCTACTATAAGGTATTAATGGTTCTTTTAATATATGGGACAGAATTAAGTATTCTTCTCGTTTAAGACTCAAGTTCTTTCAAAGAAGATTCAAAAAGAGACTTAAAAAGAGTTTGTACTGAAAAAAAGAAAGATTAGAAAGAACGTTTTCTCTTTCTAAGTAGAAGTACACCAAATGCAGCAAATGTTACAACTGGAACTATCCATGGATAGAAGCTTTCTTCTGTTGGAGGAGGAGTTGTTGGAGTTGTAGGTGCTGGAGCTATGTATAATCCATAAACTGCATCAACATCAAATGGTTCAAAATAACCAGGAGCAACTTCTCCTAGAGAACGTAGTTTTATTGTAAAACCATCAAATAAGCCTGATGTAGTATTATAATTCACAGTAGCATTTAATTTGAAATTAGTAAAATTACTTGGAAAAGTAAAACCACCCATATCACCAGTACCCAATGACTCAAATAAAACTGAAGCATTAACTTCAGTAGCAAACAGATCGAAATACAGATATAGATAATTTTCATTCAAAATGGAATGAGTATCCATATAAGTAACATTCGCATAATCTGTTATGTTTGCCAGAAGATCATCTACAAATAGAAAAGAAGTAGTTTGATTCATAATTTGTCCAAAATAAGCTAGATAATTGGGAATCGTTCCTAATGACAATGGTAGTGCTACTGGTAGGCCTACTGGCATTGTATAGAA
>Ga0255055_10001506_pt1 | contig 16932 bp, 13 predicted proteins | sample JV7_2_27_MG_FD_188633 | JGI IMG/M metagenome (GOLD analysis project Ga0255055, IMG submission 188633) | Seawater microbial communities from Jervis Inlet, British Columbia, Canada - JV7_2_27 | ecosystem: Environmental > Aquatic > Marine > Inlet | place: Canada: British Columbia | collected... | reverse complement strand
ACTCTTATTACCGAATATTAATGAGGGTCGCGACAAAAGAGAGATATCAGTGGACCCAGCAAGGCTCGAAAAGTTCGGAGAAAGCATTGAAATCGTAGGTTTAGACCCTGACAGACTTACAGAAAACTGGCTGAAAGGCAGAGATGTTTAAGAAGCCCTCTAAAATGAGTAGCAAAGAGCTTTGGAGCTACATATTAAGAGGACAATTCGTCTCAAGCCATTATAGCAGCCCCCAAGATGTAGAAGAGGCAGTAAGTAGGCTGAAAATACAGCACGAAGGGAAAGAATTAGCAAAAGCACAACTTCTACAGCAAACCGGCGAATATGCCGGTATTTTTGTTGCCTTATTAATCTTTGGCGGTGTGATTTTCTTGCTTATGAAGCCAGTTTATCCCATTAGTCTCTTAAAAGCTGTATGCGTGTCATTTTTAACATATACCCTTAGTAAAATAGCAATTATTCCATTCATCCGTTTCTGGAGAAGTGAGGACGATGGGGAAATATAACTTCTCAAACCACCCTTTTAAAGACCAAATCCTTAAGATGTGGGAGAATGGGCAAAACCCTTACCACGTTGAGGATTTCTTAAAGACCAAAGGTGACGAATACCTCCTTTCCAGACCCACCCTATACAAACACTACAATTACTACAAAAAGGCTACCCAACGAGCCGAAAAAACAGAAAAACAGACCGAAGAAGACGAATTCATAGACAACTTAGAAAAAGAGCTTTGGAATACTATCAAGAGTTGCCGTGATAGACTTGATGGCGAGAGCGGTAAAGCTCTCAGCCCAAAGGAATGGCAATATTTTGACCAACAGAAACAATCAGCTATAGAGAAACTTATGAAGTTACGCGAAGCTAAGGGGTCCTCTGCTGATGCTAGTATAGCTTTAAGTAAGTTCTTTTCCAAGTTTAAGATAGATAAAGCTTTAGCTAAGGAGGAACAGGGTGAAGAAGATAACGGAGACGACCCAGGCGGCAATATACTTCCTAGAGAACCTCTGCCTGTTTGATGACCAGCCTATAAAGCTATATGACTATCAGAAGAAGTTTCTAATAGACGAATCTGACTTTAGAATAGTAAATAAGGCCCGTCAGCTAGGATTTAGCTGGGTTATAGCTGCTGAAGCAGTATTTAATGCTCTTACGAATGACAATTTTACTGTTTTAGTGGTTTCTACTGGTGAAGAGGGCGCAAAACGAGTAATTGGTTACTGTTACAAGTTTATACGCGGTTTAAAGTTTAGTGTTGACCTCATAAAAGAGACACAAGAGACAATAGGGCTCTCTAATGGTTCAAGAATCATCTCCTTGCCTAATAACCCATCTACTGTTAGAGGATTTAGAGCACACGCAGTTTATATTGATGAGAGTGCTCATTTCTTGAAAGATAGGGATATGTTTAGAGCAATACAACCTTCTATATCGCGTGGAGGCCAACTTACGCTGATTTCCACCCCAAGGGGCAGGGCAAACATCTTTTATGAGAAATGGATGGATGACCCTGAGTATTCCCATCACAGAGTAGACTACAGCCAGTGTCCAGACCCAAAGTATCAGAAGTTCGTTAAGAAGCAACGTAGAACTATGTATGATATGGATTTCCGTCAGGAATTCACATGTGATTTTATGGCAGATGAGATGGCGATGTTTCCTATGGAAATGATAGAACCATGCATAGAGAGCGGTTTAAGAAACCAAGATTATACAGAATCCCAGAACCCGTTTTTTATGGGTGTAGATTTTGCCAAAAAAGTAGACTCTACTGTTATTACGGTTGTAGAGACGCTACAAGATAAAAGTATAGTAGTTAGGTTTATTAGAGAGCTTAAAAATATGCCATATGAGGCGAGCGACCCTATGGCACCTAGCCAGATGCTAGAGATTACTAAGCTTTTTAAAACATTCAGAATACAAAGAATTAAGATAGATTCCACTGGTGTCGGGATAAAGCTAGAAGAAGACCTGACTAGAAAGTTTGGTTCTCTTGTAGAGGGTATACGATTTGGAGTTATTGAGAAAGAGGCACTAATTACTAATTTAAGAATAGCTTTTGAAAAACAGGGTCTTCAAATCCCAGATAATGAAACCCTGATATCCCAGCTACTGAGTCTAGAAAAACACACCACCCCTAGTGGGTTACCAAGATATAAACACGTATCGGGTAAGCACGATGATTATGTGTGGTCGTTAGCTTTAGCGGTAAGCGCAGCGACCTTAGCATCAATCAACATTGATTATAAATTTGTGGGAGAGGCCGCAGCGCCAAAACTTAACGAGAAAGCCTTTGAAAGAAAACCCCAAATTATAGCATGGTAAGGATTAAAAATGGCGTTTAACATAAAAGATTTTTTTAAGAAAAAGAAAAAGCTTCCTCTCAAGGATATGACGGCAGAGGTGGGTAGGCAATATCAGGACTGGGGTGTTCTGGGAAAAGGGACATATAATCCTGATGATATTGGCATAGATGTTTATAAATATATGTTTAAGACCGATGCTACAGTAAAGGCCACCTACTCTCTAATTAAACTAGCAACGCTATCCCGTAAATGGAAAGTAACATCATTGGAATCCTCTCAAGACGTTGTGGAGTTTATTAAATATAACTTTGAGCATGTAGAAAACCGCATAGCTGGTTCTATAGCAAAAACCCTTACCGCTTTAATTTATGGCTTTAGTGTAACAGAGATAGTCTGGCAATTGCTGAAAGATGGCCAATATAAAGGCAAAATAGGTCTTCATAAACTTAAATCTCTTGACCCAGAGACAATTAGTTTTGTTTTAGATAAGCATGGTAATGTTGAAAAAGTTAATCAGAAAATGAATACTCTAGATGAGGGGGATATTGTAGAACTACCGCTAGAGAAATTGATTGTCTATAGCGAGAATAAAGAGTTTGGTAATCATTATGGTACATCTAGACTAAGAGCAGTCTATAAAAATTGGTTTATAAAAGAAACTATTATAAAGTTTTGGAATATAGCATTAGAGCGCTGGGGCCAGCCAATTGTAATTGGTACTGTGCCCACGACAGATGACTTGAACAAGATGATTGAGATTTTGAACGGACTTCAGAATAAAAGCTCTATTGCTAAAACAGAAGGTTGGGAAATTGCTGCTCTTGAGACAGGTATAGGTAGAAGTGCAGGTGGCGATTATTCCAAGGCTATTGAGTATCATAATGAGCAAATTACCAAGGGTATGCTATTACCGTCGCTTATGATGAGTGGTGGTCAAGGTGGGGGCTCATATGGTCTCGGGCAGACACATTTTGATATTTTTACTCTAATGGTCCAAAACCTAGAAAATGACGTAAGCGGGATTGTTGAAAAGTATCTTATACGGCCATTGGTTGAATATAATTTCGGAGTACAGAAATCTTATCCCGAGTTTCATTTTGAGCCATTAACTAAGCAGGACCTATTCAATCTGGCTAGAACGTTCGCTCTGTTAGTCAAGAATGGTGTTATTGGTGCTGATGAGCAATGGATGAGAGATATGATGAGTGTACCTCGGTATGATGCGGCTGAGGCAGGTCCCACTACTGTGGGCGGGTCTAAACCCAAACAAAAGGGTCCGTTACCTCCTGCTCAGACTGAGATTAGAAAAATAGAGGGTTCTCAACAGATTAAGACCCCAAAGCATGTTGCTGATGGGCTTACAAAGAAGGAACCCCGTGGCTAAAATTTCAAGACCCAGAAAGCCCAAGAAACCCAAGAAGTTGAAACGCCCGAAGGAGATAAGGTAATGCCCTGGACTAGCGGAGATGCAAAAAAACACATTAAGGGCTTAACATCAGCCCAAGCGAGTGCCTGGGCAAGTATTGCTAACTCTGCACTAGCAAGTTGCAAGAAAGAGAATGGCAGTGATTGTGAAGGCAAGGCTGTAAGAATAGCTAACTCGAAAGCAAAACAAGTGAAAACCACAGAAGATGTTATTACGGAAGTGTTTAATGTGAAAAAACCCAAGTGGAAAGATATAGAGACTGTCGAGAACGAAGATGGTTTACTGATAAAAGAGATACCAGTATTTAGAACAGGTACCCATAAAGGTAATAAATACGATAGCGATTTTATTGACAACAAGATTATAAAGCAATTTAAGCCGAGCGAAGACATTCCATTACAGGCAGACCATTCCGGTAGTTGGAATTCTACTCTGGGGTGGGTGAAAAAGATTTACCGTAAGGGAAAGATGCTTTATGCCGACTTATTGCTATCAGACGATAATGCTATCACTCGATGGAAAAAGGGTTTAATGAAGAAGTGGTCCGTAAGTCTAGATAGGCTTACTGGAAAACTTAGTGAAATAAGTGCGGTAGCTTTTCCATATGTAAAGGAAGCGGCTGTGCATGGCGAAGTAACGGAGGTAGGTATGGCTAGAGACCATGAAGTAGAAGAGATTAGTAAAGGAGACCCCCTGCCCAAGAGAGAAGTTGTAGAGATTGACGCCCACAAGGAAAGACCTGAAGCTGTACCTCAAGAAAATAGTTCTGTAGAAGAGCTAAATGAAGAGCAGGATGAGGTTGTACAGATAAAGGAATCCGACGTAGATAGACTTAAAGATAACGCTGTAATTGAGATGTCAGAAGGTGTAAGCTTTAGCATTACAAGTAAAGGTACACCAAAGACTACATCAGTTACGCTCAATGGTAAGTCTATTAAGGGTGCGGATGATATATTCTTTAGTATGTATGGAGAATATCTTTCCATTAGGTATACCAAGCGTACCGAGGAAAAGGGTGGTGTGATTAAGAGGCAGTCTTTTGAGTATCGAACACCAAGGCCTGCCGTTAGCGCGCCCTACTACCAGGATTATTTAGATAATCTTGATAGCTTTACAAAGTGGACCCAGTCCCAACGAAACGACCTTCCAGACTCATCTTTTGCTTTAGTGAAACGTCCAGTTAAAGATAAAGTAGAAGACAGAGCCCTACCATACAAAGATGCTAATGGCAAAATAGACCCCGCCTATGTTCGAAATGCCCTAGCTAGAATCAACCAGGTAGAGGGATTTAGCGCAGAAGCTATAGCCCACGCCAATAGATTGTTGACTGCTGCTGCTAAAAAAGCAGGAATCAATATAAGCGAAGAACATGCGGAGATTAAGATGTCTGAAGAGAAGAAAACAGATGTTAAGGAGTCGGAGCTTCTAAAAGAGGCCATGGAAACACAAACAAAGTTATCTGACGAGGTTAAGACCAAGACAGATGAGATGACCAAGATGAACGATGATATCAAGGCTAAGGATACCGAGATTAAAGAGTTCAAGGTCAATAAGGAAATAGATGAACTTAAGGGCGAAGGTAAGGTTATCCCAGCCCAAGAAGAAAAGCTGAAGACCTTTATGCTTACTTTAGATGATGACAAGAGAACAGAATTTGTCAAGATTCTGAGGGAAGGTAAAGAGGCTGTTAAATTAGGTGAAACAGGTGCTCAAGAATCAAATAAGGAAGAAACAAAGTTTGATTTAGAGAAAATGAGCGTTGATGATATCGAGGCTGAAATCAAAAAGTATGCCAAAGATAATGGTGTACCCGAAGAGGACGCAAGAGATATATTTTACGAGAAATATAGCAAATAGATATTTCTCCACATAAAACGTAAGGACATAGACGATGGCTGTAACAGAAACTTATGGCGGAAATATCGTAGCAGTACCAGGTCCTTGGGAATTTCAAGCAAAAGCTTCCGGAGCCCTTAACGAGGGGCGTGTCGTTATATTAAATACAACTGTAACCGACATGCTCACCGTTAGTCAGGCAGGCGCTAATGCCCAGACAGTTTTAGGGTATGTAGACGCTGATTGGGAAGCTGGAGATATCGCCACAGTATATGATGGTGGTATTGCTCGTCTCGAGGATTCTGGCACCGGTATTACAAACGGTGTTAGAGTTGTATCTGCTGCAAGCGGTAAGATTAAGGCATATGCATCTGGTTTAGGTGCAGCAACCATAATCGGTGTTGCCGTTGAAACGATAGGTGCTGCCGCATTCGGTAAAGTACTTGTCAACTTGTCCCACTGCGATGGTTAATCCTGGAGGATTTAGAAGATGTTAGGTTATGAAATTCAGAATGACTTACACCCGAAAAAACTCACCGGAATAGCCATCAAGAAAACTCAAGGCGTGCTTTTTATGACTCAGATACTTCCTGAGCGTTCATTCCCTGAGTTCAGTGGCTATTACAAGACCTATGGAAACATTGCCTACGGGCAGTTAGCTCCAGAGGTCGGTGAAGGCGGAGAAGATACTCTACTCAACACAAGCTATGATGAGGAAAGCTTCACCATGAAGGAATACCGGATTGGTGGAAAAATTAGTGAAAGAGCTATTAAATTCTTGATGAACAAGAACTCAAAGGTCGCTGTATCAGCGGGCCGTTCTTTAGTCACGGATGAGATAGAATTCTTAGCTGAGACCCTCGCGCTTCGTGAAGAGAAGACTATCTACGATGCAATCGTAGCAGGTGCCACCGCAACGGCGGTAGCTGCTTCTGCCAACTGGGTAAGCGCAAGCTCAACTCCGTTGTCAGACCTACGGAACGCTGCAAAGAATATTGTTACTGGGCAACACACTCAGGCAGATACTCTTATAATCAGTCCTCAGGTTGAAGTTGACCTGATGAACCATGCTGATGTTAAGGATATCTACAAGTATTCTGGTTTAACGACCAATGCAGATGCTCCCGTAGCAACAGGTAGGTCGCGCTCTATCCCCCATATGGTGGGATTAGATGTGTTCGTATCTGATTGTGTTTTTACAAGCGTTAGTCAGTCAAGTGCCTCTATTCTTAGTGGTGCTACTGAGATTAGCCTTGTACCAGATACAGCAGCAATAGTTCTCAAAAGAGGACCAAGCTGCGGTCTTACCTATGTCGCCGAACCACTTACAGTACGTAGGTGGGAAGAGCAGGGAATTAGGTCGGTAAGGGTTCAGCTCTTTAAGACTTTTGTTCCTATTGTCTTTAGAGGTGGACAGATTTGTATTATATCAAACGTATAGTTTGATTAATATATACGGTGGGGGGGTCAGCAATGGCCCCTCTACCAAACTAAGGTGATATTATGCTGTGTCCACGAGATGGAAATAGATTAAAGAAAATGCGCATATCTCTGGTATGTCCAGCATGCGATTATAAGATATTCCAAACAGCAAAGAAGGTATACCCAGAGCTAAATAGAACAATTTTGGTGCCCGAGACAATTCTTTGGACAAGTTTTACCCTTACTAATTGTTCTCTTGCTTCTGGTGTTATAACCCTGGATTCCGGTGAGACATCTGGTACTATAGTATCACCACAGCTTGCAAACCTTACACGTAACGAAGACCAAGATATGTGGCATGATATTACAAAGATTTTATTCCGTAGACTAACAGGCTCGAAGGGTGGTGGCAAGGTTGCCATAGCAGCTTCAAACGACGGAGGTACAACCTGGAAGAGGGTAAAGGACGATAATCATGAGTGGAGGCTTGATTATGGCCATGAGGGGGATTTTGGTGGTAGGGGGCAATCTAAATATGATGATTTAAGGATTAGGTTTACTTTTACTCGCGCAACGGCTTCTCTCACATCTCCCAGCATTACCAACTTTACCATAGAACATAATTACGAACAGGAGAGCAGAAGGACAAAGCAACGGGTTAGGCCAAACAAATACCTATTGGGGACAGCATGAGAAAAGAGTTTAAAAAACCAGAAGAGTTAAAGGAAGAGTTTGAGAGCGAGAAAGCTAAAGACCAAAAATTTGAGCAGATATTGCAAAACTCTTATTTTTTTGGACAATTTATGATGCTACACCTTCTTTTGAAGCTACACAACGTTAAGGGAACCGAGGCTACTTTAGCTTTTATGGAAAAGAAATACTCAGACATAGGACTAAATAATAAACATTTCATTAACCAGGCGGAGAAGCTTGACCACCTAATGATGAAATATTACGAAGATACAATGGAAACCAAATTTACCTAGAGGGGGATAAAATGAGCTTAAAAGAACAAGTAGTAGAACTGGAGCAACAGCTTAAAGGTGAGCAACTGTCGATACAGGAGTTATCGGAAGAGTCAAAAAAAATTGAGAATGATATTGCGGAGACGAGAAAGGCAAAGCAAGCCCTGGCTGTTCTCAAGAGGCAGCTCGAGAATCTTGTTGCTAGAAAGCAGCAGGTTCTTGAAATAATCAAGAAGAATAAAGAGACGCTAGAGGAAGAGACAAACAATGAGTACAGTAGCTCATGATGTAACTAAGAGAGTTTATGATAGTATTACAGTATCTGGTAATAAGGGCAGTCAGGTGCTTCCTGATGGCATGGCTCACGAGTTATTGCAGATTATTGTAGTACCTCCAAATACTGCCTCTACTTATAGGTTGTATATACAAGATACAACCGATAACATTAAGGTCTTTGAGCGTGGTGATGAAGAGATAATCACGGGACAGTATAATGAGTTACTAGTTCCTACCTTGCCATTGTGGGGTAATAATACTTTTTATTTATATGGGGCAACCAATGGTACTTATAAATTAAGGATAGTATACCGATGAGTGACCAAGGCATTGCCAGAGTAGGTAATTACGTATGGAATAATACCGCTAAGAAGTGGGTTTATGAGCCAGCTCCAGATTCTCATATGCAGGGTATCTTTATAAGTGGGGTTACTCCCGTTGGTGGTAAATTGCCTGTTGATACAGAAATTAGTGTGTCTGGTGATGTTATAGTCCAGGACGTTGATATAAATTCTATGCCACTTACAGAAGTTTTTGTCAGTGGTACGGTTGCTGTAACCGCAACAGTGGATGGTGTAGGAGTTACTTCTCAACCCCCAGTTATTATTTCTGGTACTCAAAATGCATTAGCGGTTAATGATAATAATGGTAGTTTGACTATAGACGGCACGGTTAGCATTGCTCATCCGGTTGTAGTTTCTGGAACCCAAACGGTAACAGCCACAGATTTAGATATTAGAGATTTAAACTATAACCAAGATAGCGTAAGTGTTAATGTTGGTCATCCTATAGTAATTTCTGGTACATTAAATGCTCTTCCCGTTACAGATAACAATACTACTTTATCTATAGATGATGGTGGTGGCTCTATTACTGTGGACGGAACCCTTACTGTAGATGAGGTTGGAGTAACTTACCAGCACCCAGTGATAATCTCGGGAACACAAAACGCTTTACCCGTAACTGATGCTGGTGGTAGTTTAACGGTAGACTTTGGAGATGCCACAGTAAGTATAGCTCACCCCGTAGTAATTAGTGGTACACAGAACGCCTTACCGGTTACTGATAACAATACCACCCTATCTGTTGATGACGGGGGTGGTAGTATTACAGTAGATGGTACTGTAACTACAAGCATAAGCAATGTAGGTATCTCATATCAACCGCCAGTTATAATTTCTGGGACCCAAAATGCTCTTGCTGTTAATGATAATAACTCCACTCTTTCAGTAGACGATGGTGCCGGTTCTCTGACAGTTGATGGTACGGTATCTATCGGACATCCAGTGGTAGTCTCTGGTACGGTTACCATAGATGCTAATGGCTCCAATGTTACCGTAGATAATGCCGCAGGCGCTTCGGCAGTTAACATACAAGACGGTGGTAACAGTATTACAGTAGACGGCACCGTAACAACTAATATTAGTAGTGTGGGCATTACATATCAGGTACCTGTTATTATCTCGGGTACTCAGAACGCGTTAGCAGTAACCGATAATAACTCTACCCTTTCCGTAGATGACGGAGCAGGAAGTCTTACGGTTGATGGCACGGTTAGTATAGGCCATCCAGTCGTGGTTAGCGGTACGGTAACCATTGATAATAATAGCACAGATGTAACTGTGGATAACGCTGGAAGTGCTGCTGCGGTCAATGTTCAGGATGGGGGAAATAGTCTTACTGTAGACGGTGGAGTAAAATTAACAGAGCCAGCAGTTGTTTCTGGCATACAGGGTACAGTAACAGTTACTGGTGATGCCGCTGGGTCTCTTACCGTAGACAACGCTACTATATCTGTTGTCGGGGGTGGAGCTGAGGCTACTGCACAAAGAGTTACGATAGCCAACGATTCAACTGGTTTATTAAGTATAGATGACAATAGTGGTTCACTAACAGTAGATGGAACTATTGGCATAGGGCATCCCGTTGTAGTAAGTGGTATTCAAAACACGGTAACTGTTGATGCCAATGGCTCAGATGTAACAGTTGATAACGCGGGCGGTGGCTCAGCAGTAAATATCCAAGATGGTGGAAACACCATAAGCGTAGACGATGCCGGTGGCAGTCTTACTGTAGATTTTGGCGATGCTACTGTGAGTATAGGTCATCCCGTAATTATAAGCGGGACCCAGAATGCGTTACCGGTAACAGACAATAGCAGCTCATTAACGGTTGATTCAACAGATTTAGATATTAGAGACCTGAATTACAACACAGATAGTGTAAGTGTTTCTATAGGCCACCCAGTAGTGATATCCGGTACCGTGACAGTGGACGCCAATAGTTCTAATGTAACGGTTGATAACGCGGGAGCGGGCAGCGCTGTTAATATACAGGATGGGGGAAATGCAATAACCGTTGATGGAACTTTAACCGGTATAACAAATACAGTCGGTGTAAGCGGTTTATTTGATGTGGTTCATGGCGATGTTGTTTCATCTACTGGTGTTCAGTTGGTGGGCGCCTATGATTCTACAAAACCCAGTGCTGTAACGGATGGCCAGGCAGTTAGAATACTAGCTGACCAGTATGGTAGATTACTTATGGGTCTTGAACCTGAAGTGTTTACGGCTACCCTCGATAGTGCTGATGCCACCGCTGAAGGGGTGACCGTTAAGGCGGCCACCGCTGGGAAGAAAATATATATTACTTCATATATTCTTTCTTCTGATATTGAGGGGTGGATAAAGTTACAAGACGAGGACAGTAATGCTTTGACGGGTAAGTTTTGGTTAAAGGCCGGTGGTGGTGTATCGTGGACAGCTGCGCTTGGTTGCCCACTTAGGTTAAATACTGTGAACAAGGCATTGGAGGTTATTGCTGAGGCTGCAGGAGATGTTTCTGCAACCGTAACTGGGTATTTAGCACCGTAAGGAATTCGATGGCTTTCGAACAATATAAAGATTTAGTCGAGATAACCACTAAAAGAACATATAATCAAAAGGTTTATGCAACAGGCAAAAAAGATGAGAAGCGTTATCGTATTCACACAGCTCATATTCACTATAAAGATGGTAACTTTAAGGATATAGATACCACTCTTGCTTTTGACAACATAGATAAAGCCTGGAAACATAGCAAGGCCTCATACTACCCAAGTATTCCTGAATATGCGGATGGCTGGTTTGGGTTTTACAATGCTTATAAGGGAGCAAATCATACCATAAAAGCAAAACCAATTTGTAGCCATATCAAGGGTGTAATAAATGATAATATTGTTTTATATAAAGATGCTTTTGGTAAAGGTATAGACCTTGAGGTGTCTGTTTATTGGGGAGGTTTACGCAAAGTTATTTGTATAAACAAGAGACCACTTGATACGTCAAAGGATTTAGTGTTTGATTTTGAATTGGATTTAGGTTCTTTGGTTATAAAGGATAAAGATAATATTAGTTGGGATAAAAAGAGTATCTTGGATTTTAAGGATAGAACAGTAAAAATTGGGGAAACTGGAAAAGAAAGCTATTTCAGAAGTGCTCGTATATGGGATAGTAAAGAAGCGGTAGATAGAATATCTTGCCCCGTTGATATAGTGCTATATAAGAATAATGGTAAGTTGTATCTTCGTAAGACAATTAAGGCTGAAATTTTACAAAAGGCTATATACCCTTTATATACAGACCACCCCACATCGTATTATTCTGCTTCGTCTGATGGACACATTACTAAATATGGTAGCGGCTGGGATACCCAACACGATGCTACTACGGGAAATGCTGTGGTAGCCACGGGTTTAACATTTTCTGTAGTTACGGGGGTATCTGGTACTACATATTATATCTACCGCTTATTCTGTCCTGTGGATACAAGCGGGATAGGGAGTGATACTGTAACGGCTGCTACGCTTTATGCAGAGCCAGCTGTAATATACAATCAGGATAATGACGGAAATGATTGGGTAAATCTTGTGCAATCTTCTGAGGCTGACCCTACAAGTTTAGCCACAAGTGATTTTGATGCTTGTGGTGCTGTTGATGACCCTACGGAAGGTTCTACAAGGATAGATATTGGTGATATGTCAACTGGTGTTTACCAGACTTGGATTTTTAATGATTTGAGTTGGATAATTACAGATGGCTATACAAAAATAGGTTTAAGGACTGGGGATGATTGCCTTGATAATGTACCAGGGACAGGATTTAACGAGGTAGATTTTCTTGCCCAAGAAAGCACTGGGAACTCACCATATCTTGACGTAACAGTGGAGGCAGCACCCACAGTTGGCGGTTTTATGACTACAAATACAAAATACTGGGGCACATAAAGAAGCTAATACTTCAACTCCTCGCAGTGGGGCTGCGGCGCGAAGATTACTCACGTAATAAGGAGACACAATGTCTAGTACTACAATTAGAGGTGGCGATGGCAATAGATACCCCGCCCTTGTTACCTCAGATGGAAAATTAATGGTTGATACCGAAATGACTGTCAGTGGTATCAACATAGAAAACGTTAATGTCTTTCGAGATGAGTTGGGAAACCTTTCCCATGGGCTGGTATCCTCTACTAGCTTTCACCAGAAAGACGATATATATGATAGCGCTGGTAATTCTTTAACCTCTACCGGCGGTGCGCTTGATGTAAGCGTTACTGCACCTGATGGTATTGGTATCACCTATCAAGTCCCGGTTATTATATCGGGAACCCAGAATGCCCTCCCTGTAACAGATAATAACACCACCCTTTCTATAGATGATGGTTCTGGAAGTATAACCGTCGATGGTACCGTAAGTATCGGTCATCCAGTTGTTATATCTGGTACATTGAATAATCTTGCTGTAAATCTAAATGATGGTTCTGGAAACGCACTTTCTTCTACTGGTGGAAAATTAGACGTAGATACTGAAATTACAATAGCGGGCGTATCCGTAAATTCCTCTGTTCCTGTAATAATCTCTGGAACTCAGAATGCTCTGGCCGTAACAGATAACTCAGGTAGTTTAACTGTAGACGGAACAGTATCTATAGGTCACCCCATTGCGATTTCTGGAACTCAAACTGTTACAGCTACAGACCTTGATATAAGAGACTTAAATTACAATCAAGATAGTGTAAGCGTGGCAGTGGGACATCCAGTGATAGTATCTGGTTTAACCGTTACTGATGGCAAGCTTGAAGTTGATACTGAAATTGAGATTCCTGAAGGAATAGCGGTAAATGCCGTCATACCTATAATAATTAGTGGAACCCAAAACGCGCTTCCAGTTACTGATAATAACACTACTTTGTCTGTAGACGATGGAGCTGGGAGTTTGACCGTAGATGGAACAGTAAGTATTGGACATCCTGTAGTAATTAGCGGAACAGTTACCGTTGATGCCACTGATTTAGATATCCGGGATTTAGATTATAACCAAGACAGCGTTAGTGTAGCCATAGGACATCCCATAGTAATTTCTGGTACTCTTAATGCGTTAGCAACAAATGCTACCCTTCAGGCTGGTACAGCTATTGCTGGTAAGGTTTATCTTACAGATGGAACAGATGATGCAAATATAGATAGTGACCATAATGCTTTAATCACCATGAATTATACTGATAACTTAGCACACAATGGTGAAAGTTTTAGATATGGTTTTGTTGATACGGCAATTGATGACGCTGCAACAATGGAGTTTATATTTGCTACGCCAGCGACAAAAACAGTCTTTGCCGCTTTTAATGCCGCTGCTGGTGGAGACGGTCTGGCAAGGCTATGGGAAACCCCAACTATTTCAACAAGTGGGGTTATGGTAACGCCCACTTGTTTAAATAGAAATGTTCTTAATGTTCCAGAATCAAGATGTTGGGAGAGTCCAACTGTAACCGCATCAGGAACGACAAATTTGTGTACAGTGTTAGTTCCAGCCGGAACTAAGAAAGAATCTTCTGGTGCAGAATCAGCCCTTGCTAATCATTGGGTGTTAGCAGCTGGAACCAACTATATGTTTGTCTTAACAAATATCGCAGGAGCAGCTCAACCGGGTGGTTTAGGTGTTGAGTTTTATGAAGAGTAATTAATCATAGGAGCCACGCATAGTGCCCGTGCTGGAGAGTATTGGTCCCCCTGCCAATACTTTCCTGGCTCCACCAAACAGGGGAAGGACATATGAATACAGAGGATAAAAGGCCAAGGATACTTTTAATTTCCGACAGCTGTTCTATTGATACCGGTATGGGCGTTGCCATAAGAGAGATTGCATACAGGCTATACCAAACCAAGAAATATTCTATTGCATCATTTGGCTGGTTCTGGGAGTCTGCTAAGCAACGTGGCCTTAAATGGAAGTTTCCCTGGAAGCAGTATGCAACCAGTGACCAACAGCGTCCGTATGGCCATCCCATAGGATGGGTTGCGGACTACAACAAACCAAGCGGAGACTTTGAGAACTCACCTGTTAATAAGGTTATTCTCGAATTTAAGCCAGATATAGTAATCGCGATAGGCGATGTTTGGATGGTGGATTATTTATATTTTCTACCTACGCGCGATACCTTTAAGCTGATACATGAATTTCCCATTGATGGTGAGCCTGTTCCCCCAAGCTGGATAAAGCTTGTTAGGAATGCAGATTTGCCTGTAGTAATGAGCAAATTTGCTCTTAAGGTGTGCCATGATGTTGACCCATACTTATATATAGAGCATATCCCTCGTGGCGTGGCTACAAACAACTTCAAGCCATATCCCAATAAGGATAATTTAAGGAAAAGATATCTTCCTTCTACTGAGGGAAGGTTTATCATAGGTGTTTTTGATAGGTTCCAAGATAGAAAGCAAGTCCCCAGAGCCATAGAGGGCTTTGCCAAGTTTAAGCGTATGCATACAAAAGATGACTGTGATTTATATCTGCATATGGATGTAAATGACAGCCACTCTTTGAATCAGAAAAAACATTTAATTGGTGAAAACAGTGTTATAGACCGCTATGGCATTGCAAATAGTATTTTAATTAATAAAGATGTTACAGTTGAAAAGGGTGTATCTTTAGAGAAACTCGTTGGGCTCTATAATAGTTGCGATGTTAAGCTCTCAACAACCCAGGGAGAGGGCTTTGGTCTCACAACGCTGGAAGCTATGTCTTGTGGCATACCGTGCATTGGTACTCACTACACAACCATGCCAGAGCTTTTAGCCGAAGGCCGTGGTCTTACGGCTGGCGTGTCTACTTTTATTACTGGTATGTATAATGTAGAACGAGCTCTAGTAGATACGGATGATGTAGCAAGATGCCTTGAGACTCTCTACCGTTCTAAGAAACTCAGAGAGAGTATGTCTCAAAAGGGCAGGGAGTTTGCTCTTACGCTAGACTGGAGCATTGTAATACAATATTGGGAAAACATTATAGACAGGCTTTTGAAGCGCAGAGAGTATGGACTTATTAATAAACCCAGGGCAATATCATTTGACAGGGATGTACAAGAAGTAAATGTCCAAGGTGCTATTTACGAGAATACAGGGTTTAGTATAGTAACGGCTGGGTTTGCACGAGGTTTAAGCAAGTTGGGTCACGATGTCTCAATTCAGCCCAGGCTAGAAGATAACCCGCACGGTGTTATTATTGCCGAAGATATTAAGTCGTTCATTGACAAAGAGAGAAACAATGATGTAGAGATTATAAACCACATGCCAGATGAGTGCGTGAAAAGAATTGATGATTCTGTAGCTCGTATTAAGGTGGTGTATTTCCCTTGGGAACTAACTGAAGTCAAAGATGATTGGATAGACCTCGTTAATAGAAAAGCAGATGCGTGTTGGTGTAACTCTCACTTTATAAAAGATATACTTGTAAGAAATGGAGCTTGCCCAGAGAAGATAGCTGTTATACCTAATGGTATCTGTATAAACTGCGAGGCTGAGCCGTACCCGCTAAAGACTAAAAAGAGATATAAGTTCTTAATGGTAGGTAATTTAGGCGATATACGTAAGAATGTAGGAACACTTATTCAGTCCTATCTGGCTACTTTCACAGCGGATGATGATGTATGTATGGTGCTTAAATCACAACCTGGACACCAAGACTCTGACCCGTCCGAGTTATGCGAGAGTATGATGCGTAGCTATGTTAACCCACCAGAGTTTGAGGTTATCCATGATGACATGCCAGACTTGTCGGGACTATACAAAGCCTGCGATGTGTTTATAACAGCTTCAAGGGCAGAGGGGTTCTGCCAACCAATGTTGGATGCGCTATCTGTAGGTATGCTGGTTATTGCTCCTAACTATGGTGGTTATCTTGATTTTACAGATGTAAACAAGAGATTTGCTGGGCTAGAGGCAAAGTTAGAGAGCGCCCATAAATCACCTGTGTATCTACCTGGTTCTTTATGGTGCGAGATAGATTTTAAGTCTATGACCTTAGCAATGCGTAAAGCTTATGAAGCTAAGTTGAAACGTGACGGTAAAAATTATGTCCCTGATTATACTTGGGATAATGCTGGAAAGCGCATAGTAGAAGAGATTAAAGGTCTGGAGAAGAGAAAATTAAAGAAAAAGTGTTACTATGAGAACTTTACTATAAATCTATGGAATGATGATAACCGGCAAAACATCATGAGATATGCACCACACAACGTTGAATTTACCTCTGACCCACAGGAAGCAGATTTTCAAATACTAGACATAGCTAAACTGGCAGATTTTAAAAACGTCAGATGCAAAAGGTTTATAGTGAATTTTCATTGTAGGGGAGAGTGGTCTGAGGAAAACATAAAAGATTACCTTCA
>Ga0255055_10001505_pt1 | contig 16933 bp, 8 predicted proteins | sample JV7_2_27_MG_FD_188633 | JGI IMG/M metagenome (GOLD analysis project Ga0255055, IMG submission 188633) | Seawater microbial communities from Jervis Inlet, British Columbia, Canada - JV7_2_27 | ecosystem: Environmental > Aquatic > Marine > Inlet | place: Canada: British Columbia | collected... | reverse complement strand
GGCGGGAACTTATTTTACGGCGCTCGAGGGAGGCCTGCGTGCCCCATGCGTCATTCGCTGGCCCGGAAAGATTCCCACGGGCCAGAGGAGCAATGAGATTGTTCACATCGTGGACCTGTTTCCCACACTCGCCAATATGGCCGGTCTGAAAGCTCCGACCGATCGACCGATCGACGGGGTCGATCAATCGGATTTCTTGCTCGGCAGGAGTGAGAAATCCAATAGGGAGGGCTTCGCGATCTTCGTTGGCGAAACGCTGCACGGCGCGAAATGGCGGAACTGGAAGGTGCACCTCGTGTGGCAGGAGGCCAAGTTCAGCACACAGCAGCCATTCTCGACCGTGCCGAAGGTGGTCGACCTCATTACCGATCCGCGAGAAGAGCGAAACGTCGTTGAGCCATATAACACGTGGGTGCAATACCCGGGAACGAAGCTTCTCGTCGATTTCCAGCAGAGCGTGATGAAGTACCCGAATGTGCCACTAGGCGCCCCGGATTCCTACAGTCCGTCGAGGTGATTGGGGCGGATGAGCTCCCCGCCGTCGTCCCTGAAGCCCAGGAGGAGGACGTGCCCGCGGCCGGTGATGAGCGGCAGGTCAGCTGGCCGAAATCGACCAAACGTGGGACCGGACCGGACAAGATCCTCTCCCGATGGCCTTCTAGCTTGTCCTACTCGACTGTCCCGGGCTGGCGAGGTGGGGGAATTTCGTGAATAGAGAGCTGACCCGAAGGGGCTTTCTTCAGGGGACTGGCAGTACAGTAGCTTTGACACTGCTCAATCTCCGGTGTAGCCGAGAGCGCGGTCGAGTCAAATCAGATGAGACGGTTCTGGTCAACGGACTCGGTGAGGTCACCTACGGCGGTTTTGAAGATGTCTACCGGCAGAAGTGGACCTGGGATCGTGTGGCTAAAGGTACCCATTTGGCCAACTGCGTCTATCAACGCAATTGCTGCTGGCATGTCTACATCAAGGGCGGTCTCGTCTGGCGCGAGGAGCAGTTCGCCGGGTACCCCCGGACGAACGCGGATGTGCCGGACTTCAACCCGCGCGGCTGTCAAAAGGGCGCCTGCTATAGCGACCGAATGTACGACCCATCCCGCCTCACTGTGCCACTGAAACGAGTTGGCGAACGTGGTGAGGGCAAATGGAAACGGATCAGTTGGGAGCAAGCGCTCACCGAGATCGCCGACAAGTACATCGACGCCATGATCTCCGAGCAGGATGGTCCCGGCTCCATCTACTGGGATCTTGGTTCGTCATCGAGCAATGGTTGCCACAGCCTCGGCCTTACGCGCACCGGGTATGTGCTAGACAACCCGATCTTCGAAAACACCACCGAGATGGGCGACGACATGCCCGGTGCGGCTGTCACGGCGGGCAAGATCATCTTCACCGGTTCGATGGACGATCTCTTCTACAGTGACCTCATCTTGGTTTGGTCCGGCAACCCGACCTTCACCCACATCCCCAATGCACACTTCATCCACGAGGCACGCTACAAGGGGGCCTACATTGTCACCATTGCACCCGACTTCAGCCCCTCTGCGATTCATGCCGACGAATGGGTACCGGTCAATATCGGCACGGATGCCGCTCTGGCGCTTTCCATGGCGCAGGTCATCGTCAAGGAGAAGCTCTACAAGCCCGACTTCATGGCTGAACAGACGGACATGCCGCTACTGGTGCGCCTGGATACCGAGCAGTTCTTGCGCGAGAGTGATATGCGCCGACAGGGCGGCGACGATGTGTTCTATGTCTTCGATACCATCGAAAACACAGTCGTCGAGGCACCCAAGCGCAACTTGAAGCTTGGCGACCTCGAGCCGGCACTGGAGGGGGTGTTCGACGTCAAGACCCGCGACGGCACGGTGAAGGTCACTACGGTTTTCGAGCGCCTGAAGGTTCAGCTCAAAGATTATACCCCGGAGCAGACCGAGAAGATCACCAGCGTTAGTGCCGCCCAGGTGCGGAGCCTGGCAAGGCGCATCGCCAATGCCAGGGCGTGCTGCAATATCTGTACGACCGCCTTCTCCAGATTCTACCATGGCATGGAGATGCAGCGGAGTATCATGCTCGTATTTGCCCTGACCGGCCACTTCGGCAGGCGTGGTTCGAATTACACGGGAGTCTCCATGCTTTCCGTCGACGGAGCGGGACCCCTGACCGTCGCCAGTGGCAAGTACACCCCCAAACTCGGTGTCGCCCTGACGGCGGCGAAGAGCGTGCCTGCGATGATCAGAATGAAACTGGCCGGCTATTCCAACGAAATGATGGTCTACCATTTCGCCCGCCAGGACTATGCCCGCGGGAACATCTTGGCCACGGCACTCTTCCACTACCAGCACGGTGGGCTCAAGGAGTTGTATGGCGGCGCCAAGCGCTGGGACCCCCATCTGAAACGAGAGTTTGATGACTACCTCCAGGAGGCAGTGGAGAAGAACTGGCAGTTCGTGCCGAAGACACCGCCCCGCATCGTGTTCGCCGTCGGGGGCAATCTCTTCCGCCGTGTGCGCGGCTACCCCAAGTTGATCGAGCACATGCTTCCTAAGCTGGATCTGCTGGTCACCCTGGACTGGCGCATGTGCAACACCGCCCGATACAGCGACTATGTCCTTCCGGCGGCGGGCTATTATGAGAAAGATGACATTGCCTGGTCGACGGCCCTCGTGCCTTTCAGCCACGCGTGCATCGAGGCCGTGCCCCCCGTGGGTGATTCGAAAACGGACTGGGAGTTCCACTGTCTGTTCCTGAAGAAGGTTCAGGAACGGGCTAAAGCGCGCGGTGTCACCACCTATGCGGATCGTCATGGCGAAGAGCGGCGCCTGGACGAATGCTACGATGACTTCACCTTCCAGGGGCGTTTCACCGAAGACAACACGGAGGACATGCTCAAGGAGATACTGGATGAGTCTACGAATTTGGGCGACACGACGTGGAAGGATCTGAAGGACAAGGGCTTTGAGCGCTATACCGGCGTAAGCTGGGGGCCGGTCTATATCGGTAACGCTACGGATATCGAACCGGACGAAACGATTGTGGCGAACAGCTGGCACGTCCAGAAGAAGATGCCTTGGCCCACGTTGACAAGGCGGCTGCAGTTCTACATCGACCACCCGTTCTACGAGGAGTTGGGAGAGGTGCTGCCGGTGCACAAGGACAATCCGCCGATTGGGGGCAACTACCCGCTCCAGATGACCGGCGGGCACACCCGATGGTCGATCCATGCGGCCTGGCGTGACCATGACAAGCTCCTGCAATTGCAGAGAGGGGGCCCCGTGATCTTTATGAGCCCCGACGATGCCAGGAAGCGCAGGATCGATGATGGCGACCTGGTGCGCGCCTACAACGATATCGGCCAGATGGAGATCCAGGTGAAGCTGGCACCGCCGGTGAAACCCGGCCAGGTGGTTGTCTACCACGCCTGGGAGCCGTTTCAGTTCAAGGATGGAAATTCTTACCAAGGACTGACCCCAAGCCCGCTGAACCCGATAGATCTGGCCGGGGGTTATTTCCACCTGCAACCCATGGTGATGATGGGAACGCCGGAGTGTTCCGATAGGGGGACGAGGGTCGAGGTGGAGAAAGTCCAATCGGCCGGGGATCTCGTTGCGAACGGGGGAAGAGAGCGGGGAGGAGGATACGTCCGATGATCAACGGTTCGGGTCTCGACCGGCGGGGGTTCCTTCGCGGCGCGGGAGCAGCCGTTCTCGGCCTCTCGCTTGGCCGCCTCAGCTTCGAGCCTGCCAAGGCTCTGGGCGCGACCGCCGCCGAGCCCGGTGCGGGCGTGCCCGGCTACCGGAGCTGGGAGGACGTCTACCGAACGCGCTGGACCTGGGACAGCATCTCGAAGGGCACCCACTACGTGAACTGCTGGTACCAGGCGCACTGCAACTTTAACGTGTACGTCAAGGAAGGCGTGGTCTTTCGCGAGGAGCAGGTCGCGACGTACCCCCAGACGAACCCGGATGTGCCGGACTTCAACCCGCGCGGCTGTCAGAAGGGCGCCTGCTTCAGCGAGCGAATGTACGAGGCCGGACGGATTCAGCATCCGCTCAAGCGCGTGGGCGAACGCGGCGAGGGCAAGTGGAAGCGGATCTCCTGGGACCAGGCGCTGCGGGAGATCGCCGACCGGACCATCGATGAGCTGCGCTCGAGCGGGCCCGCAGGCATCGTCTGGGATTTCGGCACCCAAAACGCCAACGGCTGCAACGGGCTCGGGCTGCATCGCACGGGTCTGGTTCTCGACACGCCGATCTTCGGCATGAATGCCGAGATCGGTGACCACCACCCGGGAACCGTCGCGACGACCGGCAAGATGTTCTTTGCCAGCTCCGCCGACGACATGTGCTACTCCGACTTGATCCTGCTCTGGGGAGGAAATCCGGTCTATACGCAGATCCCCAACGCCCACTTCATCAATGAGGCGCGTTACAAGGGGGCGACCATCGTCTCGATCGCTCCCGATTTCAATGCCTCCTCCATTCACGCAGACCTGTGGGTTCAGGTGGAGCCCGGCACCGACGCCGCCCTCGGGCTGGCGATGGCCCAGGTAATGATCGCGGAGAACCTGCACGACGAAGGCTTCATCCGCGAGCAGAGCGATTTCCCCCTACTGGTTCGAAAGGACACGCGACACTTCCTGCGCGAGGCCGATCTCGAGTCGGGCGGGGCAGAGGACGTGTTCTACGTCTTCGATCGGGCCTCGGGGGAGATCTGCGAGGCTCCCAAGCGGACGCTGGATCTCGAGGATCTCGATCCGGCTCTCGAGGGCGAGTACGAGATCCAGGCGGTGGATGGCAAGGTTGTAGTAGAGCCCGTCTTCGCACTCTTCCGCCGCCATGTCGCCTCTTACACGCCGGAGGCGGTGAGCGAGATCACCGGGACGGGTCCGGACCTGATCCGGGATCTCGCCCGGCGCATCGCGCGCGCCAAGGCCGCGACGATCCTGACCCAGTCGAACTTCGCCAAGTACTATCACGGCCTCGAGATGGAGCGAGCTCAGATCCTGGTGATGACGCTGGCTGGTCAGGTCGGGAAGAAAGGCAGTGGCTTCACCGGCTTCCCGTTCATCTTTCTGGCAAACGCCGACGCACTCAACGTGTCGTCCGGCCGCCTGTCTCCGAAGCTCGGGATGATCGCCCTGGGGTTGAAGATGGCTCCGGCGATGATCATGGCCAAGCTCAAGGGCTACACCAATGAGATGTTCATCTACGAGGCCACGCGCGAGGAGTACAAGAAGGGTGGCTATCTCCCGACCGCGATCTACCTGCATCGCGTGGGCGGCCTCGACGTGAACACGGGGCGATCGCGCGAGTGGGATCCATACATGAAGCGCGATCTCGAGGAGTACCTCGAAGAGTCGCTCGCGAAGGGCTGGCAGATTGCCCCCACCACGGCGCCCAAGATCATGTTCGAGGTGGGCGGAAATCTGTTCCGGCGGGTCCGCGGCTACGACAAGCTCTACGACAAGTTCCTGCCCGGATTGGACATGCTGGTGACCGTGGACTGGCGCATGAGCAACACGGCTCTTCTCAGCGACTACGTGCTCCCGGCCGCCTCGTGGTACGAGAAGAACGACATCGTCTGGACCACACCGATCGCCCCGTTCGCAAACGTAACGACCCGTGCGGTCGATCCTCTCGCCGAATCGAAGAGCGACTGGGAGTTCCACGCTCTGCTGCTCAAGACCATCCAGGCGCGCGCGGAGGAGCGTGGAGAGCTCACCTTCAGGGATCGCGCCAAGGAGGAGCGGCGGCTCGATAGGGTCTACGACGAGTTCAGCTTCGGGCGTCGCTTCACCGAGGAGAATGAGGAGGAATTCCTGCGCGAGATCCTGGACCTGACCACGAATCTGAATGGGATCACCTGGGACGAGCTCAAGGAGAAGGGCTTCGAGAGGTACACGGACATCGGGATGGGGCTCGCCAGCATCGGCAACGCGACCGACATCGAGCCCGACGAGACCATCACGGCCAATACGTGGCACACGAGGGACAAGATGCCCTGGCCGACGCTCACCCGTCGCCTGCAGTTTTACATCGACCACGAGCTGTACCTGGAGTTGGGGGAGGAGCTCCCGGTCCACAAGGACAACCCCCCGATCGGCGGGGACTACCCGCTGCAGCTGACCGGCGCCCACACGCGCTGGTCGATCCACTCGATCTGGCGGGACGATAAGAACCTCATGCGGCTGCAGCGCGGTGAGCCGGCCATGATCATGAGCCCCGGCGACCTCGCCACGCGCGGGCTCCGCGACGGCGATCTCGCGCGGGCGCGGAATGACATCGGCTGGTTCGAGGCCCGCGTCAAGGTCTCCCACAGCGTCCGGCCGGGGCAGGTGATCCTCTACCACGGCTGGGAGCCCTATCAATTCAAGGAACATCGCTCGCACCAGACCATCCTCCCCAGCCCCCTGAACCCACTCCATTTCGCGGGGGGCTACTTCCATCTGCAGCCGTACATGCTCACCGGCGAGCCGGGGCACAATGATCGCGGGACGCGGCTGGAGGTGGAGCCGGTCGCACAACAGGAGTCGTGACCATGTCGGAATTCCCTATCTCCTTCACCCTCGAGTACCCGTACACGCGGACCCTCGGCCCCGTGATCGGGCCTTTCCTGACGGCGCTTCGCGACGGTTGCATCCTGGGTATCCGTTGCGGCAATCGCGTCCTCTGCCCCCCGATCGAGTTCGACCCGGACACGGGCGAGACCCTGAGTCCGGACCTCGTCGAGGTCGGGCCCGCGGGCAGTGTCGAGAGCTGGACCTGGATCGCCGAGCCCTCGCGCAAGCATCCTTTCCAGGAGCCTTTCGCCTTTGCGCTGGTGAAGCTGGACGGCGCCGACACCGCGATGACCCACGCCGTTAAAGCCGCGGGCCCGGAGGCCATGTCCACCGGCATGCGGGTGAGAGCCCAGTTCCGCGAGGAGCGCGCCGGTGCCATCACCGACGTCTACTTTGTGCCCGAAGGCGATGCCCGGGATCAGTCCATCGCGCCGGGTGAGGGTGAGGTGGAGATCAGCACGCACCTGATCTCGCTCACCTACAACGATACGCTCTACCCGCACGCCGCCCGCTATGCCCAGGGGCTGCTCGATGGGAAGTTCATCGGACAGCGTATCTCCGGCGATCAGGTCGCCATCCCGGGCAAGGGCTACGACGCGCTCGCGCGCGTGATGCTGACCGAGGCCGACGATGTGGAGCTTGCGCCCACGGGCACAGTCCTCTCCTACACGGTGATCACGCCGGTCAAGTACCGCGGCCAGAAGGAGACGGAGCCCTACCTCAGCGCAACGATCATCCTCGACGGCGCCGGCCAGTCGCTCGTCCAGCAGGACATCCGGAACATCCCCTTGGACGAGCTCCGCGTGGGAATGCGCCTGCGTGCGATCTTCAAGCCCGCCGCCGAGCGCAAGGTCGACGACGTGGACAACGATTGGATGTACCCCAGCATCGGGGATGTGGTCGAGCGCTGGGAGCCAACCGGCGAGCCCGATGTTCCCTTGGATGGGCTACCGGAGAGCATGTAATGGAAGACATTGCGATCGTCGCCTTTGCGCAGACGCCTTGCTACCGAAAGTACGATGACTCGGAGCCTTCGATGATCATGGGGCTCGTGAACCAGATCGTCGAGGAGGTCGAGATCGACCGGCACCAGATCGACTTCACGATTGCCGGAAGCTGTGACTATCTCACGGGCCGGGCCTTTGCATTCATTGCCAACGTGGATGGCTACGGTGCCTGGCCGCCGGTCTACGAATCCCACGTCGAGATGGATGGGGCCTGGGCGCTCTTTGAAGCTTTCGTGCGTCTCCAGATGGGCGACATCGGTTCCGCCCTGATCGTCAGTTCCGGCAAGTCGTCGCCGGGCACGCCGCGCGAGATCTTCCCTCTCCAGACCGATCCCTACCTGGGCGCACCGCTTGGTCTCGATCCGGTCTCCGCCGCCGGGCTTCAGGCTCGCGCGCTGCTCGATTCCGGAAAGGCCACGGAGCGCGACTTCGCCGAGGTCGTCTCGCGAAGCCGGCGCGACGGGCTCTCGAATCCCAACGCGCAGGTCGGGAAGGATGTCCCCGTCGAAGACCTGCTGAAGGAGCCGTACTACGCTTCGCCGCTCCGCAAGCACGACCTGCCGCCGATCTCCGATGGTGCGTCGGCCGTGCTCATCGCGCGCGGCCAGCGCGCGCGGGAGCTTTGCGAGAAGCCGGTCTGGATCCGCGGCATCGACCACCGCATCGAGTCTCACCACCTGGGCCTGCGCGACCTGACGGACTCGCCCTCGTCGCGCATTGCCGCCCGGAGCCTGGGTCTCGACGCTGGCTCCCTCGACGTGGCGGAGCTCTGCGCCCGCTACAGCCCCGAGGAGATCGTGCTGCGCCAGGCGCTCGAGCTCGGAGACGGCACCAGGATCAACCCCTCCGGCGGTCCGCTCTGCGGCCACCCGGTGATGGCGAGCGGTCTCACGCGAGTCGTCGAGGTGGCGCGCCGCATCCGCGGCGGCGAGGCGGGCCGCGGCCTCGGGCATGCGACCAGTGGCCCCGCTCTGCAGCAGAACCTGCTTTGCATTTTGGAAGGAGACGCCTGATGGCCGAGCGCTGCGCCGTCGTCGGAATCGGACAGACCAAGTACGACCGTTGCCTCCCGGTCTCGATGGACGGCCTCGTCCGCCAGGCCGCGCTGCGCGCACTCGAGGACGCGGATCTCACCTTCGCGGATATCGACGCCATTGTGATCGGCAAAGCCCCCGACGCCCTCGAGGGCGTGATCATGCCCGAGCTCTCGCTCTGTGATGCTCTCTGCGCCGTGGGCAAGCCCATCCACCGCGTGCACACCGCGGGCTCGGTGGGCGGCTCCACAGCCATCAGCGCGTCGACGCTCATCGAGAGCGGCATGTACAACAGGGTGCTCACCGTGGCCTACGAGAAGCAGAGCGACGGCAACTTCATGTGGGCGCTTACCGGCGGCCGCAGCGGCGGCGCGGGCGCCGGCGGCTCCTTTGCTCCGTGGATCCGTAACTACATGAGGAAGAGTGGTGCGCCGGATCACATCGGTTGGAAGGTCGCAGTCAAGGATCGCAGGAATGGGGCCAAGAACCCCTACGCGCATGTCAGTCAGGCGGACATCACGATCGAGGCGGTGAAGGAGAGCCCGATGATTTGGGATCCCATCCATTTCCTCGAGGTGTGCCCCTCCTCCGACGGTGCGGCGGCCATGGTGATGACGAACGCCGCGGGTGCGAAGCGCGCACCACGACCTCCTGCCTGGGTGATTGCTCACGCGAAGCGGACCGAACTCGGCGTGTTCCCCGGTCGCGATCCGGTGAAGCCGGTGGCGGGTATGGAGTGCGCAAAGGCCCTGTTCAAGAAGGCCGGCATCACCGACCCGCGACGACAGATCGATTGCGCCGAGCTCTACGTCCCCTTCAGCTGGTTCGAGCCCATGTGGCTCGAAGGTCACCTGATCTGCGAGGAGGGCGAAGGCTGGAAGATGGTCGACTCGGGCGCCACCGAGATCGGCGGGGACTTCCCGGTGAACATGTCGGGTGGAGTGCTCTGCTCCAACCCGATCGGCGCTTCGGGAATGCTCCGTCTCTTGGAACCTGCAAACCAGGTGCGTGGCACCGCCGGCGACTATCAGGTGGAGGGCGCGCGCGTAGCCCTCGGCCAGGCCTACGGTGGCCCCTCGAATTACTTCGCCATGTGGATCGTGAGCTCGGAGCCGAACCCAACCTTCAGTTAGCCCGGACTATTCATGCCGCCCCGGTTGCGGAGGAGAAGAGAGAATGGCTGACAAAACCTATGACGTGATCGTGATTGGAGCCGGGTTCGGTGGAAGCTCGTGCGCCGGCTTGCTGGCAAAACGAGGACTCGAGGTGCTGCTAGTGGAGAAGAACTCCCGCGCGGGTGGGAAGGCTATGTCCCTTTCCAAGAATGGGTTTACCCATACCGCCTGGGTGGTGATTGGTGCACCAGTGGAGGGAAATCTTTACGAGCGGATTCTAAAAGAACTGGAGGTGGAAGATCGGGCGAAGCTCGTGATCCCCGGAACCCAGGGTAGCCACTACAAGACCTCCACCGGAAAGTACGTCAGACTCCCGGAAATGCCGAAGGGACAAGCGACGGACCCCAATCGACTATTCGACTGGTTGGAGGTCGAGGAATCAGCGCGGGAAGATGCCCTCAAGTTCTTCGTTGAACTCACACTGATGCCCCCCGACAAGGTCAGCACGCTTCACGACATTTCCTTCCAGCAATGGCTCAGCAACTACGACATTCCCCGGTCTCTCTACGCCTTCATTGTGAGCCTTTGCTCTGACGGCATGTTCATGGGGCCTCCGGATTGCCTCGAGGCGGCCGAAATGATCACCAGTCTCCAGGACATGTTCCTCCGCAATGGTGGCGTATTCTGCGAAGGTGGTTTCGGACAGGTCGCCGAAGCCTGCTGCGAAGCGGTACGCCGGAATGGCGGCGACGTACGCATGCGAACCCGCGTCGACGAAATCAGCGTCGAAGACGGGAAGGTGACGGGGATCGTTACGAGCAAGGGCAGATTCAAAGCCCCCATTGTCATCAGCAATGCTGGCCTGCAACCCACCGTCCTCAAGTTGGTGGGCGAGGAACACTTCGACAGAAGCTACCTGAATTACGTGAAAGACCTGATCCCCTCCTGGTCATTGCTCGGCTACCGCTACTTCCTGAAGAAGAAGATCACCGATGCTCCTTATGGCGTCGTGTTCTCCGACGACAGCCCATGGAGCCTCGAGCGCTTCAACAAAGCGAAAGTGGGGGAGGCCTCCAAGGAGGGGGTGGTCTACTTCGAGGTTCCGTCGAACTACGACCCCAACGCTGCACCCGAAGGCAAGCAGATCATCATGACGGGCTCGTTTTGCCCGGCGAATCCGGACATGGGCAAGGAAGAGATCGAAGCCTGGGCCAACGCTGGTGAGGAGATCTTCTTCAAGGCGTTCCCAGAGCTGGAGGGAGCCATCGAGAACAAGGATCTCTATACGACCCGCGACGTATCCAACCTGACCCGCGATTCTGTACTCCCCGGACAGGGTGGAGAAACCATCGGTCTGGGACAGTTCGTGGGCCAGTGCGGCCCCACCAAGCCTTCGGTCAAGGCTCCGATCCGCGGTCTCTACTTCGTGGGATGTGACGCCGGTGGCACCGGAGTAGGAACGCAACAGGCGATTGAATCCGGCATGAACGTCGCCGACGTGGTGCTGCGTTATCACCAGATGCGGAAGGCAAACCCATGAGGAAGCCAGGCTGAGCGCGATGGTGGTGATTGTGACCCGTCAGAACGATTTGGACCATCCGAGCTGGGCCGATCTGAGGGGGCAAGGCCTTATCTACCTACATCTACCTCGATGCCACGGGACTCAACCAGCTTCTTGAATTTCCCGATCTGCTCGTCAGAGATCGTGGCAATCCCTTTCCAGGGATAGACCTTGCCCATGGCGGCATACTTCAACTCCCCAAAGCTGTGGTAGGGGAGCAGGGAGAGTTTCTCCACCGAAGGCTCGAGGGTGAGGATGAGCCTGCACAGCGCTTCCAACTCCTCCTCCGAGTCGTTGAATTGAGGGATCACCGGATGTCGGACCCATACTCTGGGCCCCGGTTTGGCCACCGTCTTTCGCAGGTTGTCCAGGATCCGCTCGTTGGGGACTCCGGTGGCTTCTTGGTGTCTCGCTGAATTTGGGTGCTTGAGGTCGTAGAGTACCAGGTCAGTGAAGTTCAGTACCTCATCCAGTATTTCCCAGTCGGTATAGCCCGTGGTATCGAGAGCAGTATGAAGGCCCCTTCTCTTTGCCTCCTGGAGCAGTTTCAAAGCGAACTGCCACTGCACCAAAGGTTCGCCCCCGGAAAGGGTCATCCCCCCGCTAGTGCGCCGATAATAGCTGGCGTCCCTCCCCACGGTGTCCAGCACTTCGGCAACGGTCATGTGCCTCCCCGCGGCCTTTATCGCTCCCGAGGGGCATACCTCGGCACATTGCATGCAGTAGTCGCACTTCTCCCACTGGATGATTCGGGTGTTCTCCACGATGGCAATTGCCTGCTGGGAGCAGGCTTCGACGCACTTTCCGCAGCTGATGCACTTGATATCCCTGGTGATGATCTCCGGGTACGGTCTCAGAGACTCTGCGTTGCTACACCACCCGCAGCGGAGGGGGCAGCCCTTGAGGAATACCGTAGTTCTTATCCCCGGCCCATCGTGAAGAGAGAAGCGCTGGATGTTGAATACCACACCGCTGGCTTCGGCGATGTCGTCCTGCATGGCTCCTTTACAGCTTCAAACGAGGATTCCCCATTCAGGATGCACTAACAGCCCAGGGATTGCTCTGTTCTGGCGATGATGCTGTCCTGGGTCTCCTTGGCCAGATCGATCCAGAAGGCGCTGTAACCGGCAATCCTCACCTGGAGATTGGTGTGCTTCTCCGGATGCTCCTGAGCGTCCCGTAGAACCTGGCTATCCACCACGTTGAACTGGATGTGGGGAATGGTTCCCTTCTCATACCATTCTCTGAGGTATTGGGCGAACAGCTTCTTGTTCTCCCCCTCGAGGAACTGGGGCATGAACCTCTGGTTCAGGAGCTGGGTATGCATAAAGGGTATCTTGCCTACTGAGTTGAGAGCCGCTGTGGGACCGTTCTTGTCGGCTCCTTGCATAGGCGATAGGGTTCCGTCACTCAAGGCGGTACCGCCCACCCTGCCATCAGGGGTGGCTCCGCAGCCAAGGCCTATCGCTTGGTAACCCGCTGCCATGCTCCCATCGAGGGTGACGGGGGAACCCCAGGCATCCTTCACCTGGCCGACCGTTTCATGTGTCCTCGTCAGGGTCTTCACCGCCCACTCATCAGCATAGTCATCGTCGTTGCCGTACTTGGGCGCGCGGAGGAAGGCCTGGCGCATCTCTTCGTATCCGTCCCAGTTTGCCCTCAGCGCCTCGAGCAGCTGATCCATGGTGTACTTGCCGTCATCGAAGACCAGCTTCTGAATGGCCGACAGGGAGTCAGCCACGTTGATCCCTCCAAAGAAGATCGTGATTGGCCAGGTATCGTGCTCTTTGTGAAGCCTGGTCAGGTCGACTCCCCTCTCCACGGCCTCATCCATGAGGAAGGAATTGCACGGGTCCGGGCTGTACTCCATGATTATCTGTTGAGCCAGGTTCCAGATATTCACCCCTATCTTCATATTGAACAACAGCCGCTCACAGTAGGCATCGAGTAGCTCATCGGCAGATCTCATCTGCCTCGGGTCCTCGAGCTCAGGTCTCCCGGGCACGTCGGGTGCCTCGAACAGCCCCAGAACCTCCTCCAGCAACCTGGTGGCGAATAGGGCTCCCACAGTGCCATTACCGGTGGCGCCTATGGCCCTGCCGGGGATGTTGTTGGCAACGCAACACGCCGCCTGCGCCTTCTTGGCATCCTCGGGAGACCAGCCCCTCGTCAGGGCCCATTTCTCCAGCAGGTCCTCGTTGTGCCAAGCCGGATGACCCATGCCCATGCGGTCCAGGTCAATGGCTCTTTCCACCACATCGGGCGAGATATTGCGGTGGTAGCGCACGGTAGCAGGAGGCTGGTTGACGTGGAGGTTGGCCAGCGCCTCCATGATGATGCAGCTCAAATCGTTGGATACATCCTTGCCGTACCCGTCCGATCCGCAGATGTCGAACGTATAGCCCACATCGAAGCCGGAGGTTGAACTGAAGACCACAGGCCACTCCGGGGGAGAGCCCAGATCCTGAATCTTGAGGAACAGACACTCCACCAGCTCCAGCGCCTCCTCCCTGGCGATCCGGCCCGCCTTCATGTCGGCTTCGTAGTAGGGCCACCACAACTGGTCGAGCCTGGCGCCGCTTCCATTTCCACATAGCGTCAAAAAGCGTGCCGTAATCTCGACCATCCAGTTGAACTGAAGACACTCGTGGAAGGTTCGTGGCGGATTTGCCGGGACCCAGTCCAGGATGTCGGCCAGCTCTTCCAACTCCTTCTTGCGGGTCTCGTCTTTCTCCGCCTTGGCCTGCTGTCTGGCCAGCTCGGCGTGTCTCTGGGCATAGCGGATGATGGCCCTGCCGCATATGGCCATGGCCTGCCACTCAGCCTTCTTCTCCAGATATTCCGCAGGGTCCATCTCCCCTATTCTGTTTTCCAGCTCCTTCAGCTTGGCCTCGATCTTGTCGATTCTCGCTTGGAGCCCTTCCTTGAAGAGCGGCTCATAGTCGCACGCAGGTAGGGTGCGGCTCTCTTCATAGCTCCGCACGCCAAGGCTCCAGCCGAGCTGTTCGGCCGCTACTGACCGTATGAAATCGGGCACGGCGTCCCATATCCGATCTCCCACGCTCCTTCCCTTCCAGTAATCGCAGATGTCTTCGATGATCTCCTTCCTCTCCTCCTCGGTGACCATCTGGGAGTAACCGCCGGTGGTAACCCCCTCGGGCATCCACCAAGCGCTGGCCTCGGGGTACCACCGTATCTCGTCCGGCGCCCCGTTGGCGTCACCCACAATGAGCTCACCGGGCTTGATGAAGATGGGCATCTCGGCACACAGCTTTTCCACCGCCTTCGCCCGGCGGATGGCCCACGGCTGCCCCTCCGTCTCCCGATAGGCCTGGGTCACCAACCTCGCCCTGTCCAGGTCAATCTTGACTTCCTGCCCTTCGCGGAAGCTGCACTTGCCTATCCCGGCAGCGACGTTGATCCACTCTTTGGTTGTCGTCGTCTTCCAGTACAAGGCGTCCCTAAGGCTGGCGGTGCGGGGTGTCGAGCCATGACCCCACTCGTAGGGCACACTCTTGGTGACCCTGTCCTCGAAGGAAATACTCCCCGGCTTCGGTATCTGTGCCATTGCCATATACCTCACTGAAACGTTCCGGTTTCCCCGGACACTCCGGAGCGGTTCACTGACCGCCCAGGGATTGCTCTGCTCTGTCGATGATGCTGTCCTGGGCCTCCTTGGACAAATCAATCCAGAAGGCGCTGTAACCGGCAACCCTCACTTGGAGATCGGTGTACTTCTCCGGATGCTCCTGGGCGTCCCGTAGAACCTGGCTATCGACCACGTTGAACTGGATGTGGGGGATGGTCCCCTTGGCATACCACTCGTCGAGGTACGCGGCGAACAGCTTCTTGTTCTCCCCCTCGAGGAACTGGGGCATGAACCTCTGGTTCAGAAGTTGGCTGTGCATATAGGGTATCTTGCCAACCGAGTTGAGCACCGCCGTCGGACCCTTCTTGTCCGCTCCACACATGGGGGACAGGGTGCCGTCGGAGAGCGGCGTACCACCCAGCCTTCCATCGGGGCTGGCACCACAGGCTAGGCCTGACGATTGGAAAGCCGCCGCCGTGCTCCCATCAATGGTGACGGGCCAACCCCAGGCATCTACAACCTGCCTGAGCGTGCCATCATGTATCTTCGTCAGGGTCTTCACCGCCCACGCATCGGCGTAGTCATCGTCGTTGCCGTACTTGGGAGCGCTCAGGAAATCCTGGCGCATCGCTTCATGTCCTTCCCAGTTTGCCCCCAGCGCCTCGATCAGCTGATCCATGGTGTACTTGCCGTCATCGAAGACCAGCTTCTGAACGGCCGACAGGGAGTCAGCGATGTTGATTCCTCCCAAGAGCACCATGAATGGCCAGGTGTCGTGCTCCTTGTGAAGCACGGTCAGGTCGAGTCCCCTCTCCACGGCCTCATCGAGCAGGAAAGAATTGCAGGGGTCCGGGCTGTACTCGATGACGATCTGTTGACCCACGTTCCAGGAGTGTATCCCGATCTTCATATAGAACAGCAGCCGCTCACAGAAGGCATCGAGCAGCTCATCGGCAGACCGCATCTGCCTCGGGTCCACGAGCTCAGGTTTCCCGGGCAGGTCGGGGGTTTCGAAGAGCCCCAGAATCTCCGACAGCAGCTTAACGGCGAATACCGCCCCGATATTGGCAATGCCAGATGCCGTTACGGCCCTGCCGCGGATGTGGGGGTTGACGCAACACCCCAGCTGCACCCTCTTGGCATCCTCGGAAGACCACCCCCTCGTGAAGCACCACTTCTCCAGCAGGTCCTGATTGTGAAAGGCCGGCTGCCCGCTGCCCATCCGGTTCAGGTCGATGGCTCTTTCCACCACGTCGGGCGAGATATCGTGGTGATAGAGCAGGCAAATCGGAGGCTGGCAGACATGGAGGTTGACCAGCGCCTCCAGGGCCATGCAGCTCACATCGTTGGACACATCCACGCCGTCCTCGTCAGACCCGCAGATGTTGGGCGCCCAGCCCACATCGAAGCCGGCGGTTGCACTGAAGATCGCAGGCCACTCCAGGGGAGAGCCGATCTCCTGACTCTTGAGGAACAGACACTCGACCAGCTCCAGTGCTTCCTCCCTGGTGATCCGGCCCGCCTTCATGTCGGCTTCGTAATAGGGCCACCACACCCGGTCGATCCTGACGCCGCTTCCATTTCCGCACATCGCCATGAAGTGTCCCACGATCTCGACGATCCACATGAACTGAAGGCACTCGTGGAAGGTTCGTGGCGGATTCGCCGGGACCCGGTCCAGGATGTCGGCCAGCTCCTCCAATTCCTTCTTGCGGGCTTCGGCCTTCTCCGCCTTCGCCTGCTGTCTGGCCAGCTCGGCGTGTCTCCGGCCATAGCGGATGATCGCCTTGCCGCATATGGCCATGGCTTGCCACTGATGCTTCAGCTCCAGGTATTCCGCAGGGGACATCTCCCCGATTCGATCTTCCAGCTCCTTCAGCTTGGCCTCGATCTCGTCGATTCTCGCCTGGAGCCCTCCCCTGAAGAGCGTCTCATAGTCGTACCCGGGCAGGCCGCGGCTCTCCTCCCAGGTCTGGGGGTAGACGCTGGTGGCGCTGGGGTCGGTTCCGACAATGGGCCGCAGGAAATCAGGGATCTCGGCATAGATCCGATCCCGGACGCACCT
>Ga0255055_10001504_pt1 | contig 16936 bp, 12 predicted proteins | sample JV7_2_27_MG_FD_188633 | JGI IMG/M metagenome (GOLD analysis project Ga0255055, IMG submission 188633) | Seawater microbial communities from Jervis Inlet, British Columbia, Canada - JV7_2_27 | ecosystem: Environmental > Aquatic > Marine > Inlet | place: Canada: British Columbia | collected... | reverse complement strand
CTCCATCTCCTCTCTCGTGCCGGCGAAGGAAGTGTCCGCGACGCCGTCGCTCTTCTCGATCAGCTGGCGACCTATGGTTCCGGGCAGATCGCGGACAAGGACGCGGCGAGAATTCTCGGTGGGGTGGACGCTACGGTCCACTTCCGTCTTCTATCCTCGATTGTCGACGGCATTCACGAAGAGGTCGCCGCCGTGGTCGAAGAAATCGAGGCAGAGGGCTGGGACCCGCGTCACGTCTATGCGGAATTCCTCACCTACTGTCGTGATGCTTTACATCTAGCCCTGGGGGCGCAGGCCAGCGATATCCAGCTGCCCGAAGACGACGCCGGGCGCCTGGCCGACCTGGCGTCCGGGGCCGGTTATGAAAATCTGCTCCGTCTCTTGCATCAGCTGCTCAAGAGCGAGCCCACGGTCCGCCGCAGCGAGGCCGGTATTCTGGCGGTCGAGATCGCTTGGCTACGAGCAGCCGAGTTGCCCAAGCTCTCGCGCATCGAGGAGATTCTCGCCGGCGGGGTACCTCCCGACACGACGCCCCGCAAGGACCAGCCGACACCCAAGACCCGACCAAGCCCGCCGCCCGAATCCAACCACGCCGAGCCGCGGATTCTGGCCGCCGATGACCAGGTTGAAAACTTCCTGGTCGAGGTCAGCAAGCGACGCCAGCCTCTCGCTGCTCATCTTCAGAATGCCGAGAAACTCGAGTTTGCCGATGGCCGGCTCTCTATCTACACAGCTCCTCATGATCATTGGTTGGCGACCGCCTTGACCAGGGGCAACAACCGCAAGATCCTCGAAGAGAGCTTGGCCTCCGTCTGGGGGGAGGGCACCAAATGGGATCTCCTCGAGAGCAAGGCCGACGCTTCACCGGCCACCACCGGACCGGCGCCGACAGACGATCCCATTCTCAAACACCCCGTTGTGCAGACCGCCCTCGACATCTTCGGAGGTACAGCGAGGGCTGGTAACAGCGATGATTCCCAGGAGAATCCATGAACATTCAGAAACTGATGAAGCAGGCGCAGCAGATGCAGGAGAAGCTACTCCAGGAACAGGGGGACATGGCGATGGAGGCGAGTGTGGGCGGGGGAATGGTCATGGTCAAGATGAACGGTCTGAAGCAGTTGCTTGAAGTCAAGATCGACTCCGAGGTAGTCGACCCCGAAGATCCTGCCATGCTGGCCGATTTGTTCGTGGCGGCAGTCAACGAGGCCGGTCGCAAGATAGATGAAGAGCTGCAGAAGAAGCTCGGGGGAATGACGGGCGGTTTGCCGGGTGTTTTCTGAGTCGGACCTGTCGGCACCATGGCTGATCCTCTCTCACGTCTCGTTGGCGAGCTCTCGCGCCTTCCCGGTATCGGCCCCAAGACGGCCGCCCGGCTTGCCCACCACCTGCTGAAGATCTCCACGGCCGATGCCGAGCTTCTCGCCGCTGCCATCCTCGAGGTCAAGGAGAAGTTGTTCCACTGTTCGGTCTGTAGTGCCATCACCGATGTCGAGCCCTGCCGCTTCTGCTCCGATCCGCAGCGGGATCGAACCCAGATCTGTGTCGTCGAGGAGCCGTTCAATATTCAGCCCCTCGAGCGCACCGGGGAGTTTCATGGGCTCTATCACGTCCTCATGGGGGCGCTCTCTCCACAGCGCGGCATTGGTCCGGACCAGATCACGGTTGCCCGTTTGCTCGATCGTCTCACGGATGTCGAAGAGGTGATTCTGGCTACCAATCCCGATGTGGAAGGTGAGGCCACGGCCCTCTACCTCGCCCGGCTTCTCAAGCCCAAGCAGATCCGGGTCACCCGGCTGGCCTTTGGGATGCCGGTCGGCGGGGATATCGAATACACCGATGAGGTGACCCTGGCTCGCTCCCTGTCCGGTCGCCGAGAGCTCTGACCGTGGCACACCTGACCCGTGGCGATCTGCTCCCACGTATCGTTCATCCGCCGCCGGGACCCGCTTCCCGTCGGTTGAGTCGCCTGTCGGCGCGATTCGAAGCGCCGGGTATTAACGCCCTCGATGCCGACGGCATCACCCTGGTTTGGGAGGAAGCGCGCGGCGCCAACGTCCTCGACAGCGACGGCAACCGCTACATCGATCTCACCTCGGGCTTTGGCGCGGCGGCAGTCGGCCATCGCCATCCGCGCGTTGTCGCCGCAGTAAGGCATCAAGCCGGACGGCTTCTCCACGGTCTCGCCGATGTCCACTCACACCCATTGCGTGTGCGCCTAGCACGGGAGCTTGCTCGCCGCGCACCCCTGGATCGCCCACAGATTTACTTTGCTGTTTCGGGAGCCGACGCCGTCGAGGTGGCTTTGAAAACGGCTTTGTTGGTCACGGGTCGCGGGGGTGTCTTGGCGTTCGAGCCCGCCTATCACGGGCTCACACTCGGGGCTCTACAGGTGACCTCCCGAGCCGAGTTCCGCCATCCTTTTGCAGCACATTTTCATCCTGGTGTCTTCCGCTTGCCGTTTGGATGCCCGTTGGCCGAGATCGATGCCGCGCTCGACCTTCAGCCCGGGGTCGGCTGCGCCATCGTCGAGCCAGTGGTCGGTAGAGAGGGCGTTCTCTTGCCGCCAAAGGGCTGGCTGCAGAATCTTCTGGCGTGCTGCCGTCGCCAACGGGTACTGCTCATTGTCGACGAGATCTTCACCGGTTTTGGCCGCACCGGTCGCTGGTTCGTGGTGGACGAGGAGGGGGTCATCCCTGACTTGCTCTGCTGTGGCAAGGCCTTGGGCGGCGGCTTGCCCATTGCCGCCGTCATCGGCTCGCCCGAATTGATGTCCGCTTGGCAAAGCCCCGGTGAAGCCCTCCACACGGGAACTTTCGTCGCTCACCCACTGGCCTGCGCCGCAGCTCTGGCCGTTCTCGACGTCCTGGCTGATGAGCGGTTGCCGCAGCGCGCGGCGAGACTCGGCCGCCGGGTCGAAAGACGGCTCGCCGGGTGGGCGAAGAGATTCGTCGAGGTCATCGATTTCCGGGGGCGCGGTCTTCTCTGGGCGCTCGAGCTCGCGAGCCCGGATCTGGCCCACCAGATCACTGCGCGGATTCTGCGCCGGGGTATTCTCCTCTTGGTGGGCGGACCCGCGGGGTGTGTGCTCGAGATTGTCCCGCCCCTGGTAATCACCGAGCGTCAGCTCGATTTCTCTCTCGATGCCATCGAGTCGGTGCTTGCCGGCTCCTGACTCGGAGCTACAATGGGGCCCGTAATGCCCGACTCTCAACGCTTCAAGGTTGCCTTTATCGGTAGCCACGGTGTCGGTAAGACCACTCTCTGCTACGGTCTGGCGGCCCGACTCAAGGCGCGCGACGTTGCCCTGGAGGTGGTGCGGGAGGTGGCCCGTCGCAGCCCGCTGCCCATCAACCAAAGCACCAGTGTTGCCTCGCAGTCCTGGATTCTCCACACCCAGATCGCCGAGGAGTTGGTGGCCGAGTCCCACCACGGGGTGGTGATCTGCGATCGCAGTGTGCTGGACAACTACGTCTATCTGCTCGTGGCGGCTGGGCCACGACCACCCCTGGAGCCTTTGGTAGATAGTTGGATGGCGACCTACGACCTCCTGCTCCACGTTCCGATTGTGGAGCAGCCCAGCGCCGATGGAATTCGGGCCACCGATCCTGCCTTTCAGCGCGCCATCGACGAGCGACTATTGAAAGAGTTGGAGCAACGGCATCGGTCTGTCGAATTCCTCGACCCCGAAAACCGGGATCTTTGGCTGGACACCGCTGAACGCTTGGTCCAGGAACACCTGGTACCGCCCCAAATGCAACTTGTCTGAGTCGCGTCACGGTGACTTTGGCACACGGTAAGATAGGCACGCCTTGAACGTCACCGACCTTCTCAGTCATTTCCGCGCCTTCTCTCACTTCGACGATGCTCAACTCGCCCAGTTGGCCGACATCGGGGTGCTCACGACTCATGCCGCCGGCATCCAGGTGCTGCACGAAGGGGATCCCCCTTCCCAGCTTCTGTTGGTGCTCAAGGGCGCCTTCCGTATCCAGCACACCACCCAGTTTGGGCCCTTGACCCTGGGTCACGTATTGCCTGGCGACCTGGTGGGGGACATGGGCTATATCGACGGCAAGAGCCACGGTGCCGATGCCTTCGCGGAAACGGAGGTCGAGCTTCTCTCCTTCGGCGCCGAGGAGCTCACCTCCAGGGCGAACGTAGACCATGCTTTTGCCACCGCCATCCTCTGGACGCTGTGGAAGAGTCTTTCCGCCAAGCTGCGTAAAGCCAATGATCAGTTGGCTGGCTTCTTTCGCAGCGAGCAGGAGGCGTCGTCTATGGAGCTACCTATCGCTCCACCTCTTCACGACGACGCGTTTCGTGTGGAGATGAGAGACAAGCGCGATCTGTTTCAAGAGCAGCGGCTCTCGGCGCTGGAGATCAACCTCCTCTCCTCACTATCGCGGGAGAAGAAGTTCGAGCCGGGGGCAGTAATCTTTCACGAGGGCGAGCCAGGAGACGAGATGTATGTCGTGCTGTTGGGCACGGTCCTGATCTCCAAGTTCATCCCCGGGGCGGGGGACGAAGCCCTGGCCTTCCTGGGACGTGGCGACTATTTTGGTGAGATGGCCCTTATCGATGGCCAGCCTCGCTCGGCAGGTGCCAGGGCCCACGACGATGGCGCTACCGTTCTCACCATACCGCGCGATGTGGTCGACGGAATTCTCGATGTCGAGAGGGTCTCCTCGCTCCGTTTGCTGCGACTTCTCTGCTCGATGGTGGCGCAGCGCCTGCGCGAGAGCAACGGCAAGCTCTTGGGTTGGTACCTACTCTCCGCTGGCAGGGGTAGCTGAGGCTTCACGCTCGGGCCGAGATATCGCCAACGCTTTCCACACCAAGGACGACATCGGGAGTTCGGTGAGATCTCCGCTGTCGAACCACCCCGCTTCCGAACCTTCGCCAACGAACCCTCCCGCCTGAACGGTCGCCTCTCGCACCCCGATTTTGAAGAGGCGGTGGGTCACGGCGTGCTGAACCTGACCATAGGGCTCACCCACATGCCAACGCCCGCCGTATCGACCGTGGAAAGACTTTGCGGGTGCACTGCTGCCATCACCGTCGATCCACGGCAATTCCCATAGCCCCGCCAGCAGCGGACTGTCGTCAGGGCGACGGAACAACAGAATCCTGCCTCCTTCACGCACCACGGCAATCTGCCGCCGCAGTGTCATCTTGGCGCGTGACCGACTCTTCTCCGGATACTCCTCCAAAGATCCTCGCAACCGTGCCTGGCATCGGCACGCCAAGGGGCACAGAGGGCAGAGGGGGTTGCGTGGACGACAGATCCTCGCCCCTAGCTCCATCAGTGCCTGATTGCTATCACCGGGCCGCCTCGGGTCCAGTAGCTTGCCAGCAGAGGCTTCCACCAGTTTCCGCGCTGGGCCTTGCCTGGGGTTGCCCGCAATACGGAAAAGCCTGGTAATGACTCGTTCCACATTCCCGTCCACCGCGGGTTCGACCCGATCGAAAGCAATGCTCCCCACTGCGGCGGCTGTATAAGCACCCACTCCGGGAAGCCGCTTGAGCTCGCTGACGCTACGAGGAACGCTGCCACCCGACTCGACGATCTGATTTGCTGCCCGGTGCAGCAGGCGAGCTCGCCGGTAGTAGCCCAGACCGGACCACAACCCCAGGACCTGCTCGACCGGCGCTGCCGACAAGTCCTGTATTGTGGGAAACCGTTTCAAGAACCTTTCGTAGTAGGACAAGACAGTCTCGACCCGCGTCTGCTGAAGCATGACCTCCGAGACCAGAATGGCGTAGGGGTCTCGCGTTCGTCGCCAGGGTAGATCGCGTCGGTTCTGTTGGTACCACTGCAGCAGTTCTGCTCCAGTTGGGTCATTCTCCTGTTGTGTGTTGACGCCGCGCATCATTTCAGCCACCCACCGTGCCAGTGCCGCGGATTCTAGCTCGTCTTCTGCCTGAGAAATCCTTGCTAGACTTCGACCCCTTATTCTGGAACAGTTGGCGCCCTGACACCCATGCGACGTCTCCTGATTGTCTTCGCGCTCCTCCTTGTGCTCGCTATTGGTATGGCGATGGTGGGGATCTTCTTCTCCGCCGGCCGATCACCGGCCCTCGGTGGCTCGCGAGTCCTGACCTGGAAGCTCGATGCACCGCTGGTGGATTACTCCGAGACGCCCGATCTTCAACTCTTCCGCCGTCGCTCTCCACAAGGCCTGGCAAGTCTCCACCGGCTGCTCGTTCAAGCACGCAACGACCCGGATGTCAAAGGGCTTGGAATCTACATTCAGAACGCCCGCTTCGGATTTGGCAAGGCGCAGGAGCTTCGATCCCTTCTGCAGTCCATTGCCGCAGCAGACAAGTTTGTCGACTGCTATCTCGAGACCGCCGGCGAGGGCACCAATGGTACCCTGGCCTACTATCTCGCCTCGGCCTGTCAGCGAATAACCCTCTCTCCCCTCGGGGAGCTCAACACTGTCGGGATTTACTCGGACAGCCCGTTTGTCCGGGGAACCCTGGACAAGCTTCAGATCGAGCCGCAGTTTCTCCATGTCGGCGACTACAAGAGTGCGGCGGAGTTCTACACCGAGACCCAACATTCGGCCCCAGCGGAAGAGGCGCTAGCCGCAGTCCTCGACGATCTCTTCGATCAGATCGTTACCGCCATAGCCGAGTCTCGCAAGCTCGATCCCGAGCATGTCCGGCGGTTGATCGATTCGGCCCCTCTACCCGCGGAACAAGCTCTCGAGGAGGGTCTGATCGACGAGATTACTTATCCCGACATCTTCGAGTCGCGCCTCGCCGATATGACCGCTGGCAAATCGACGCTGGTTCCTCTCGAAGACTACCCCTCCATATCCACCGCCTTCGGCAGAGAACGGATTGCGGTGGTCTTTGCCCAGGGCACGATTGTCCGTGGTGGGAACGGCACCGATCCCTGGTCGCAGCAGCGATTCATTGGCGCGGACAGTCTGCGGCAGATTCTCCGTCAATTGGCGGAAGATGACCGTGTGTCCGGGGTCGTTCTCCGAGTGGATAGTACTGGCGGCTCACCCGTCGCGTCGGATCTCATTCTGCGTGAGTTGGAGCTGCTGGCGGAGAAGAAACCCCTGGTGGTCTCCATGTCCGACGTGGCCGCCTCTGGTGGCTACTACATCTCGGTCAAGGCGACCAAGATCGTCGCCGAGCCCGCCACGATCACGGGCTCTATCGGTGTGGTGGGCGGCAAGCTGGCCACCCGTCGCTTTCAACAAGAGCTGCTAGGCATCTCACATGACACTCTCAGCCGAGGAGCCAATGCTGACTTCTTCTCCTCTCTGGATCCATTCTCTCCCCAGCAGGCGGAACAGTTTCAAGCATCGATGGAGAGAGTGTACGAGACCTTTCTCGGCCACGTAGCGGCAGGGCGCGATTTGTCTCTCGAGGAGGTCGAGGGTATAGCTGGGGGGCGTATCTGGACGGGCCGCCAGGCTCTAGAGATCGGGCTGGTCGATGAGATTGGTGGTCTCGAGCATGCCGTGGCACTGGTCAAGGAGGCGGCCGGCCTCGCTCCTGACACCTCGATCGATCTCGACTTCCATCCACGGCCCCCGAATCTGTTGGAGTTGCTGAGCCGCACCCTCACACCCTTTTTGGCAACCCGGGCCCCACGATTCCCCCTGCTGCCGGATCTGCGGACACCTTACGCCCTGGAGCTCCCGGCTGAGATCGTCAGCCTATTCCGACCCTTCTGACGACTGAGAATCCCGTTTGTTCAACGGGGCGGTGCCAGGCCTGCAAGATGCAAGACTTCCTAATCTTGCATCTTGCAGGCCTGGCACCGTCTTTTCGCTATGCTATGATGCCGCGGCTCGGCTCAATCGGTCGCGGTACGTTGCACAGTATCTAGATCCACAGCTTTTCCACAGGGTGTGGAAAAGTTCTATCGCCATGGCCCAAACTCTCTGGTATCGTCTGCAATCGCAATTGCGAAGGGAGTTGGATCCCGAGGAATACTCGACCTGGTTTGCACCTCTCCAGGTGCGCTCGGAAAAGGACGATTGCCTCGAATTGCTGGCGCCAAATCTGCGTTTTGTCGCCACTCTCGAGGAGAGCTACCGCAGCCACGTGGACCGTGCTATCTCTGGTCTCGAGGGTCCGGCTTTCAAGGTTCTCTTCACCGTTCAGGATACTCCTCAGGTGCAAAAACTTCCCGCTGCTCGGTTCAACTCTCGCTACGAGTTCGAGACTTTCGTGGTCGGCAGCTCCAATCAGTTCGCCCACGCTGCAGCACGGGCGATCGCTGAGAATCCGGCTCGTTCCTACAACCCGTTGTTTCTCTATGGCGGGGTCGGACTGGGTAAGACCCACCTCCTCCACGCCATCGGGCACACGATTCAACGCCAGCACCCGAACCTGCGAGTGATGTATCTACCCGCCGAGCAGTTCGTCAACGAACTCATCAGCTCGCTGCGGTTCAACCGGATGCCTGATTTTCGCGAGCGTTATCGCAATATCGATGTCTTCATGGTCGATGACATCCAGTTTCTGGCCAACAAGGAACGGACACAGGAGGAGTTCTTCCATACCTTCAACACCCTCTACTCCAGCCAGAAGCAGATCGTTCTTTCCTCCGATTCTTCGCCGCGCAACATACCGGCACTCGAAGAACGTCTTCGCAGTCGCTTCGAATGGGGACTCATCGCCGATATTCAGCCACCCGATCTCGAAACCAAGATCGCCATCTTGAGGCGTAAGTCCGATCACGAGGGAACCGAGCTCTCAGATGATGTCGCGCTCTTTATCGCCAGGCAGGTGAAGTCCAACATCCGCGAGCTCGAAGGGATGCTGAACCGGGTGATCGCATTCGCCTCTCTTACCGGCCGTCCCCTGACGCTGGAGCTCGCCAAGGAAACCCTCAAAGACATTCTTCCGGCCGAGCACCAACGTGTACTGGCACCCGAGATCACCAAATTCGTTGCCCGGCACTATGGACTCAAAGTCAGCGAGATCAAGAGCCGCAACAACGCCAAGCAGATCGCGTTTCCCCGCCAAGTCGCCATGTACCTGTGCAAACAGCTTACGGACCTGTCCTACCCTGATATCGGCAAGCAGTTCAACAACAAGCATCACTCCACCGTGATGTATTCGGTGGAAAAGATCGAAAAACTGCGCGCCGACGACACCGAGCTCGACCGCACCCTAGAGCGAATGGCACAACACTTTGTCTAGCGTCCACTAGAAACCTGTGGAAGGTTTGCGGATTCTGTTCGCGGCTGGTCTTTTTTCCACTTTCTCCACAGGCTCTACACAGCACATCTCCACTCTCTGCGGAACCATCAAGAGGCTGGGAAAGGCTGGGAAAAACGGCGTTTTCCGGGTTTTCCGACCGCTCTACTACGACTTCTCCTGTGATATATTCACTTCTCCCTTCTAGACGGAGGAGACCCCATGGAAATCCGCGTCAAACGCTCCGAGCTGCTCAATGAGCTTGTACCCATGCAAGGAATCGTCGAGCGGCGAACCACGATTCCCGTCCTCTCTCACATCCTCTTACGGGGTGACGGTGATCAGTTGGGTCTGGCCGCTACAGATCTCGATGTTTCCCTCACCACATCCTGTAGGGCCGACGTGAACGGAGAGGGAGGAATTGCGGTTCAGGCGCGAAAGTTCGTGGAGATCATCCGCGCTGTGGTAGGTGACGAGGTCGAGCTCGCAGTCGAGGACGAGAAGCGCTTGACAATTTCAGCGGGCAAATCTCGGTTCAAGATCAATGGGCTTTCACCAGAGGACTTTCCCACCCTGCCGGATGTCAAAGAGGATGAGGGAATCCCAATTCCCTTCGCACAGTTCAAGGCGATGATCGGCAAGATCATCTTCGCCGTCTCTACCGAAGAGTCTCGTTTTCAGCTCAATGGCGCCCTTGTTCGGCTCAAAGACGAAGGGTTGGAGTTGGTAGCCACAGATGGCCATCGTCTAGCCTTGGTGGAGAATCCTCTAGCCGGCAGCAAGGATGGCGAAGGGGTTTTGGTGCCGCGGAAGGCTTTGCAGGAGTTGCTGCGTTTCGAGGGCGAAGAGACCGTTACCTTTCGGCGCGGCGAGCACCATCTCTCCTTTCGACTCGGTCAGCGAGAGCTGATTTGTCGGATCCTCGAGGGGACCTTTCCCGACTACGAGCGGGTAATCGCCAAGGACAATGACAAGAAAGTCGTCTTCGACCGCAGGAATCTTGCCGAAGCCGTCCAGCGCGTGGCACTACTGACCGGGGATCGAGCTCGCGCCGTGAGTATGGTCCTCGAAGATCAGCAGCTGATAATCTCAGCCGCCAACCCCGATCTTGGTGAAGCGACCGAGGAGCTCGATTGCGAGTATGGTGGCTCCGAGATCCGTCTGGGTATCAATCCTGATTACATGGGACAATTTCTCGCCGCAGTCGGCACCGAAAAGGTCTACTTCGAGCTCAAGGACGAAAACACACAGGCTATCGGATTCCCCGTAGACGGAAGCGACCAACGGTACCTGTGCGTCATCATGCCCATGCGAATCTAGAAGCATTTCTTGCTCGGAGTGCTCTCTCAGCTCACCTGTCGTTCCTTCCGTAACCTGGAAGATACCCACTGGCAACCGGGACCCGGCTGCCACCTTGTTCTGGGACCCAATGGGGCCGGCAAGACCAGCCTTCTCGAGGCCATCTACGTCCTGGCGACAACCCGGAGTTTTCGAACCTCTCGGATTCTCGACTGCCCACGCCATGGCAGCGGCGAGTTTCACTTGGAGGGGGAAATCGAGGGTGACCAGCGGTTTCATCTCGAAACAGGGTTGGCGGTAGCAGCCGGGCGTTATCGCGGGGTAAATGGTCGCACCAGCAGCCTTATAGACCATTTACGCGTACTGCCCATTGTGGCCTGGACAGCCGAGGATACAGAGCTTTTTCATGGCCCCCCGGAGCGGCGCCGACGATTCCTCGATCAGGGAATTGTCGGTACCCGACCGGCGGCTCTGGAGGTTCTGGCTCGGTTTCGTCGATGTCTGGTGCAAAAGCGGCAGTTGCTGGCCCGTGGGGGTAAGGGTCTCGCTTCGTGGAACGAGATTCTGGCTGGAACTACGAACGAGTTGATGATCCTGCGCCGTCAGTATGTAGAGGACTTGTCAGTGGCGTTGGATCGAGTTCTCGCCACCTGTGACCTGGATCTGCGAGAAGTGAGCCTTGAATACCGTCCTTCTATACAGGTGGATGACGACCGAGTTGAAGACATTCTTGCGGTATTGGAAGAAGCCAGTCGAAACGAACGCAGAGAGGCTCGACCCTTGGTAGGTCCACAACGGGATGAAGTGGTGATCCGTTGGGGTGGTCACCAAGCGCGACGGGTACTTTCTGCCGGTGAAAGGAAGCTGCTGGGATTACTGTTGACTGCAGCTCGGGCCCGGGTGCTAGAAAACGCTGGTCGGTCTCCGATTCTGCTGCTCGATGATGTGGATAGTGAGTTGGACGAGGAGCGATTGACGTCGGTTTTGGGCTGTTTTCAGGGCGTCAATCAGACCTTTGTCAGCTCGAGTCGGCGCTCACCTTGGAGGGCGGATTTTGGGGTTACCCGATGGGAGTTGAAGGCGGGTCGGCTGAGTCCTGAAAATGGTCTACAAAAAGCTACCTAAGTATGTTAAAAATCAACAACTTAAAGTTTGATTTTCAAGTCCCCACATGATAGTGTTCGAGCCGGCTTTTGAGGGTGCAAACTTCTGGCCGAGAAGGACCCGACGACAAGGTTTCAAAGAGGCCTCGAGAGAGCCCCTTCGGGTGCCTGATGAGGCGCCCGAAGCCAGGAGATTTCCAGAGTAGCAAAGAGGGGGAAGGTTTTGACTACTGGCGAGAATACGTACACCGCTGAGAACATCAAGGTTCTCAAGGGTCTCGAGGCGGTACGGAAACGGCCTGGAATGTATATCGGTGATACCGACGATGGCTCGGGGCTTCACCATATGGTTTTCGAACTGGTGGACAATTCCATCGACGAAGCGCAGGCCGGCTACAGCACCAAGGTCGAGGTCACGATTCATACCGACAATTCGGTCACGGTCGAGGATGACGGCAGGGGAATCCCGGTAGACGTCCACAAGGGGGAGGGTCGTTCCGCAGCCGAGGTCATCATGACCGAGCTTCACTCGGGCGGTAAGTTCGACAGTAATTCCTACAAGGTTTCAGGTGGCCTTCATGGCGTCGGCGTTTCCGTGGTGAATGCCCTGTCCGAGAATCTGGAGTTGGAGATCAAGCGCGACGGGAAGGTCTGGTATCAGAACTTCCGTCGGGGTCTGGCCGACTCACCCATCAAGGCCATTGGCAAGACCAAGCGTACCGGTACGAAGATCCGGTTCTTTCCCGATAAGAAGGTCTTCTCGGAGACGACCTTCCACTACGAGACGCTGGCCCAGCGTTTACGGGAATTGGCATTCCTCAACAAGGGAGTGCGGATTCAGCTTGCCGACGAGCGTAACGACAAACACGACGACTTCTCCTATTCGGGCGGCATCCAGAGTTTTGTGGAGCACCTGAATCGCAATAAGACCCCACTCCACAAGAAACCCATCTACCTCGAAGATGTCCGCGACGATGACAGCGGTGAGGAGATGGCCGAGATCGCGCTGCAGTGGAACGATGGGTACCAGGAGCAAATCTTCTCTTTTGCCAACACCATCAACAATCGCGATGGGGGCACCCATCTCAGTGGCTTGAAATCGGCCCTTACGCGTACGATCAACGCTTACGCGAATTCCAGCGGCCTATTGAAGAACCTCAAGGAAAACCTAACGGGAGATGATGTTCGAGAGGGTCTGACCGCGGTCGTTTCGATCAAGATCATAGACCCTAAATTCTCCGGTCAGACCAAGGACAAACTGGTCTCCTCCGAGGTCAAGGGGTGGGTGGAGCAGGTGGTCAACGATCGCCTGGGTAGCTTCCTGGAGGAGAACCCGAGAATCGCCAAGCGCATCATCGGCAAGTGCGTCGAAGCGGCCCGCGCCCGAGAGGCGGCGCGCAAGGCCCGGGAGTTGACCCGGCGCAAGGGGGCGCTGGATGCATCCAGCCTGCCCGGCAAGCTCGCCGATTGCAGCGAGCGCAACCCAGAGTTTTGCGAGCTCTTCCTGGTCGAGGGCGAGTCGGCCGGCGGTACCGCCAAGCAAGGTCGCGACCGGCGCTTTCAGGCCGTGCTGCCACTCAAGGGGAAAATTCTCAACGTGGAGAAGGCCCGCTTCGACAAGATGCTCTCGTCAGAGGAGATCAAGACCATGATCTCGGCTCTGGGTACGAGCATCGGCAAGGAGGACTTCGACATCTCCAAGCTGCGCTACCACAAGCTCGTCATCATGTGTGACGCGGATGTCGACGGGAGTCATATTCGGACTCTCATTCTTACGTTCTTCTTCCGCCAGATGCCGGAGATCATCCATCGGGGCTATCTCTATGTAGCCCAGCCGCCACTGTACAAGGTTGCCGAGGGCAGGAAAGAGACCTATCTGAAGGACGAGTCGGAGTACCACGCCTTTCTGGTCCAGCGGATACAGGACAACTGGCAACTGGGCATCGGCAGCAATGGAGGGAAAAGACTCAAGGGCACACGCCTGGCGAGCTATCTGGAGCAGGTAGAAGGCTTTCGCGAGCAGATGAGCAGGCTCGTCTCGCGTGGATATCCGGAAGATGCCCTGAAAGTGGCCCTTCTACAGGGGTTGACCGATAAGAAGTCGCTGAAAGATCAGGAGAAGCTCTGTCAGCTCGGCCAGATCATCGAGGCGTCCGGATTCCATACTGTCGATGTGGGACAGGATGAAGAGCACGGCACTGGGTTTATCTCCTTCATGAGCCGCCGCGATGGAGTGGAGCGCGAAGTACGACTCGATTGGAATCTCGTCTCGACGGCCGAGTACCGTGCCATGGCCCGCAACAAACAGGGACTCGAAGCTCTCGCTGTCAGTGATTTCATCCTCAGCAAGGGCGAGGAAGAGCAGAATCTGGACAGTCTAGAGGCGGTGTTGGAAACCCTCTATGCCGGCGCCAAAAAGGGACTCTCAATCCAGCGCTACAAGGGTTTGGGCGAGATGAATGCCGAGCAGCTCTGGGAGACGACGATGGATCCGGAGAAGCGGCGCTTGTTGCGTGTGCAGATCGAGGACGAAGTGGGTGCCGACGATCTTTTTAGCGTCCTCATGGGCGACCAGGTCGCGCCACGCCGCGAGTTCATCGAGAAGAACGCCCTCAACGTCAAGAACCTGGACATCTGAGTTCACGATGCCGGGCGTGCCCGTTACCGGCAAATCAGTGAGGAACCATGAGCGAAAACGATCGCGTATTGCCGTTTGACAATTCGACCCCGGTCGACATCGAAGACGAGCTCAAACGCAGTTACATCGACTACGCCATGAGCGTGATCGTGGGTCGCGCCCTGCCCGATGTCCGTGACGGTCTCAAACCGGTGCATCGGCGCGTGCTTTACGGGATGTTCGAGGGGGGTAGCACCTCCGGCAAGCCCTACAAGAAGTCGGCTCGCATCGTCGGTGATGTCATGGGTAAGTACCACCCCCACGGCGACGCGGCGATCTACGACACGGTGGTGCGCATGGCCCAGGATTTTTCCATGCGTTATCCACTGGTGGATGGCCAGGGAAACTTCGGTTCGGTGGACGGCGACAGCGCCGCGGCCATGCGTTATACCGAGGTGCGGCTGACCAAGCTCGCCGAAGAGATGTTGAAGGCGGACATCGACAAGGAAACCGTCGATTGGTCTCCCAACTACGATGGCTCCCTGATGGAGCCGCAGGTGCTTCCAGCGCGGTTTCCCAACCTGCTGGTCAACGGTAGCTCCGGGATTGCTGTCGGCATGGCGACGAACATCCCGCCCCACAATTTGAACGAGACAGTGGATGGCCTGATCGCGCTCATCGAAAATCCTGATGTCAGCCCCGAGGAGTTGATGAAGATCATCCCCGGCCCGGACTTTCCGACACGTGGATTCATCCACGGACTAGAGGGCATTCGCACCGCCTACACCACCGGACGCGGCGGGATTCAGATGCGGGCGCGGGCCGTGATCGAGACCCAGCGACGGGGTGAGCGGCAATCGATTGTGGTGACCGAAATCCCTTATCAGGTCAACAAGTCGAAGCTGGTCGAGCAGATTGCTCGCCTCATCCGCGAGAAAAGGATTGAGGGAATCAGTGATCTGCGCGACGAGTCGGACCGAGATGGCATTCGAGTCGTGCTCGATGTCAAACGCGGCGAGATACCAGAGATCATCTTGAACAAGCTCTACAAGATGACACAGATGCAGACAACCTTCGGCATCATCCTGCTGGCCATCGTCGAGAATCAACCCCGGGTCCTGACTCTGCGACAACTACTGGAGCATTTCCTCAATCACCGCAAGACGGTGGTGGTACGACGCACCCGATTCGATCTGCGCAAGGCGGAGGAGCGGGCCCATGTGCTCGAGGGCATCCTCAAAGCGCTGGACCAGCTCGACGAGATCATTACCACGATTCGCTCCAGCCAGACCCCGAAAGAAGCGCGGGGACGCCTGGTAGAGGAGTTCGCGTTCAGCGAGATCCAAGCGCAGGCCATCCTCGACATGCGCCTGCAAAAGCTCACCGGGCTGGAGCGCGAGAAGGTGGTGGAGGAGTACGAAGAGTTGATGGCCCTGATCGAGCGACTACGGGCGATCCTGGCCTCGGACAGGCTGGTGCTCGAGGAGATCCAGGGGGAGCTGTTGAAGATCAAAGAGATCTATGGCGACGAGCGCCGAACCGAGATCATCCCCGAGACCCACGAGATCTCCATCGAGGACATGATCGCTGATGAGGACATGGTGATCACCGTCACCAACTCGGGCTATATCAAACGTTCGCCCCTCTCTCTGTACCGCGCGCAACAGCGCGGCGGCAAAGGGCGCATGGGAATGGTCACCAAGGATGAGGATTTTGTCGAGCATCTGTACGTGGCGTCCGCCCATAGCTACATCCTGGTCTTTACCGAAACCGGCAGGGTTCACTGGTTGAAGGTGCATGAGATCCCGCAAATGGGCCCTGCAGCCAAAGGGAAAGCGATCGTCAACCTGTTGCGGCTCGAGAACACCGAACGGGTTGCAACGACGGTGGCGGTGCGCGAGTTCTCTCCCGAGCGCTTTTTGGTCTTTGCAACCGAGAAGGGGACGGTGAAAAAAACCCGGCTGTCCGCCTATTCCAACCCACGGGCGGGTGGCATAATCGCCATCAATATTGACCAGGGAGACCGCTTGTTGGATGTTCGCATGACCGACGGCGAGAGAAACATTCTCCTGGCCACGGCGAAGGGATTCGCTATTCGCTTTTCCGAGAACGACACCCGACCCCTGGGGCGGGCAACTCGTGGGGTGAGGGGGATTACTCTGCGCAAGGGTGATCGAGTCGTAGGGATGGAAGCGCTCGAGGAGGAGGGAGAGATCCTGTCGGTGGCGGAAGGAGCCATTGGCAAGAGGACTCCGGTCGAGCGGTATCGACTGCAGAGTCGAGGCGGCAAGGGGGTTATCAATCTCAAGGTCTCGGCCAAGACCGGACAGGTGGTGGGGGTCAAATATGTGCGTCCCGAGGATGGTCTTATCCTCATCACCCAGGATGGCAAGATCATCCGCATCAGCGTGGAAGGTGTGCGAGTCAGCGGCCGGTCGACCCAAGGCGTCAAGCTGATGAACCTGGGCGAAGAGGATCGCCTGGTCGCAGTGGCCAAGTTGGCGATCCGTGCCGAGAACGAGGACGCCGAGCTCGAAGAGACCGAAGAAGACCGGTCGGCCGAGCCTGTTAATTGATCATCTAGGGGGAAGCATCATCACCGACTCCACGACAGGTGCGAGTTGGATCTTTCGGCTCGCCTGGGTTTTTTATCTATTCCTGGCTCTCGGGGGAGCTCTTTGGCTGGGCTGGCGCGAGGGGCGGATCGGTCTTGAGCACTTCTTCGACGCCGGACCCTGGTGGATGG
>Ga0255055_10001503_pt1 | contig 16942 bp, 10 predicted proteins | sample JV7_2_27_MG_FD_188633 | JGI IMG/M metagenome (GOLD analysis project Ga0255055, IMG submission 188633) | Seawater microbial communities from Jervis Inlet, British Columbia, Canada - JV7_2_27 | ecosystem: Environmental > Aquatic > Marine > Inlet | place: Canada: British Columbia | collected... | reverse complement strand
TCCCTCGGGCATCTGCAGACTGGGGAAGACGCCCCGCAGGTACTCGGCGATGTCGTCACCGCCCAGCGGGTTCAGCTTCACGCGCCGCAGGCCCAGCTCTCGGTGGCGGGCCGCGTAGAACCGCTCCAGCGGCGGTGCGTCCTCGTCGCGTCCCAGCTGCAGGGACTCCAGCGTGGAGCCGCACACGAGGAGCGCGGGCTCCTTTTGCTGCATCAGCATCCGCAGCAGCAGCAACGAAGCCTCGTCGGCGTAGTGCAGGTCGTCCGCGAGGAGGATCATCGGGCGGAAGTCCACGACCCGGGGCAGGAAGCGCGCGAGCGTGCCGAATATGCCCTGTCGCAGCAGGGTCTCGTCTTCGCCGCTCGGCGGCGCGCCTTCCCGGGCCAGTTGCGGCAGCACGTGGGCCAGGTAGCCGAGCTCCCGCTTGCTCAGTCCCGGGAAGACTCCCTGTCCGCTGTCCGCCCGCTCGTTGAGCAGGGCCACCAGGATGCGCGACACGAGGTAGTACGGCCGGTAGCCCTCCTGCTGGTCGCCCGACACTTTGACCACGGAGTACGCGGTGTTGCCGGCGAGGTTCGATCGCACCGTCTCGAGGAACGCGCTCTTCCCCATTCCGGGGCTGCCTTCCACGAGGAGGAACTGGCTCTCACCCCGAGCGAGCGCCTCGAGCGCGTCCGACACCACGGAGAGCTCGTCGTCGCGTCCGGCGATGCCCGTCGCGATCAGGCGGTGGAGTGCGGTCTTCGGGAACACCCTTCCGGGGTCCACTTCGGCTGCGCTTGCGGCCTGGTTCCTTCCGGACTGCTTCGCGTGATACAGGGCGGTGTCCGCCGACTGGAACAGCGCCTTGGGGTCCCTTCCGTCGTCGGGGGCGCAGGCAACGCCGACGCTCAGCGTGATCGGCAGCGTGATCCCTGCCTCGCGCAGCCGGAAGGGACGGTCCCGCGTGAGCTGCAACAGGCGGTCCGCTACTCCCGCCGCTTCCACACGAGAGGTCTTGGGCAGCAGCAGAATGAACTCGTCGCCCGCGAACCGGATCGGGATTCCGGTCGTGCCGGCCAGGTCCTTGAGCAGGGCGGCCATCCAGGTGAGCACCTGGTCGCCGATGTCGTGGCCCTGCGTGTCGTTGATCTGTTTGAAGTGGTCCAGGTCGATGAGGAGCAGTGAGAGCCGGCTCTCCTTCTCACTGTCCCACTGGACCTTGTGCTCCAGATAGCTACGCAGGTAGCGACGGTTGTGGATGCCCGTCAGCTCGTCCTCGAACACGAGCCGTGAAGGGTCCTTCCCCACATGTTGCAGGAAGTCGACCAACTCCACGTACTGTGACGGACTGGACTCTCTGACTCCGGTCACCCTGCTGGATCCTCTCTCGGCTCGGCTGAGGGAAAGGCGCCCCGGTCCGTCGAGCGGTCTCCGGGACGGAGGCGAGCACGGCAGAAGATGAGGCACTCGGTGAAACGGGGCAATTCGGGGCGGCGCCCTCGGCCTGCTCCAGGCTCGTAAGTGCCCTAGTGTTACACAGTTACGCGGTCGAGACCGTGATGGCTCTCACAGTACGGTGCGGCCGCCGTGCTTCCCGGCCGCGTAGCCCGGCACGGACGATGTCACTGCAAGTCTCTGCCTGTCATAGGGTTGGCGGCTCACCTCGAACAGCGCTGTGCTCCCGCGATGTGACCTATGGCCTAGCCGCATCCCGGAGGGGTCCTTATCCTGGGCGCTCCCGTCGCCCCCTCCCGCGATCGGAACCCCAGTAGTCATGCGAGGTCACCGTGGGAACCGCCGAGCTCATCTCGGACCGCTGGCAGACGCTGCGCCGCAATCCGGTCACGTGGATCGCGGCCGGAGCGTTCATGGTCACTCTCTTCCCCTACGTATTCCCCGTCCTCTCGCCCGGCGCGCTCGAGTACTTCGCGGACTGGTACGCTGATTTCCCCCTGATGCTGACCGCCATCGTTGCGTTCCAATACCGACGCAGTCGAATGGCACGACCGACCGAACGCCGGTTCTGGGATCTCTGGACGGCTGCATTCGTCTGCTGGTTGATCGTGCGCGTGTTCTACGCCGTGACGCCGATGGAGTACATCCAGTGGTGGTTTGACCTGGTCGTCGACTCGCTGTACTTGCTGTTCTACCTGTGCATCGTCCTCGCTCTCGAGCTGCGGCCGGACCGTCCGGTGCAGAGGAGTCTCTCGACGATGCGGCGGTGGATCGAGGCCGCTGGTGCGGCGGCGTTCCTGCTCGCCCTCCTCCTCTACTACGCCATCATACCGGGCATCCTGAGTCCGGATGCGTACTGGACCTGGGTGCCGTCCCTGGCCCTGTACGTCACTCTCGACGCGGTCATTCTACTGCGTCTGCTCTACGTCCGTCACGACTGCGGATCGCCGCTTTGGCGCAGCATCTACGGATGGCTCGCGGCTGCGACGGCTCTCTGGCTGGTGGCCGACCTGCTCGAGGTGCTCACATACGCGGAATTCGTCCCGCTGTCCGCGTCCGGCACACGGTGGGACCTGATCTGGTATGCACCCTTTGTGCCGGTGATACTGGCAGCACTCCTACCCGAACAGCCGTTCGAAGCCGAGCCGAGCGGCGACGACACCTTCATCGAGGGACCGGAGCCGCGTCGTGGGAGGGGGAGCATGCTGGTGCTGTACGCGGTCCTCCTACCGACCCTGCACTTCACCTTTTACGGCATCGGGCTCGGAGATCCCGAGAGCCACGGGCCGCGCGAGATACTGCTGTTGCTGGCGGCCGTGATCCTCGGAGGGCTCGTGTTGAGCTGGCAGCGCCTGCTCCAGTGGGAGAACCGCCGTCTCGATGCCGAGCGGAAGCTCAACGAGGAGCGCCGCCTGGAAACCGTGCGGCGGCTGGAGCGGGAGCGGGCGGAGAAGGAGCTCGTGTCCGAGCAGCGTGCGCTGGAAGCCCAGCTTCAGCAGGCGCAGAAGATGGAGGCGGTGGGACAGCTCTCGGGTGGCATGGCGCACGACTTCAACAACGTCCTCACCGTGATAATGGCCAACGCTGACCTCGTGGACGCGGCGCTGCCTGGCGAATGCCGTCGTCAGCGCTCTGATCTCCACGAGCTCAGGGAGGCTGCGCGCCGGGGGGCCGCCATGGTCAAGCGGCTGCTTGGGTTCAGCCGACGGGCAATGCTCGCACCGCGGCCGGTCAATCTGCCGGGGCTCGTCGACGAGATCCTGGTTGCGCTTCGGCATCTCATACCCGAGACCATCATCATCGAGTTCAGCGCCGAGCAGCACGCACAGTCAGTGCTCGCCGACCCAGGGGCGGTTGAACAGATACTGATCAACCTCGCCACGAACGCCCGCGATGCCATGCCGGAGGGTGGGACCCTCACCGTCGATGTTAGCCCGGCGCGACTCGACGAGCGGCACCGGGCCATCCACGGCTGGGGCGATCCCGGCGATTACGTGTGTCTCTCGGTGCGCGACCGCGGTTGCGGCATGAACGAAGAGACGAGGGCCCGGGTGTTCGAACCGTTCTTCACGACGAAGCAGCCAGGTGAGGGCACGGGTCTCGGTATGGCGATGGTCTACGGTCTCGTGAAGCAGCACCGTGGCTTCGCCGACGTGGAGAGCACGCCGGGTCAGGGCACTACTGTGCGGATCTACTTCCCGGCAGGGGGGGAGTTCGCGATGGAGGTGGGGCTCGATGGGCTGGAGGGTGCGCTGCCGAGGGGAACCGAAACGATACTCCTCGTGGAGGACGAGGTGGGCATTCGCCGTGCCGCTGAGCGCGCGCTGGACCTGTACGGCTACAAGGTGATCGTCGCGGGCGACGGAGTTGAGGGTCTGCGGCTATTCGAAGAGTCGGCGGGAGAGATCGCCCTGGTGATCTCCGACGTCGTGATGCCGAAGATGAACGGCCACGACCTGTACAAGGCGATCCGGGAGAGGAGCCCCGCGACCAAGTGCATCCTCATGAGCGGGTATGCGGATCGTGGCCGGCTGCAAGCTGGTGAGATCGGGGCAGCCATCCCGATGATTGCCAAGCCGTGGGCGCTCGGCGAGCTGCTGCGGCAGGTGAGGGGCGCGCTGGATGGGGGAGGGAGCTAGACCCTCCCATCGGTTGCTCGATGAAACATCCCTGAGCAAATTGACGTACATGGGAGATGTGGGGGCGCGGCACCGCAACGCTCCCGGGCATCTGATCATCGAACAAGGTATGGGGGCGCACCGGCCTGTTGCTCCACGGCCGGAGCGTGGCCCGAGCCATACCGCTTCCCGATCCTGGAGTCCTGGGTGCAGACTGTTGCACTGGCGCGACTGAAGGCTGTCCTGGCGGATCGCTACGTCATCGACCGCGAGTTGGGACGTGGTGGGATGGCCGTCGTGTACCTGGCGCAGGACCTGAAGCACGGCCGGCCGGTGGCCATCAAGGCGTTGCGGCCGGAGTTGGCGGCCGCCCTGGGTACGGAGCGGTTCCTGCGCGAGATCGAGACGGCCGCGCGGCTGAACCACCCACACATCGTACCCCTCTACGACTCCGGCAACGCCGACGGTGTGCTGTACTACGTGATGCCGTTCATCGAGGGAGAGACGCTGCGTGATCGGATCACTCGCAGCGGGCGACTCTCGCTGGACGAGGCGCTGCACATCGCGCGCGAAGTGGGGAGCGCGCTGAGTTACGCGCACAGCAAGGACGTCATCCACCGCGACATCAAGCCCGCCAACATCCTGCTGTCGGGCGGCCATGCCGTGGTAGCCGACTTCGGCATCGCGCGCGCCATCAGCGCTTCGGGCGGCCCCGGACTCACGCAGGCCGGGATCGCGGTCGGGACACCGCAGTACATGAGCCCGGAGCAGGTCGTGGGTAGCGATACCCTGGATGGCCGCAGCGACATATACAGCCTCGGGTGCGTCGTCTACGAGATGCTCGTGGGCGGTCCCCCGTTCGACGGCAAGACGGCGCAGGCGATCATCGCGAAGCGGTTCAAGGACCCCCAGCCCAACCTCGAGGAACTCGATCACACCGTGCCGGTCGATACGCGTCAGGCCCTGATGAAGGCCTTCGCAACCGAGCCCGAGGACCGCTACGACACGGCGTCCACCTTCGTCAAGGAGATGGGCGTGCCACCGAGCGGGGGCGAGCCGCTGGCGCGCCGCCTGGGAGTGCTCGGCGTGGGCGGGCTGTACCTGGCGCTGTCGCTCATCCTGCTCGCCGTAACGCAGTTCCTGCTGGTCCAACTGGGGCTCCCCGACTGGGTCATGCCCGGCGTGGCCGTGCTGCTGCTGATAGGGCTACCCGTGACGGCGGCGGCCGCTCACTCGGAGATCCGAATTGCCGACGGGAAGCCGCCGCTGCTGCCGTTCCTGAACTGGAACAACGCGATGCGCGGGGGCGTGCTTGCCATGGGAGGGTGGTCCGCGCTCGTGGCGGGCTACATGGGCATGCGCCTGCTGGGAGTGGGTCCGGTTGGGACCCTGGTGGCGGCCGGCGTGCTCGAGGAGCGCGAGCGGGTCGTGGTGGCGGATTTCCAGAACCGCACCGCCAACTCCCTGTTGGGGCGAGCGGTCACCGAGGCGTTCCGCGTGGACCTGGCGCAGTCGCCTGTCGTGACGTTGATGTCTCCCGCTTCGGTCACTCGGGTGCTGACGCTGATGGAGCGGCCCGCCGACGAGCCGGTCACGGAGGAGGTCGCGCGAGAGGTGGCGCTGCGCGAGGGTCTCAAGGCCGTCGTGGCGGGCGACGTGACGGCGGTGGGAGCTAGCTATGTGCTGTCTGCCCGCATGGTTTCGGCGCAGGACGGCAATCTACTCGCGGCGTTCCGCGAGACGGCGGCCGACTCGACGGAAATAATCGACGCCGTCGACCGCCTGTCCGACAGGTTGCGCAGTCGCATCGGTGAATCGCTGAAGTCGATCCGGGCCAGCGATCCGCTCGCCGCGGTCACCACGGAGTCGCTCGAGGCGCTGGTCAAGTACTCGCAGGCCATGCAGCTGGTCAATCAGGGCGAGGTAACCGAGGCCCTCCAACTGCTGCGCGACGCTGTCGAGCTCGACACCGCATTCGCGATGGCCTACCGGAAGATCGGGGTCGCGGCATTGAGCAGGGCGGAGCAGGTGGATGCCCTCACCAGGGGCTACCGCCACCGTGACCGGCTGACGGACATGGAGCGGAACCTCCTCGAGGCGGCCTACCACACCGTCGTCACGGACGACGAGAACCAGGCCATCGCGGCCTACCAGGCGGTGCTCGCCACGTTCCCGACCCAATACACGGCCCTGAACAACCTCTCGCTCCTCTACATGCAGCGCCGCGACTACGCCACGGCAGAGGCGCTGCTGCAACGCGCCATAGAGGCGGAAGCGAACTTGATGTTCGCGTACGCAAACGTAACCACCGCGCGGGTGGCGCAGGGCAAGTTCGACGAGGCGGAGGAGGCGCAGGCGCGCCTCGCCGAGTACATGCCCGACAGTCCCAACCGGAAGCTGTCGGTGGCGGGGCTCGCGAGTGCGCGGGGCGACTACGACGGGGCCACCGAGATCGTGGAGGCGTTCCGCGAGGAGCAGGACGACGACCCGTTCTGGTCGATTGTCGCGAGCTTCAGGTTGTCGAGCCTCGCTCTCACCAAGGGGAAGATCGCGCAGGGACAGGCTCATCTGGACGACGCCCTCCAGCACGCGACGGCGTTGGAACGGCCCGCGTTGGCGCTGAACAGCGCCGTGCAGCGGGCGTTCGTGGATCTGTGGTACCGTGGAGACAAGACCGGCGCGATGAGGCAGGTGGATGAGGCGCTCGGGCGCTACCCGCTGGAAGAGATGGACCCGCTCGACCGCCCGTACGGGCTGCTTGCCCAGTTCTATGCGCTGGCGGAGGAGCCAGATCGGGCGCGGGCAATGCTCGAGGCATACGAAGCCGCGGTGGAACCGGAGCTGCGCTTCAACTACGAAGAGGCACGCCACACACTGCTCGGCCTGCTCGCCCTCGCGGAGGGACGCCCCCAGGATGCCGTCACCGAGCTGTGGGCCGGCGACGTTGGCGCCTGCTCCATCTGCCAGCTCCCGTTGCTCGGCATGGCGTACGACCAGGCCGGCCAGACCGACTCGGTGATCGCCCTGTACGAGCGCTACGTGAACACGCCGTGGATGGGTCGCGAGAACACAGACTGGCTGGCGCTGGGGTTCGTCTACGAGCGCCTCGGACAGGTCTACGCAGAGCGCGGCGAAACCGAGCGGGCGATGGACTACTACGGGCGCTTCGCGGAGTTGTGGGAGGATGCGGATCCGGAGCTCCAGCCACGGGTGGAGCAGGCGCGAAGGGAGATGACGCGGCTGGCCGGCGAGCCGCGCGGCAACCCGTAACAAGAGCATGCCGGCCCGGTTGGTGTGACAGAGGGCGGTCGAACGACCGCCCTCTCTGCATGTCGGGTCCAGCGGGGCTTCAATCCGGAATCAGGGCGGCAGCCACTCCGGGCCCCCGGGGCCCAGCTGTCTGCGCTCGCTCCCTCCCTGGGCCACGTGCTCGGCCAGTGCGTCCGCCAGCTTGGATAGCTGGTGGGCCCTGGTGCGCGCTACCGTGAAGAAGATCGAGCGCGCCACCACCCACGAGCCGCCCACGAAGAACAGTGCGGCGATGACCGCCGCGCCGGGCGCTCCCGCTTCGATGCCCGTCCCCAGGGAGACGCCGAACCCGCCGCCCCCGGCGCCGCCCATTATGCCACCGAAGAGACCTCCCGCCATCGAGCCCATGTACTCCTCGACCTGGATGAGTGTCCGCCCGTCCACCGGCGTGATGGTGATCTGCAGGCTGCGACCCGTTCCTTGCCCGGGGGCCGTGGTGCTCCACGCGAGCGAGTTGCCGAAGGTGCTGGGGTGCCCCACGATGTTGAGCGCCCTCTGGATCTCACCCACCAGCTGGGGGAACTCCGACTCCCGCACCTCGCCGTCCACGATCCGCTCGAACCGCAGCCGGGTGGGTGCTCCGAGGAACCACGACCAGGTGGACTTCTGTGCCAGGGCAGGCATACCCGGCCTGCTGGTTCGCTGTGGGGTGGCGCCGGAGCGAGCGACATCGCGCACCGCATCCCGCACTCGCGCGGGAGACAGTCCGACCTGAGCGGCAACCTGTTCGAGGCCTCCCTTGGTGAGGAGGTCCGCTTCCTCGGTCGGGTGCTCGGCCTGTGCCTCGGAGGCGCGCTTGATGATCTTCTTGACCTCAGTGTCGCGAAAGCGGCGATGCTCACTCAGCGCCTCGGTGAGCGACTCGCGAAACTCGGTGGCCGACGCGCAACGCTGCCGCGGCCGGAGCGCCAGCGCGGCCACCATTGCCTGCTCGAGGGAGCCCGGAAGGAGGTCGAGCCGCTGCCGGTGCTCCGGCATCGCGTCGATGAAGCGGCTCAGCCGCACCGCCTCCTCTGTGGGCCACATGCCAGGCGGTTCTCCGAGGAGCATCTCGTACAGCACGCAGGCCAGGCTGTACACGTCGGTGCGCTCGTCCAGGTCGCGCGCCCCGGCCGCCTGCTCGGGGCTCATGTAGCCGGGCGTGCCCAGCGCCATACCGGTGCGAGTGAGGTTGGCGCCGCCCGCCGACGTGATTGCCTTCGCTATGCCGAAGTCGGTTACGAGCGCGTGGCCCTCGGAGAACAGGATGTTCTCCGGCTTTATGTCGCGGTGCAGTACGCCGTGCCGGTGCGCGTAGGCGAGCGCACCGGCTACGCGTGCGGTGATGGCCACGGCTCGGCGCGGTTCGAGTACCCGCTCCCGGTTGAGCAACCCGCGCAGCGACTCGCCGTTGATGTACGGCATCACGTAGTAGAGGAAATCGCCCGCCTCACCGGAGTCGTACAGCGCCACTATGTGCGGATGGGTGAGCCCCGCGGCGATCTCGATTTCCTTGAGGAACCGTTCCGTGCCGATGGAGGCCGCCAGCTCCGGGTGCAGCACCTTGACGGCCACGTCGCGGTGGTGCTTGCGGTCGTGGGAGAGATAGACCGTGGCCATTCCCCCGCGGCCCAGCACGCGCTTGAGGGTGTATCGGTCCGCTAACGCTGACCGGAGATCGTCGGACGCGTCGCTCATGTGCTAGAAGGTAGCTGCGAGTGAACTGGAGGAACTAGGCCGGCGGCGTCTGCCCTTTCATTCGCTCTTCGGTAACGAGGTCCACGATCACGTTCACGACCTTGGAGCGGGCGCTGTCCACGTCCTGCTGCCGCATGACCTTGCTCTCGAGCGGCCGCCACTTTTCGCGGCTGATGATCGCATCCTCGAAGCCGCTGAGCGACTCCTGGATGCGGTGGAGATAATCCTTGCCCAGACTTTGCGTCATTTGAAGACCTCTCCAGGGGAAGATTGCGTACCACTCTCAGATACTGCGCACGCCGATGATCGGCAAGGGTCCCGGGGCGGGCTCAATGCGTTGCAATTCCTTCATTTGAGACACTCTGAGCCTTTAGGCTGCGCCCGCCTGGTGCCGCCCGGTCCCTCAGCCCGCGACGTAAGCGGTTGTGATCCATGATGTTAGGAAATGTGGATCTTGAGTCTAAGCGATCGGGAACAGGCGTCATAGTAATTTCACAGTTTCTTACAGTGCGCCCGCCGGTAATAAACCAAACTAGATAGTTCTAATTTCCGATCCGCCCTTGCTGCGGACCGGGAGCCCCTCGTTGAGGGCCGCCGTGGGTGGTCGGCGTCACTGCCACCCCAATCGAAACATACGAATACACTCGGAACGGAGAAGAACCATGTTCTTCCCATCATCACACCCTTGGGTGGCGGGCGAGACGTTGGGTGAACACCTGGAGGAACGGGGTGTGAGCCGACGCGATTTCCTCGCCTATTGCGCCGAGCTGGGTGCCGTCCTCGGGCTGAGCAGCATGATGACGCCCAAGATCGCGAAGGCGCTGCAGGACCAGCAGCGGGCGTCGGTCGTGTGGATTCAGCTGCAGGAATGCACCGGGTGCGTGGAGAGCGTTATTCGCACCGCGCATCCATCGATCGGCGACCTCGTGCTCGACGTCATCTCCCTGGACTACCAGCACACCCTCATGGCGGCGGCGGGCCACGCGGCGGAAGCGGCGGGACAGGCGGCCATGGAGGAGCACTACGGCAGCTACGTGCTCGTCGTGACCGGCTCTGTGCCGATGAAGGAAGACGGCATCTACACCACCATAGGTGGCCGGACCGCGAAGGAAATCCTGGAGGAGGCCGCAGCGGGCGCCGCAGCCGTCATCGCGGTGGGAGCCTGCGCGCACTGGGGAAACATCCAGGCGGCGCGGCCCAATCCGACGGGAGCGGTGGGAGTTTCGTCGATCGTCAAGAACAAGCCGGTGGTGAACATCGCCGGATGTCCGCCGATCGCCGACGTGGTCACCGCCACGATCGTGCACTTCCTCACGTTCGGCACGATCCCGGCGCTCGATTTCGACGGGCGCCCGATGTTCGCGTACGGCAAGAGGATTCACGACCAGTGCTCGCGCCGGGCGCACTTCGACGCGGGCCAGTACGTCGAGAACTTCGATGACGAAGCGGCTCGCAAGGGCTGGTGCCTCTACCGGGTGGGCTGCAAGGGCCCCGCGTCCTTCGCGCCGTGCCCGATCATCCAGTGGAACAACACCACCAGCTGGCCCATCGGCGCCGGACACCCGTGTCTCGGGTGCACCGAGCGCAACTTCTGGGATCAGATGACGCCGTTCTACAACCGGCTGCCCGACGTCGCCGGGTTCGGTGTGGAGCGCAAGGTGGACACGATCGGCGCCGCCCTGGCCGTCGGTGTGACCGCCGGCGTCGCAGCCCATGCCGTGGCGACGGGCATCCACCGCGCACGCGCGCGCAAGGAACTGCCGGTCGTGGAGAAGGAGGTGGACCGTGGCTAGACAGAGAGTCGTCGTCGATCCGATCACCCGGATCGAAGGTCACCTCCGCATCGAGGTGCAGCAGGAGAACGGACGGATCGCCGATGCGTGGGCGTCATCCACACAGTTCCGCGGCATCGAGACCATCATGCAGGGCCGCGACCCGCGCGACGCATGGGCGTTCACGCAGCGCATCTGCGGCGTGTGCACCGTGGTCCACGCTGTTGCCTCGCTGCGGGCGGTCGAGGACGCGCTCGACATCGTCATCCCGCCCAACGCGAACCTGATTCGCAATCTGGTTCACGGCATGCAGTTCGTGCAGGACCACGTGATCCACTTCTACCACCTGCACGCGCTGGACTGGGTGGACGTGGTGAGCGCGCTCGACGCCGACCCGTCTGCCACTGCGCGGATCGCGCGCCAGGTCTCGCCGTGGCCCAACAACTCGGCCTCGTACTTTGGCATGGTGCAGGACCGGGTGCGCAAGTTCGTCGCCAGCGGCCAGCTCGGGATCTTCAACAACGGCTACTGGGGCCACCCGGCCTACAAGCTGCCGCCCGAGGTGAACCTGCTCGCGGTGGCGCACTATCTGGAGGCACTGGACTGGCAGCGGGACGTCATCAGGCTGCACACGATATTCGGCGGCAAGAACCCGCACCCGAACTTCGTCGTCGGCGGCATGGCCTCCGCCATCAACCTCGACGGCACCGCCACGATCAACACCGAGCGCCTGACCGACATCAAGGACATGATCACGCGGGCGCGCCGGTTCGTGGACCAGGTGTACTTCCCCGACCTGGTGGCAATAGCCGGTTTCTACAAGGACTGGGCATCCATCGGCGGCGGGACACCCAACTACCTCGCGTCCGGTGAGTTCCCCCAGGGCGACGTGCGGGACATCGACTCGCTGTATTTCCCGCGCGGCATAATCCTCAACAACAACCTCAACGAGGTGCTGCCGTACGACCACATGAAGGTCAAGGAGTACGTGACGCACTCGTGGTACGAGTACGAGGGCGGCAAGGACGTGAGCCTGCACCCGTTCGAGGGCGAGACGAAGCCCAGGTACACAGGGCCGCCGACTCCCTGGCAGTACCTGCAGGACCACGACGAGTACACGTGGATGAAGGCGCCGCGCTACGATGACCAGCCCATGGAGGTGGGCCCACTGGCGCGGATGCTGGTGGCGTACGCCTCAGGCCACGACGGCGCGCAGGAGTTGGTGGGCGAGGTGCTGGGCCGCCTGCGTGTCGGTCCAGCGGCGCTGTTCTCAACTCTCGGGCGTACGGCAGCGCGCTGCATCGAGACGGTCTTGATTGCGCGCCAAATGGAAGTGTGGTTCGACGAATTGGTAGGACGCATCAAGGGCGGTGACACCGCGACGTTCAACCCTCAGCGGTGGAACCCGGACACCTGGCCGGCGACGGCGGAGGGCTACGGTTACCTGGACGCGCCCCGGGGCGCGCTGGGCCACTGGGTGCAGATCCAGAACGGGAAGATCTCCCGCTATCAGTGCGTCGTGCCGAGCACCTGGAACTGTTCGCCGCGTGACGTACACGGGCAGACCGGGCCGTACGAGGCGGCGCTGACGGACAACCACCCGCTGGTCGATCCTGAGCGTCCCATCGAGATTCTCCGGACGATTCACTCCTTCGATCCTTGCATGGCGTGCGGAGTGCACGTGCTCGACGCCGAGGGGAAGAAGGTCACGGAGGTGAAAGTCCAATGACCGCACCCACCAGGCCTCCGACGATTCCCGAGGCGGTCGCGGAGGCGACACCCGGATACCGGTGGGTCCTGTTGTGGCGTTGGCCGCTGCGGCTCACCCACTGGGTATCGGCCGCCACGATCGTTGTGTTGATCGTGACCGGCTTCTACATCGCCGATCCCTACTTCGTGACGTGGGGTGAGGCGAGCCAGCACTTCCTCATGGGATGGGCGCGGTTCCTGCACTTCACGGCAGCGGCAATGATCGTGGCCGCGGCCATCCTGCGCGTCTACTGGCTGTTCGCCGGTAGCAAATGGGCCAGTTGGCGCGCGCTGCTGCCGGTCGGCAAGAGGGACTGGGGCAATCTCATTACGATGACGAAGTACTACTTCCTCGTGCGGCAGCCCAAGATGCCGCATTACCTCGGGCACCACCCGCTGCAGCAGCTCAGCTACACCGCCATCTATGCGACGGTGATCATCCAAGTCGTGACCGGGTTCGCGATGTACGGGGTCTCGAACCCCGGCGGGCTCTTCTACACGATGTTCACCACGTGGATGGGGCCGCTGTTCGGCGGGCTCCAGGTCGTACGGTTCGTGCACCACGCATTGACCTGGATCCTGGTCTGCTTCATTCCGCTGCACATCTACCTGGCGTTCCGCGCGGACGTGGTGGACAGGGAGGGCGAGTTGTCCTCGATCTTCAGCGGAGGCCGATTCGTCAGGTCCGATGTAAGATTCGAGGATGAGTGAGACACCGAACGCTGGGACCGTCGTTGCCGGATTGGGGAATCCCCTCATGGGCGACGACGGTCTCGGTCTCGTGGCCCTTGAGATTCTGCGGGATTCCTGGGACTTTCAACCAGACATAGAGTTGCTGGACGGCGGGACGTGGGGGATGAACCTCCTGCCCGCCATCGAGTCCGCCGAGCGTGTGCTCCTCCTCGATGCCATCAAGGCGGGGGCGGCGCCCGGCACGGTGGTGGTGCTCGAGCGCGACGAGCTGCCGCGTTTCTTCTCCATGAAGCTCTCTCCACACCAGATCGACATGCGCGAGGTGCTGGCGCTTGCCGAACTGCGGGAGACCCTGCCGGACCACATCGTTGCGATCGGTCTCCAGCCGGAAGTGGTGGAGATGTCGACCGAGCTCAGCGCCGCGCTGCGGAACAACCTGGACTCGTTGGTGGATCGGGTCGTCCAGCAGCTACGGGACTGGGGGCACGAGGCCCGGCGGGACGAGACCAGGTAGCGGGAATCACATATGCACGAGATGAGCATCGCGATGGAGGTGTGCAGCATCGCGGAGGCGCACGTGCCGCGTGAGCAGCTGACCAGCGTGGTGGAGGTGGGCCTCGAGGTCGGCGATCAGGCCGGCGTCGAGGTGGACAGCCTCGAGTTCTGCCTGGAGGTTCTGCTCACGAGCCCGCCCTTCGGCAAGGCGAAACCGGTGATCGAGCGCGTATCTGGAGACGTTCTGCGCGTCAGCTATTTGGAGGTGGATGATGGCCGTCCGGACGATTGAGGTCCGAGAGAAGGTCATGGCCAGGAACGACGAGTTGGCGGCGGACGTGCGCCGTCTGCTCGCGGAGCACCGGGTGTTGGCCTTCAACCTGGTTTCCTCGCCCGGATCGGGGAAGACGCTTCTGCTCGAGCGCACTCTGCGGGAATTGGGTGAGCGGCTGCGAATGGCGGTCATCACGGGCGACGTGCAGACGCAAAACGACGCAGACCGGCTCAGCCGCCACACGGACAAGCTCGTGCAGGCCGTGGTCACCGGAGGCGCCTGCCATTTGGACGCGCGCCAGATCCTCACTGCGCTCGAGGAGGTGGATCTGGCGAACACCGATTTGGTGTTCATCGAGAACGTAGGCAACCTCGTGTGCCCGGCGAGCTGGGACCTCGGTGAGGCCGCCAAGATCGTGTTGTTCTCTACCACGGAGGGGGAGGACAAGCCTGCCAAGTACCCCAAGATGTTCCAGCAGTCCAGTTATGTGGTGTTCACAAAGATGGATCTGCTGCCGCACCTCACGTTCGAGATGGAGCAGGCCAAGGCCCAGGCACTCGAAGTGAATCCCGACCTCTCGTTCTTCTTCACCTCGGCGCGCACCGGCGACGGGCTGGACGAGTGGTACGCCTTTCTGGAGGGGCAGGTGGCGGAGGCCAGGCGCGCGTGACCGCCCGCGCCCCCGCCGCCGAGCGCGAGGCCCTGCGACTCAGCGTCACGGGGGTGGTGCAGGGGGTGGGCTTCCGTCCCTTCGTGCATCGCCTGGCGCTGGAGCACGGGCTCGGCGGCTGGGTGCGCAACGAAGCCGGCGAGGTCCGGATATCGGTCGAGGGCCGCAAGGCGGCGGTGCAGGCATTCGTGCACGACCTCGTGGCCAAGGCCCCACCGCTGTCGCGCATCGACTCGGTCGACGTGACGCAGACCGAGCTGAGCCACGTGGACGAGTTCCGCATCGTCGAGAGCGTGGACCAGCCGGACCGGCGCCAGCCGGTATCGCCCGACGTGGCGCTGTGCGCGGTCTGCGAAGCCGAGCTGTTGGATGCGTCCAACCGGCGCCACCACTATCCGTTCATCACCTGCACCGATTGCGGCCCCAGGTTCACGGTCATCGAGTCGATGCCCTACGACCGGGAGCGCACGAGCATGCGGGCGTTCCAGCAGTGCGACGAGTGCCTGCGGGAGTATGACGAGCCCGCCGATAGGCGCTACCACTCGGAGACCAACAGCTGTCCCGACTGCGGTCCGCGCGTGTGGCTGGAACAGGCGGGAGACGGCGCGGAGGTGTGCGCTGGGGCGGCCGCGCTGGAGCGAGCCGCGCAGTGCCTGGCGGACGGCAAGGTTGTAGCAATCCGCGGGCTGGGCGGCTTCCACCTCGCCGCCGACGCCACGAACGACGAGGCTGTGAGCCGGCTGCGGCGGCGCAAGGCGCGTGAGGCCAAGCCGCTTGCGGTGATGGTGCGCACGCTGGAGGAGGCGCGCCGCCTGGGCAGAGTCGGATCCGGAGAGGAGCGGCTCCTCACGTCGCGGGCGCGGCCCGTCGTGCTGTTGCGAACGCTGCCGGACGCGGGACTCGCGCCCTCGGTGGCGCCAGGCCTCGACACCGTCGGGGTGATGACGGCGTACACGCCGCTGCACCAGCTGCTGCTGGAGCTCGTCGGGCGGCCCCTGGTGATGACGAGCGGCAACCTGAGCGAGGAGCCGATCGCGACGGCGAACGACGACGCGCGGTCCCGGCTCGGCGACATAGCAGACGTCTTCCTGCTGCACGACCGAGAGATCGTGGCGCGCTACGACGACTCGGTGGTGCGGCTCGCCGACGGTGCGCCCGTCTTCCTGCGCCGTGCCCGGGGGTACGCGCCCCTTCCGCTGGAGCTTCCGGTGGCCGCGCCGGTTCCGCTCGTGGCGGTGGGGCCGCACCTCAAGAGCACCTTCGCCCTGGCGCACGGCGCCACGGCGTACGTGAGCCAGCATATCGGGGACCTCGAGAACCTGGAGACACTGGAGCATTTCCAGGCGGCGCTCGCCGCGTTCCGGGAGCTGTTCCGCGTGGAGCCCGAGGTGGCGGTGCGGGACATGCACCCGGGGTACCTCTCCACCCGCGTGGCCGAGGAGTTGGGACTGGGGGAGACGATCGTGGTGCAGCATCACCATGCCCATGCCGCTGCAGTGGCCGCGGAGCACGGTGTTGTCGATCGGGTCATTGGGGTCTGCTACGACGGCACCGGGTACGGTGACGACGGGGCTGTTTGGGGGGCGGAGATCCTCGTCTCGGACCTCGTCGACTACGAGCGCCGGGGGCAGCTGCGCTACGCTCCGCTTCCGGGCGGCGACCTGGCGGTGCGGCGGCCCTGGCGTGTCGCGCTTGGGTATCTGTCGCTCGAGCCCTCACTGAGCGACTCGTTCGCCCGCGCGTTCGAGGGAGTGGATCCACAGGAGAAAGCCCTCGCGGAACAACAGGTGGCGCGCGGACTCAACTCGCCGCTCGCGTCGTCGATGGGGCGCCTGTTCGACGCGGCAGCTGCTGTCCTGGGCACGCGCCAGGTGGCGCACTACGAGGGCCAGGCTGCGATGGAGCTCGAGGCCCTCGCGGGAGAGCGCGCCGCCGAGCCGTTGCCCCTGCCGGTGCTCGAGGGCGATGATGAGAAGTGGTCCCTCGACCCGCTGCCCCTGCTGGCGGCGCTGGGCGAGCAGCGTCAGGCGGGAGGGGATGTCACGGAGCTGGCTGCGCGCTTCCATGAGAGTGTCGCCCACGCCACGGCCGAGATCGTCGGACGCGTGGCGGATGCAGCGGGGCTCGGGACAGTCGCCCTCGGCGGCGGGTGCTTCCAGAACGCCCGGTTGCTTGCCACCACGCGCACCTTGCTCGAGCGGCGCGGCCTGCGGGTGCTGGCACCGCGGCTCCTGAGTCCCAACGACGG
>Ga0255055_10001502_pt1 | contig 16943 bp, 11 predicted proteins | sample JV7_2_27_MG_FD_188633 | JGI IMG/M metagenome (GOLD analysis project Ga0255055, IMG submission 188633) | Seawater microbial communities from Jervis Inlet, British Columbia, Canada - JV7_2_27 | ecosystem: Environmental > Aquatic > Marine > Inlet | place: Canada: British Columbia | collected... | reverse complement strand
CGTGCTCCTATTCTCTTTTGACTGCTGGTGATTGCGCTAACCATCGGATCCTACACGGTGGCCAGCAGCTCTAGAGACGTCACCTCTGATCTGGCACCTTCCACTAGCAAAAGGTGACACCGATTGGCCTTCTACTTTGGCGGATACTCCGCGAACGCCTCTTCGATCGTCTTCTGCAGCTTATGCTTCGTCTTTTGATGGTCGCCCTTTAGCGTTTCCTGTCTATTCGAGCTGCTGCTGCCTGATCACCGCCCTCGGGTCATCGGGTAGCCGTCTCGATTTCATGATCTGCTCGAAGCGCGATCAGATTCAAGCCCCATTCTCTTTTAGCTCGAGAGTCGACGGATGGAACAGCTCTTCAATAGTCAGTCTACGGCTCGCCAGACCCTGCTCGTACGAGTACTGAAAGAGCGCCTCGAGAGTCTTGCGGTTGTTCGGTGTAAAACCGTAGGACCAGTAGTTGTCGCCCATCGCCGCGCGGGTCTCTTCGAATTCCTGCGCGGCCCAGGGAAGTGACAGCTTGTACCAAGCCTCGTCCCTCAGAAACTGATAGATCAGCTCTTTGGCCTGCGAGTAGGCATTGAAGACGCTCTTTAGCAGCCATGGGTGCTTCTCAGCCACGTCTCGCCGAATCGCCAACGCGTGCATGATCGGGAAGATACCGGTTCTCGAATAGTAGGCTTGCTCCGTCTTCCGGTAGTCAGGATAGAGACGAGCCACCATCTCGTGCCCTTCGATGTAGGCCCGAGGCTCGACAGCGTGGAAGAGGGCATCCACGTCACCGTCTGCGAGCATGTCGGATTCGTCCTTTCCTGCCGGACCAGCCTGGTAGGAAAGCCCTTCGGGCAACACGTTTTCTTGTTTCGAAGGTGCGCCGACAACTGCGGCCGAAGAATCCTCGGACGCAATGATCCATTCGACATCCGTCGGCTTGACACCGTGCTCGTGCTGCAGGATTCCGCGAACCCAGGTCAAGGATGAGGACGAGTACCCCGCCGTGGCGACCCTCTTCCCGCGCAGGTCCTCCGCCTTCTCAATTCCGCGATCAGTTCGAACAAAGATGCTCTTGTGCCGAAAGATTCGCTGCGGAAAGACTGGCAAGAGCGTGTAGTCCCGAAAGCCGTCGTTGGCGTAGGCAAGCATGAAAGGGTGAAGGCCGACCTCGGTCACTTCCCGTGTCTGGGAACCGTGGAGTATGTGCGAATTCATCTCGCCGATTTTTGAGATCTCGAACTCGAGATCGCAGCCCTCGACCTCGACGCGTCCATCAATCAGGGCTTCGACACGGTCGAGCTTGTACCCGGCAATGTTGATCTTGAGCTTCCCGGTATCGGCCGCACGGCTTGGTCGGGTACCCGGAACGCCCAATGCGCCACCCGCGGTAGCGAGGCCCGCGATCTTGATCCACTCACGGCGATTGAATTGATTGTCATTCTTCTCCCGGCATGTCACCGATAGACCCTCCCATTCCTTGAGATGCTCGATTTCCCAGAGCGAGTCGAAGATCCTATGGTAGTACTCATCCCCTCCCACGTCTCGCGTGGCAGGATTTCAGGTCGGCGTCTTCGAGAACGATCATCGGGTCCTTGCCACCCAACTCGGGAATGACCTGTTTCAGCGTTCCAGCGGCTGCCGCCAGGATGAGCTTGCCAACCTCGGGGAGCCGATAAACGCGATCAGATCGACGTCGGCTGCGACCCTGACCGGGCGCGTTCTCGGATCGCCTCCCTAGAACGTCAACAGATCAAGAAGATGTACCTGTGCACTGTCAAAATGCCGAATGCCAACAGCCAATCCTCCAACCGTGTTATATCCAATTGCCGCACCACCAACGGCAGCAAGCAAGCCGATAGCTGCGCCGCCCAGAGCGAGGATTCCTATAGAAAGACCACCGACGCTAACCAATCCTACTGAGGCTCCACCGACAGAGAAAACGCCGAATGCCAGACCGCCAAATGATATTGCGCCAAATGAAACGTCGCCAATGGCGACAAAACCTCTAGCCAAGCCTCTATTTTCGTTCTAGTCGGGGTCAGGGCCAAGAGCAATGCTGACAAGGGGTAGATCAAATAGTCTTCTCTCGGATTCGTATCTCATGTCGAGGGTCGATAGTCGCCTACTTTAGCTTGATCGTTACCGCAAATCCGACGTCTTCAGTGTTGAACGAGGCTTTATCGTAGGTGGACCCACCTCTTTTCCAGTCGCCACTGAATCCATAAGGCTCTTTGGGAATCTTGAGCGCGTTCCGATCGAGCTTCTTGTTTTCATTCAGGTCTTGAATGACAGCGATTGCGTATTCGCCTGGTTCAACATCGGGAATCTCGACCGTCATCTGCTCCGCTGTTGCCGGCACTTCAGCGCTATGTAGGTATTTGCCTTCGGCAAACTCTTCCCGATGCTCCTCATCGAAGACGGCTACCCTCAGGTTTCCTTGACCGGCTTTTATCCCGTTGACTGTCACCAACAAGGTATCGGCGTATGCACTAGCGGGTATGAGCGCTAGGCAGGCAAGTAGGATGCTCCTCAGTCTCCTATTCATAGAGTCTTCCTCCGAGCTATTTCCAGCCATTGTACCGCTCGGGGGGGGAGTGGCACTTTCCACCAGAGAACGTGCCACGCCGAGATCTCGAGTGGCCTGAGATCCTGATTCCACGACCCTCTTCCCCCAGAGGAAGGCGACAACGTGACACCTTCCGGGGCAAGAGACGCCACTTCTGATCCAAAACTCTTGACAATTGCTCTTTAGGGCACCCCCCTCCCCTCTGGCTGACGACTGGTGACTGCTGCTTGGCTGCATGCGCAGCCAGACAGCATCCGTTACACTTCTCCCTGCAGCAGACCAAGGATCCGAAGCGAGGAGACAACCATGACCTTCAAGTATCGTGCGGGCGCCTTTGCGGCGCTCCTGCTTCTCACCATCCTCACCGCTTGCGGCGGCGGTCAACCGGCGGCCACCGATCAGGCAGCGCAAGAACCGCCAGCCGGTGAAATGCCACCTGGACACCCACCCGTTGACCAAACCGATCAGACCGACATGTTGCCGCCACCCGTGATGACAGAAGGCGCCGCTCTGACCTGGACAACACCACCGGACTGGATCGACGAGCCACCTGCTAACGCCATGCGGCAGGCTCAGTATCGAGTGCCCGGATCCGCGGGCGACGGCCAATGTGTCGTCTACTACTTTGGCGCCGGCCAGGGTGGCGGCCCCCTCGCCAATGCGGAGCGTTGGGCCGATCAATTCGATCAAGCCGACGGCAGCTCGTCACGCGCGGTTCTCAAGACCGAGGAGATCGAGGTCAACGGCATGCCGACTCTGATGGTCGAGGTGGCTGGCACCTACAAAGAGGGTGGCATGATGATGACCGGTGCTCCCGAGCAGCAGAAGGCCGGCTTCATGCTGCAGGGCGCTATCGTGCAGGGGCCCGACTCCAACTGGTTCTTCAAGTTCACCGGACCCGAAGAGACGGTAGAAGCCAACACTGAGCAGTTCGCGTCACTCGTCAAGTCGGTACAGGGCCCGTCCTAGACTCGCCAGTCTAGCCCTCTGCCTTGCCCTGGTCGGGTGTGGTGGCCCGGCTCTCGAGGAGTCGGTGCGCGAACCCTTCCAGGTGCCACGGCTGGTGGTCGAAGGGGCGGTGACCTCACCCCCTCACGCGGCGCAGATCGAGGACATCGATCCTCGGCGTTTGGCCATCGCCATGCTTCTCCTGGGTCTTCGGGAGCCCGGTGAGCCCATCTACCTGGTGCTGGCGCCCGAGGACTCTTCGGCGGCTCGCAGTGCGCCAGGCTGGATCGCCGGCTACGCTTTCAGCGACCAGGACGTCGCGGTCCTCTTTCCGGCCCGCACGCCAACCTACCCGGATTCCAACTTCGAGGAGCTCGTGCTGCACGAGGTGGGACACATCCTCGTCGCCCGCGCATCGGGTGGCGTCGATCTGCCCCGTTGGTTCAACGAGGGACTGGCGCTCTTTATCGGCCGTCCCTGGCGTCTCGAGGACCATTCCCGGGTTACCTGGGCTCTGGTCTCGCGGAGAAACGTCACGCTGGCCGATCTCGAAGACCATTTCGCCACCAATCGTGCGGCAGCCTCCCACGCCTACGCGTTGGCCGGGGCCTTTGTCCACGACCTCTTGCAGCGACACGGTCCTGACGCCGCTGCTCTCGTTCTCGCCAAGGTCGCCGCTGGGGCCAGTTTCGAGGACGCTTTTGCCCAAGCGACCGGTGTCAGCCTCGAGGAGGCCGAAGCCTCGTTCTGGGGACGTCACACCTTCATCTACCGGTGGGTGCCGGTGCTTACCAGCTCGGCCACCCTCTGGATCGCCATTTCGCTGCTGGCTCTCGTGGCCTTCAAGCGCCGCCGCAAACGAGATGCGGCCCTGAGGGAGCGATGGGAACAGGAGGACCAGGCAGTGGAAGACGATCCCGCTTGGCAGGATCGTCAGTCACCAGAATAGCTACCAGCTGCCAGCTACCGGCTGCCAGCAGAAGGCAAGGCGGAGGCGCCAGGACCCTAGGAACAGCTGAACACGTATCCACTTCCACGTCGCTCCGCTCGGCCCGCCAGACAAGAGGAGCTTTCAGGGATCCCTGGAAGCTCCTCCCTGGTGGAACGCTGACCCGCGAGGGGGAGAACCTCTAATCCTCTACGCCCCTAAACCCCTATGCCCTTCTTGCCCTACGGCCCTAATGCCCTAACGCCCTTCGGCCCTACAGCCTCTTGATCAGTGGATGGGCCATTACCAGATAGGATCGTTCTCATGCGACCGCTTGTCGTCCTACTTTGTGTCTCGGCAGCTGGCCTTGGTATCGGATCGCGCGAGGTGTCGGCTCAGCCGCCGGCGACGACGGTGTTGGAGCGCTCGATCGCCTACCACGATTCCCAGGGTAGGTGGCAGCAGTCCGCTTTTTCGCTACAGCTCAGCGAGAGCCGACCCGATGGTTCGAAGCGCTCGACCCGGCTGTCTTTTGACAACGGCACGGGGTTTTTTGAGATCCATACCACCCGGGAAGGTGCCGCGATCGAGGGGGTTTTGTCGGCTGGCGATTGCACACTCCGATTCCGCGGTTCTAGTGAGTTCAGTGACGAGGAACGCGAGAAGTACCGCCTTACCTGCGAGCGTCTGGCTTGGCTGCGAAACTATTACACCTATCTCTGGAGCCTTCCCATGAAGCTGCGCGATCCCGGTACGCGCATCGATCCGCAGGCAGTCGATTCCCAGTATCAGGATAAGCAGGTTTGGGAGGTCCGGGTGACCTACGACGAGTCGGTGGGCAAGGACACCTGGTATTTCTACTTCGATCAGGAAACCTATGCTCTGGCGGGCTATCGCTTCTATCACGACGAGGCCAAACGCGATGGTGAGTACATCGTGCTCGAGGGAGAGACCGAGATCGAGGGTATAAAGCTGCCCTCTGCGAGGGCCTGGTATACCCACGCCGATGACGAGTATCTCGGGACCGACACCCTCGTAAGTCTCGAGGTGCGACCTTAGCCCTTTTGGGGCCACCGCAAGATTCGGGTTGTTCCCTGTACGGACTCGATCTACTCTGATCCCATGAACACGAACGGACAGCGCCTAGAGACTGCCTCCCAGGACTATCAGCGGATCGAACGGGCCATCCGCTACCTCGAGGAGAACATTCGAGACCAGCCCGATCTCGAGGATGTCGCCTCGGCGATTGGCCTGAGCCCTTTTCACTTCCACCGACTCTTCGGCCGCTGGGTGGGAACCACACCCAAGCGCTTTCTCCAGTACATGACCGTGGAATATGCCAAGGAGCGTCTGCTCGAGACCGAGACTGTGCTCGAGGCAGCTTGGGACACTGGATTGTCAGGCGGCGGACGGCTTCATGACCTCATGGTGACCGTCGACGCGGTGACCCCGGGAGAGTTCAAGCGCCATGGCGCCGATCTCACGATTCGTTACGGCGTCCATCCGACGCCCTTTGGCGATTGCCTGCTAGGGGTCACCGGTCGTGGTCTATGCTCGCTGGAGTTTCTGGCCGAGCGCTCGGTAGACGAAACCCTTCTGGGTCTTGCCCGCCGCTGGCCCGGGGCCGATCTGGCTGCACACCCGGACGAGACCCGGCAGTATCTCGAGCGGCTCTTTCCCGAGCCCGGGGCCGCTCCACTGGGACCGTTCACTCTGCTCATCAAGGGCACCAACTTCCAGCTCCAGGTTTGGCGGGCGCTGCTCCAGATCCCGTCTGGTGCGGTCACCACCTACGGCGCCATCGCCCGGCATCTGAACAAGCCGGGGGCTTCCCGGGCTGTCGGCCAGGCTGTGGGCTGGAATCCGATCTCCTACCTGATTCCCTGCCATCGGGTGATCAGCTCAGTGGCCGGCTTTGGAGGCTATCGCTGGGGCCTACCCCGCAAGCGTGCCATTCTCGGCTGGGAAGCTGCCAGTCTGAGCGACCTGGCAGGCTAGGCCCGAATGATAGGGTTCGAGCCGCCATGATGAGCAGAGCTCTTGCCACCGCAGTCATCGTTTTGGTTGCAGCCGGGCTGTCGGCCGTCGAGCCGACCAGTCAAGAGGAGTACATCTCCAGCCTCGAACGCGAGCACGCCACCGACGCTCCGGTGGCCAGCCCGGCCGCTCGTGTCGAGCCGAATGCGGAGGTCGTCACGGCCGAGGTGGTCTATACCGAGCTGGATGGCAAACAGCTCACCGGCTTTGTCGCGCACCCGGCCAGTGGCGTTCCCGCGTCGGGAATCATCGTGATTCACGAGTGGTGGGGGCTCAACGACAACATCCGTGCCATGACCCGACGCCTGGCTGGGGAGGGCTACATCGCCCTGGCTGTCGACCTTTACGAAGGTGGATTGGCCACCGACCGCGACGCGGCAGCGGGCTTGGCACGCGAGGTAGCGGAGAGGCCGGAGAGAGTCATGGAGAACCTCCGCCAAGCGATTGCTCATCTTCGCCAAGAAGGGGCGGAGAACGTGGGTGTCATCGGCTGGTGTTTTGGCGGCGGCTGGTCGCTACGCACGGGATTATCCGTTCCCGATGAGGTCGATGCGGTGGTCCTCTACTACGGCCGTGTCACTACCGATCCTGCGGATCTCGAGCCTTTGACCGCACCGCTCTTGGGAATCTTCGGGGCTGAGGACGGTGGTATCCCCGTGGCCACGGTGCGCGAATTCCAAACCAGCCTCGATTCGCTGGGCAAGAACGCCAGCATTTTCATCTACGAAGGCGCCGAGCACGCCTTTGCCAATCCATCAGGTACGCGCTACAACAAGCACGCTGCAGAAGATGCCTGGGGCAAGACGCTGAACTTTTTCGCTCAGCACCTGCGCTGAGAATGGACGCGGGCGAAGACAGGGACTGCAATTTTGCACGCCGGGCGCCAGGTATCCACGGCCGGTTCACCCCGCTGTCACATTTCTGACATATAATCTCTCCAAATCTATGGGTTGGCTGGCCGTCGATACGGCCACTCACTGTAGCCAAGGAGGTGTCCATGCGCTTCTCTCTCCGCGTGTCCCTGTGGGCCCTGGCTCTGGTACTGCTTGCAGTGCCGGTGGCATTCGCCCAATCCCAGGCAACGACCGGTCTCATCCAGGGCTCTGTCCAGGACGAATCCGGTGCCGCCGTGCCTGGTGTCGCCATCGCCATGACCAACACCGCCACCAGCTTTACCAGAACGGTGATCAGCGACGCCAGTGGTCGGTTCCGCTCTCCCCAGATGGTTCTCGGTCCCTACACCGTGACCGCCACCCTGGAGGGCTTTGCCACTTTGGTGCGCGAGGGGCTCGAGCTCCAGTTGGGACAAAGCCTCAACCTGACCTTCGAGATGCAGCTCTCCGCTGTCGGCGAGGAGATCACTGTCACTGGCGCGGCGCCGCTGATCGAGACCACACGAACCGAGAGCACCGTTCGGATCGACCAGCGTACTATCGAGGGGCTGCCCAACGACGGACGCAATTTTCTCGCACTATCGCAGCTGACCCCTGGGGTGACCATCGTTCAGGGGCCCGACGGAGATGTGATGTCGGTCACTGGACAGCGGGGTATCAACAACAACATCATGGTCGACGGTGCCGACTTCAACAATCCCTTCTTCGGTGAACAGCGCGGCGGCCAACGGCCGGGATTCACCTTCAACCAGGACGCCATCCAGGAGATGCTGGTTGTCACCGATGGGGCGTCAGCGGAGTTCGGCCGCTCTTCGGGCGGCTTCATCAATGTGGTCACCAAGGCAGGGACCAACGAGCTCAAGGGCTCTGCCCATCTGTTCTACAAGAGCGATAGCCTTGGAGAGGATCCCAAGCTCCCGGATGGGGGAACGGAAGCCCGGGAATTCGACCAGACCCAGCTCGGATTCACCCTCGGGGGGCCCATCGTGAGGGACAAAGTTTTCTTCTTCCTCGCTGCGGATGTCCAGGACAAGGAAGAGACGAAGCAGACCAACCCCGGCCGTATGTCGCCAGAGCTGGTGGCCTTTCTCAACAGCGTCGGCATTCCGGACGACAACGGACCCATCACCCGTACCGACGACGCTCAGGCTTATCTGGCCAAGATCGACTGGGAGGCGAATGAGAAGAATCTCGTCACCTTTCGTGCCAACTTCACCGATGCGCAGCAGATCAACGGCACTTTCGATATCGACTCCTTTGGTCGCAGCTTCAACGGCGTCGAAGACGACGATTCCCTCGGCCTGACCACCACGGTGCTCACCACGATCTCGGACTCCCTGCTCAACGAGTTTCGCGGCCAGTACGCGATCGAGAATCGGCCTCGCCCTTACGAGGGACCTCGCATCCCGGGTACCAACCAGCCCTTCCCCGACACCCGCATGAACGACACGCAAGCGGGCTTCGGCATGCCGTTCTTCCTGCCCATCGAGTACGACGACGACCGCATACAGCTGGTCAACAACGTGTCGCTCCTGAAGGGAAACCACTCGATCAAAGCAGGGATCGAGTACAACGAGGTGAGCTCGTCCCAGACATTCATCGGCTTTGCCGCCGGGCGGTACGTCTTCGGCTTCGAGGATAGCTTCATCAGCTCCCAAGCACCCGTGTTCCTGTATCTGCAGCTTGTGCCCGTGCAGGGCCACACGGTGGAATCCGTCGGCACTCAGACATTGACCCAGAAGGAGCCGGCGATCTTCATCCAGGATCAGTGGCAGCCCACCGGAAATCTGACCCTGGAGTTCGGGTTGCGCTGGGAAAAACAGGACCAGCCCGCGGTCAGGACACCACCCGAAGAGGTCTTCTTCGCTCCCTTTATCGGCAAAACGGTAACCAACGAGTTCGGAACCCACGAGTTCCCCTCGGACGGCACGATTCCCGACGACGACAGCATTCAGCCTCGCTTCGGTCTCGCCTGGTCGCCGAACCCAAAGACCGTAGTGCGGGCCAACGCCGGCTATTACATGGCCCGGTTGCCGGCCTTGATGATGGCCTCCACCCGCTCGACCAACGGCAGCATCGGGGGAAACGCGAGACCGGACCAGGTCCCGGGCCTCGACGAAACAATAACCTGGCCCGATATCATCCCGCCGGAGTTCACATCGGGTCTGGATTTTCTCTTCTTCCCCGAGATCTTCATCTTCGACAAGGATTTCGAGTTGCCGAAGACCACCTCGGCGGCGATTTCCTACGAGCGTGAGGTCAAGCCCAACTGGGCGGTGCTGGTCAAGGCCAACTATGCCAAGACCGACCACCTCTTCCGCATGTTCCAGACCAACGACCCGATCTTCGGCTGCCCCTGGTCGACCGGTCTGGAGCCCGACGGCACCAACGGGATCGACTGCACCCCTCCTGGCTTCGCGGCGGGTCTCCACACGGTCAAATCCAACGCCCGTTCCAAGTACTACGGCGTCACCATCGGTCTGAACAAACGCTGGTCGAACAACTACCAGTTCCAGATTTACTACACCAACTCCCTCGACCGTTCCGACGACGACAACGAGCGCGACCCCTTCACCTACCGCTACGCTCGGGGAGACACCCTGGAGGCCGAGTGGAGCGAATCCGACCGTCATCAGCGCAACCGTCTCAATGCTTGGCTGACATGGAACGCGCGGTGGGGCATCGATGTCAACGTGCGCTACACCTACCGCGACGCCCAGCCCGGGAGCATCACGGCCTCGGGCGAGCCCGCCGCCACCCCCGCCGACCGGATCAATCCCGACGGGTCGGTAACGCGGCGCAATATGGGCGAAAAGGACAACGAATTGAACGTCCTCGACCTGCGCCTCTCAAAGGACATCAGGATAGGGAGCTGGACGGCTCAGCCGATCCTTGACATCTTCAATCTGTTCAACGAACCCAATTTCCTCCGGCCGCAGGTCACTGCACTGTCCTTCAATTTCGATGGCACGCTGCGCAGTGGCGCCGGCGACCCACGGGAGATTCAGATCGGTGTGCGCTTCGTGAAGTAGAATCGGCCTGCAAACGGTCATTCGAGGCGTCGCCGCGCTGCGGCGGCGCTTTTTTTATGTTCAAAACGACGACATGCGCCAACGGCGAACGCAAGTCTTTCCCGGCACCGCGCCGCGGTGAGATGATCGGGCGATAACACTCGAGCGCTGCATTCTCAGTATGCCAAGGACCCTCTCAATTCTCGCCTGTTTCGTGGCGGTAGCGACGACCACGAACTGTCAACGAACAGATGAATCGCGGCGGCCGATCTTTGTCGACCTGGCTCAGGAGACCGGGCTGGATTTCGTGCACTTCAACGGCATGACCGGCGAGTACTACTACCCCGAGATGATGGGTGGCGGCGGCGCCATGCTCGACTACGACGGTGACGGTGATCTCGATCTTTATCTGATTCAAGGATCTCTTGTTGCGCCTGAGGATGATCTCGATGACGCTCTGTTCCCACCCCGCCATTCACCGCCTTTTGTAGATCGCCTGTACCGCAATGATTCGGTCATGGGCCGTGCGGGGCTCCTGGATCTGCGTTTTGTCGACACGACAACGACTGCTTCCATCTCGCCAACCGGTTACGGGATGGGAATCGCCGTCGGCGACACCAACAACGACGGCTCACCGGATCTCTACCGCACCGGCTTTGGCTCCAACCAGCTGCTTCGCAACCGCGGCGACGGCACCTTCCTCGATGAAACCGAAGGCGCCGGAGTCGATGACCCCCGGTGGAGTGTCGCGGCCGTGTTCTTCGACTACGACCGCGACGGGTGGCTCGATCTCTACGTCGGGAACTACCTCGACTTCACCCTCGGCGCCCACAAAATCTGCCGTGACGCAGCTGGCACCCAGGATTACTGCGGCCCCACGGCCTACGATGGGGTCACCGATCGACTTTTTCACAACCTCGGCAACGGCTCTTTCGAGTACGTGAGCGCGATCAGTGGCATCGGGACCAAGAAAGGCAAGACCCTGGGCGCGTTGGCGGTCGATCTGAACGACGACGGTTGGCTCGATCTCTACGTGGCGAACGACGGCGAGCCCAACTTCCTTTGGATCAACCAGGGCGATGGCAAGTTTACCGAAGAGGCGCTGTGGCGTGGCTGTGCCGTCAATGCAGAGGGCCTGCCCCAAGCCAGCATGGGAGTAGATGCCGGTGATTTCGACAACGACGGCGACTTCGATCTCTTCATGACCCATCTCACCGGTGAGGCCAATGCCCTCTTCCGCAACGACGGCGCGGGTAGCTTCACCGAAATTGCCGGCGCTGCCGGGCTGGCCCTTGCCAGCTGGCCTCTCACCAGCTTTGGCACCCACTGGATCGATTTCGACAACGATGGCTGGCTCGATATTCTTACGCTCAGTGGTGCGGTCAAAAAGATAGAGGTGTTGGCGCAGGCGGGTGATCCCTACCCTCTTCATCAACGGAAGCAGCTCTATCGCAACACCGGAAACGGACGATTCGAAGAGGTCGGTGCCGGCGCAGGTGAGGTCTTCGAGTTCTCAGAGGTGGGTCGGGGTGCTGCATTCGGCGACCTGGACAACGACGGTGATGTCGATGTGCTGGTCTTCAATAGCAGCGGTCCGGCTCGCCTGCTCAATAATGAAATTGGCAGCCGCAAGCCCTGGACGGGCTTTAGGGCAATGCCTGGTGCACGGCTGCTGGCCCTCGACGTGCATACAGCGAAGCAGGCTCACCGCTTCGCCACCGATGGTAGCTATGCTTCCGCCAACGATCCCCGTGTGATCCTGGGTGGAGGGTTTGCCACGCAAGGCGCTCGCTATCAGAGGATTCGAGGTGATGGGAAAACGACCGTCCTGCAAGGGCTTGCGCCCCGACACTATTACCTCTTTCCTGACTTTCCGGAATAAGCTGTAAGGGAACGATCGTCAATCGCCGTTGTTGAGGTTCTTGGGAAGCCTGGAGTCAGGGACCGACGCCGAAGTCTTCCGGCGGGACTCCCAATTGCCCGCAGAGAGCTTCGATATCTGTGGGTGCCAGGTGTTCCTCGCGGCCCAGACCCAGGAGTAGCAACCCGTTCAGGTCGGCCGCCGATCCGAACTCGTGCTCCACTCGCTCCAGGAACTCTCCAAAGGTCGGGCAGCTCCACCGTTGCGGCATTAGACAATGAAGCAAATCTCTTCCATGAGGGGGTATCGCGGTGTCATCCCAGTTGTTTCTCATGGTACCTCCTACCTATCTATATACGAGATTTCGGCCGAAATCGTTTTATCTCAACCACTTAAATCATATTACGCCTTATTTACGCCACTGTCAAGCTCCCGAGCCCTCAACGGGTAACAATGGGGTCACAGTGCGCCGCTTGATTCCCTTCCCAGCTCTCTTCCTTGTTCTGATCTCGATCAGCCTCGGCTGCGACAGGTCTACCGAGAGGGCCAATTCGAGCCCTTCCAATGACCTGGCAGGCGAGCTAACGGTTCCACGTCCAACTCTTGAAACTGTCGAGTCCGCCGTCCGACAGCAGATCACCGAGCAGATCGACACGACAGAGACCGTGATCTTCGATCCGGATTCCCTGGACAGTGAGCGGGCATTGGTCCTGGGCCATCTCGGTCGCCTCTACCACGCCTACGATTTCCTCTCCGCCGCCGAGAGCTGCTACAAGCAAGCCGAGAAGCTCGATCCGCAAAGCTTCCAGTGGCCTTACTACCTCGGTTTCCTCTTGCAGACCCGGGGAGCATTCGACGCTGCCACGGCCGCGCTGAATCGGGCACTGGACCTGCGCCCGGACGACTTGGCGGCCCTGCTGCGCTTGGCAGAGGTGGAGCTTGCTTTGAACCAAACGGAAAGTGCCCGACGGCGTTTCAAGCGTGCCCTGGTCCTGACACCCGAGGCGGCCAGAGCCCATCAAGGTCTTGGGCTCCTCGCCCTCGAGGCCAACGAGCCCGAAACCGCCCTCGCACATCTGGCAGCGGCCCTGGCGCTGCAGCCTGAGGCCAACGCCCTCCACTATCCATTAGGTCGTGCCTACAGAGCCCTGGGCCGCGACGAGGAGGCGCGATCCCATCTCGAGAAACGAGGTAACACGGATGTCTCCTTCCCAGATCCCCTCGTGGCCGCCATTGATGCGGCCGCAGCCGGCTCGGCCCTGCACCTGACTCGTGGAGCTGTGGCCCTGGCTGAGGGGCGCCCCGCTGCGGCCTTGGCCGAGTATAGGCAGGCCCTGGAGGTCGATCCGGGCAATCGCACGGCACGAGTGGAGTACGGATTGCTTCTGGCTGCCAGCGGAGATCTTGACGGGGCCGAGAAAGAAGTTCGAGAGGCACTGGAGGGTGGGTCCGACAGCTCGGCGGCGCACGATGCCCTGGGACGGATTCTCGAAGCGAAGGGCAACCATGATCTGGCCGTGACCCAGTTCCGCGAGGCTGTCGCACTCGATCCCCAGTCTGGGACAGCACACCTGCATCTGGCTACGGCACTACTCGGTCGTGGCAAGGACGCCGAGGCCGAAGCCGAGTATGACCAGGTTCTGGAGCTCGACCCCGGCTCCTTGGAAGGGCGTCTCGGCCGCGCCCGTGCACGTCTCGACCAGGGCCGTCTGGCACCAGCCGAAGACGACCTGCGGTCAGTGCTCAGCTCGCATGGCGACAACAGCCGGGTACACCTTTATCTGGCCGAGGTTCTGCAGCGACAGGAAGAGGACGCAGCGCTGGATCACTACTTGCGTGCGATTGAGCTGGGGCTTGCTACTCCCGAAGCGGCCATTGCCCATCTGGGCGCCGGTAACCTCCTCGCGACACGCGGCGATTGGGCGGCGGCTGTGCGGCAGCTGGAGTCGGCCCTGGAGCTCGATCCCTCTCTGCACCAAGCCCGCTCCAACCTCGCCGGTATCCATGCTCAGCATGGACGGTGGGAGTTGGCCGCTCAGAACTACTCGTTGCTGCTCGAGCAAGAGCCCGGTGCTGCCGCCGCCCGTTTCTTCCTCGCGGAAGCTGAGCTCAAACTCGGCCGGTATGCGCAGGCCGCGGCGCATTTCGCTGAGGTGGTTGCCGGAGAACCTCGTCACGAGAGAGCGCGGCTGGGTGAAGCGGTCGCTCTGATGCGGCTGGAGCGATTCGCAACGGCCCACACCCGACTCGAAGACGGCCTCGCCTTGCTACCCCGCAGCGGCAGCCTGGCCCATGCCCTGGCAAGACTGCTCGCAGCTTGTCCCCAGCTCGATCTGCGTGACGGCGAACACGCCTTGGAGCTTGCCTTGGCGCTGCAATCCTCCCAGGAGAGTCTCGAGCATGCTGAAACCGTCGCCATGGCCCTAGCGGAGACCGGGCATTTTGACGAAGCCGTCCAGTGGCAGCATGCGGTCCTCGAGCGGGCCGAATCGGAGAGCCGATCGGATTCGCTGCCGAGACTGCGACACAATCTCACCCTCTACGAAGCCGGCAGTTCCTGCTGTTCAGATCGGTGGTGGATGGAGGACTTTTGAGCCTCCAAGAACGATTCGCGGCACCTCGAGGGGTTCCAGCTCGCCTCCTTCCTCCAACCGGTAGATACGATTCGGCGAGACCTCGGTGAATCGCTGCTCGGTGCCACTACCGGGCCACCGAACCACGATCTCTTCGATCCGCTCGGCCGAGCCGAGCCCGATCTCCTGCTGCATCGAGGAGCCGCCAAACGTGCCGCCGCTGCCTGCCAGCACATGCACCGAGCGGGGGCTGCCATCTTCCACGATCCGCACACCGATTCGTGCCCCGACGCCAAAGCGGTTGGCCTTCACGCCCTCAAGCCGCAGCGTGATCCATGTCGATCCCGTAGTGGGGTTCTCGAACAGGGCGTTGGAGTAGGAATCGCCTGGGAAAAAGCCACCCAGTTGGTGAAAAAGGTCTTGGTCGCCGTCGTTGTCGAGGTCGCCAAACGCCACACCGTGGCCCTTTTGCAGGTGGCCGAAGCCTCCTGCAAAGGTGATCTCCTGAAATCGGCGGCCCGACACGTTACGGAACATGATGTTGGGCATCACCGTTTCGTATCCGGGCTCACCTGTTGCATAGTAGAAGTCCAGCCAGCCGTCGTTGTCCAGGTCGCCATAGTTCGAGCCCATGGGGAGCATCGGCTGAGCCAACCCTGCCTGTCGCGAGATCTCGCTGAAGCTGCCGCCATCGTTGCGGTAAAGGCGCGGCCGGTTGTCTACCGTCTCGAGCCCGAAGTAGTGTGCGGCTACTGCCGGCACGGGACTCTCGTAATCCGCCACCAGCAAGTCCAGATCGCCATCGTTGTCGAAATCCCAGAACCAACTCGCAAAGCTGCGCCCTTCGGGCTGTGTCAACCCATAAGACGGCGCTGCATCGGCGAACGTCCCATCACCGTTGTTGCGGTACATCCGGTTGGGACCGATGTTGGAGACGTACAGGTCGGCATCGCCGTCATTGTCCATATCGCCCCAGGTGACGGCCTTGGCAAAACGATCGTTGGTCACCCCCGCCTTCTCGGCCACCTCCGCGAAGGTACCGTTGCCGTTGTTGCGAAACAGCTGTGACGGATAGCTCTTGCCGTCGGGATCTTCGTTGCCGACATAGAGATCCAGATCCCCATCCCCGTCATAGTCGGCCCAGGCAGCGGTCTGGGTGGGATAGGCAGGACCCCCAAGACCGGCGGCACTGGTCACGTCGACAAAGCCACCGGCCGCTCCGTTCAACTGATTGCGCAGCAAGGAGTTACGGATCCTGCCCAGCTCACCCATCCAGGCACCGCGCAGCACATAGAGATCGAGATGGCCGTCGTTGTCGTAGTCAGCGTGAATCAAATTCAAGCCGCCAAATTGACCGTCGAGACCCCACTGGGCCGTTACGTCCTCGAACCCTCCCGTGCCTCGGTTGCGAAAGGCCTTGAGGCTGCCACAGGGATCCCAGGTCGAGCTCACCAGATCCAGCAGTCCATCGCCATCGAAATCGTCCATGATGGCGCCCCCCGCCAGGTCCACCACGCCGATCCCCAGCTCGGGTGCTCGATCGAGCCATCTTGGGAATGCCACCTCCGGCTCGAAAGCTCCTACAGGCAAGCGGAGCTCCTCAGGCACACCATCCGGATAGTCGCCGGAGACCATGCGAGCGATATTGAGCAGCAAGAGCGTCTGGAATGCTCGGGGGTAGGCTCGGGCGATCTCGAGAAAAGTGTCGCCGGCCAGACGGGTGTGCTCACGCAGCTGATGAATTGCTTCCTTCTCGAACGGCAGAATGCAGCTCGCGGCTGAATGACGGAGAAGACAATTCTCGTCCTCGGCAGCCTGAAGATGGGCAAGGCCGAGATGAACCCTGAGATCCAGGAGCAGGCTGTCGTCTACCTGCGCCTCGATGCCTAAGGCCAGCGCCTCGTTGAGCAGCTCGACCGCCTCTTCGGTCTGTCCCAGTTTCAGTCGCTCTCGACCCAGGGCGCCTCTCAGTAGGGCCTTTTCGACCGCAGTGCCGGCGTCGGCCTCGAGCAGACGAAGCCCCTCTTCCAGGCGCCTCTTCCCGTAGAAGGGGTCATAACTGTCACGGATCGACTGACAGACCTGCTGGAATTCTGCCTGCACCGCGGCCTCGGTGGGGGTGGCCGCAACTC
>Ga0255055_10001501_pt1 | contig 16948 bp, 16 predicted proteins | sample JV7_2_27_MG_FD_188633 | JGI IMG/M metagenome (GOLD analysis project Ga0255055, IMG submission 188633) | Seawater microbial communities from Jervis Inlet, British Columbia, Canada - JV7_2_27 | ecosystem: Environmental > Aquatic > Marine > Inlet | place: Canada: British Columbia | collected... | reverse complement strand
AAAAGGAGGTAGAAATGAAGGAGTGACAAAGCGTGGGGATTCTTTTTGGATAGTGTAAAAACAGGGGTCACGGCCTTTGAAAAAGCTCACGGGATGTCGGTTTCTGATTGGCTTGAAAAAAACCCTCAGGCAGCAGAAGTGTTTAACGAAGCGAATGCAATAAAAGCGGGTAGCTCACACCGTGCAATTGTTGATGTCTATGATTTTTCAGGCATCCATACACTGACAGATGTTGGCGGAGGGCTCGGTATCCTGATGGCAGAGATTCTGATTGCAAATCCTTTAATGGAAGGGATTGTAGCAGATACTCCTTCTGTAATTCAAAAGACAGGAAAAATGATCCAGGCCCGAGGTATTGCTGATCGCTGTCAGGCAGTAGAATGTGATTTTTTCAAGAAAATCCCGTCTGGGTGTGACGCATATCTCATGTCAAATATCCTTCATGACTGGCCGGATCAGCAGTGCCAGATAATTCTGACTAACTGCCACCGAGCCATGAAAACAGAATCAAGGCTTTTGGTCGTTGAGATGGTTATTCCTCCCGGAAACGAGCCCTCTGTTGCCAAGCTCCTGGATCTTGAAATGCTCGTCATTACGGGCGGCCGAGAACGAACGGAAGCAGAGTTTAACAATCTGTTCGTATCGTCAGGTTTCAAGCTCTCCCAGATTATACTTACGAACGAGAGTGTTTGTATAATTGAAGGGATTCGAGTATAGGCCGAATTAAGCAAAGCGATAGGACATTTTATATGATCATTTTTATTGGCTAACAACAGGATTCAGGCTGACACAAAAAGCCGGCGCGAGTACATACGAATTTGAAATGCCCTTGGCTGGCTTTTGCTGCAGCTGATCCTGAGCGTTATGTGTCAAAAAATAGAAAGGATTAATCAATGTTTAAAGAATTAGAAGAAATAAACTCACGTCCTGCACCTTTTCAGTTCTATACAGCAAAGGAGTTATGGACTGATGAACATACAGCAAAGAAGATGCTTGAGTATCATTTAAATGAATCCCTTGACCTGTCATCCCGAAACAAAGATTTCATTGACCGTTCTTTAAAATGGATAGTTTCTCATTTTGGAATAAGCGTGAATACAATTATTGCTGATTTTGGATGCGGACCGGGTCTGTATACAACTCAGTTTGCAGAAAAAAATGCCGATGTTACAGGTATAGATTTTTCTGAAAGATCAATACGGTATGCAAAAGAAACGGCAGCACGGAAGGGATTGAACATTGACTATGTGTGTCAGAATTATCTTGAATTTGAGACAGAAAAAAGGGTTGATCTGATCACGATGATCATGTGTGACTTTTGCGCTCTGAGCCCGACGCAAAGAAAAAAAATGCTCACCGGGTTTTACAGGCTTCTGAATGTCGGCGGTTCGGTTCTGCTTGATGTGTACTCACTGAACGCTTTTGATCAGAGAGAAGAGGTTTCAGCATACGAATACATGCAGCTCAACGGTTTCTGGTCATCTGAAAATTATTACGGCTTTCTAAACACATTCAAATATGACGAAGAAAAAGTCATCCTTGATAAATACACGATAATCGAAGAGGCACGAACACAGACCGTATACAACTGGCTGCAGTATTTCAGTCCGGAATCTCTCAGGAAAGAATTTGAGGAAAACGGTTTTAAAATTGAAGAATATTATTCTGATGTTGCCGGTACAATCTTCAGCCCGGAATCTGTGGAATTTGCAATTGTTGCTAAGAAATCTTAGAAATATGAAGAAAACATAACCATCGCATGAAGACGAACAGGGCTTCCGCTGTCGCTCCTATCCTACCGCTTCTGCGAAACGTTATACCAAGAAAGAAACAAATGGTAAGAATATGAAAGATAAAACTGTTGTCATTACCGGGGCTACGAGTGGTTTAGGAAGAGCTACAGCACTCCAACTCGCCCAAAAAGGAGCTTTTGTAGTAATTATTGCTCGCAGTAACACCAAAGCAAATGAAGTCATTAAAGAAATAAAAAAGGAAGGAGGAAAAGGACAATTTATTATCTCCGACCTTTCATCAATGAAGGATACAAAAGAGGCTGCAGAAAGTATTACCAAGGTCGTTGATCGTTTGGATGTTCTCATCAACAATGCTGGTGCTTACTTTCCGAAATACAGAGAAACTTCTGAGGGTTTCGAATCCACCCTGGCATTAAACTACTTATCCCCATTTCTGCTTACCCATCATCTAATAGAGCAGATGGAGCAGACCGCTTCTGAGTATGGTGAAGCACGAATTATCAACATCTCCTCAAAAATGCATAAACGTCCAATTCTCTGGGATGATCTTAATTATAAAGAAACGACTTACAATAGTTCTTTGGCGTATGAACAGTCAAAACACCTATTGACCTCATTCACCTATTATCTATCCAGAAAGCTCAAAGAAACGGGCATCACTGTTAATTGCATTCATCCGGGATTCGTGAAGACCGCTCTTGCGCAATCGGATTATCCTTTCCCGATGAACGTAATCGTTCCAATCGTTGGTTTGCTTATTGGAGAAACTCCTGAGCAAGCCGCGGATACGCCAGTTTGGCTTGCTTTGTCGAATGAGGTAAAGGATATAAACGGTGAATATGTTCATCACCGAAAAGTTAAAAAGAGTTGGCCCCCAACCAGGGATAAAAATGCTCAAAAGCGACTCTTCAATGTCACGCAGAGCATGTTGGGCGAATGGCTATAGCTGAAAATGCAAATATAAATCAAGTATAACAAGGCAAATCAACTCGGACAATTTAAAGCGACGCTCCTCGTTCCTCGTCGCCCTGCTTTAAACTGCCGGTTATTTGCATCGTTATGAATCCAGATATCTCCAAGCGACAGATTTTCGTTGCCCAAAAATTGTTGTGATATCGTCAAAAAATATGATATCCACAAGTTAACCCTAAACTTGTTTATTCTCAATAAATCACTACCCGGCTTGGCGACATGTTAAAAACCAGAATAAGCTATTCTATTTATTGATTATGAAAAAGATAATATTTATCATTTTAATGATAGCCACCCTACTAAGCCTAAGTGGATGTCAAAGTCTTTGGTATCAGTTTTTAAATATTATCGTTGACATTGCACCAGATCGGTTTGTTTTCGAAGAAGATCATGAAAAGCTATCAATTCCAATAGTTACATCACATCCTCTGGATAAAAATAACAATGAAACTGAGTATTTAATTATAATGATACATGGAGCTGGTTTAAACGCAGTCAAAACGTTCGAGACAGGGCAACAGATCATTGAATCTTTAAAAATGCCTAAAGACCGTTTTTTGGTTCTTGCGCCACAATTCATCGAGGGTGTGAAATTAGAAGAAAAAGGATTACTCTTTTGGGATCGGAGATGGAGAAGTGGTGGCATGTCTTTATCGACCGGATTAAATAAGGATTTACCTAGCCTTAGTAGTTTCGAAGTGATGGATAGATTGATAGCCGTTTCGATAAAACTGAATCCTGGCATTCATCGAATTATTATTCTGGGACATTCCGCGGGCGGACAGTTTGTTTTAAAATACGCCGCGATAAATAGCCGCCATGAATTCTTGGAACAACAAGGAGTATCTATTCGATATGTCGTAGCAAATCCTTCAAGCTATCCTTATGTAGATGAAACTCGTTATCAACTCAATTCAAAAGGTGAGATTCTGAAAACCCCGCGAGAAGAACTCATGAATTGCCCCAGCTATAATAAATACAAATATGGATTGGAAGAACTGTATGGTTATGCCGAAAAATTATCTCCACAGCTCATTCGAACGAGATTGTTGACCCGACCAGTTATGTTTGTACTTGGCACGGCGGATACAGACCGGAACTGGAGCTTGGATAAATCTTGCGAAGGTGAAGCGCAAGGAGAAAACAGGTATCAACGAGGGCTTCTGTATAAGCACCATTTAGGACATTTTGTAAAAACCTCTCTTGGATCCCAACATATCTGGCTCGAAATTCCAGAAGTCGGTCATGATGCCACTGAGATATTTACTCATCCGAGATTTGTCACAGAATTAAAGACCTTAGATTTTTGAAGCCATATTATTTAAATGTATTGAATTACATAACAAGGCTAATTCAGCCTACGCGAAAATCCGCACGGCTGATTAACAGTGCTAAAACTCCAGATTTCCAACATCTATACAGAATTGACCGACTCTAAAAACTTGTGATATCAGATTACGATATCTGTAATTTTATGATTTTGCATTTACTCTCAATATACATGAGATTTAGGTGAATTTGATATAGGCAAAGTATATGAAGACTGTATTAGCCTGGTTATGTGCCTAATAATAATTAACTGTTTCTGGAGGAGAGCCATGTTAAGAGATCGAAAATTTCTTATTAGTATAATTTGCTTGTCTATTTTTGCATCTACCATATCCTCCTATGCCGAAGAAGAAATTGAAGATTTAATTGATATTGCAGAATCGAAAGGTAAAATTATCGCTATTATCGAGGGGAGAAAGACCATCACTTTTGATCTTCGACTAGATGAGAAGGTGCTATGGAGCGGCTCAAGAGGTTATTTAGGTGCATTTTTGACTGATCAACATTTTTTCGTAATATCCACTTCATTAAATGCTTGGCGCGCATTGCCTTTGAGGTTAGACGAAACAGGAAATGGAGTTGCGTCCTTATCGGAGTATATTGCGTTACTGGTAACCAAAGATCGTGTAGTCGGATTTGATGCAACCTCCAACCGATTTATTGAAACTCTACTTCCAATTCAGGATGAGCTACTTGCAGTGGAAGTGGAAAGATATGTTGCTGTGGTGATAACATCCAGCCGAGCATTTGGTTTAGCAGCAGAATCTTCGGCTTTTACTGAAATTAACCTCCGAATGAATGAATCTATAGAGGAAATAAAACTGACATATAGTAAAGCAACAGTTCGCACCTCTGATCGTTTGCTAACCTTTGAAGCCTCAGGTTCGCCATGGAATGAACACAGACTTTACTAATTCTTTAGCTGCCTTAGAACGGAGATGATTTTACAACAATCAAAATTAAGATTTAATTAACTTGATAACCACCAAAAATGATATCTGTATTTTTGGCAAAGTTTGGATATCTCAATATATCTACAATTTTAATATTTCTTTGATCTATACAAGAAATTATTTCGTATAAGTTACCTTTTGAAATCCTTCATAAGAATCCCCAATATTTATGCTTGTAATTCTTTCACAACAAATTAATAACTATTCTTAGACATCAGACAGATTGCCGAGGGAAAATTGGTATTCTGCCAAATGAAAGAAGAATGATCATGAAAGAACGAAGATACGATATTGATTGGGTGAGGGTGGTGGCAACGCTGGCCGTCTTTGTCTTTCACAGCGGCCGTTTCTTCGATACGTTTGATTGGCACCTGAAAAATGCCCAGCAGAGCGACTTTTTATCAATGTTCGTTGGTTTTCTGGATCTGTGGATGATGCCTCTCTTGTTCCTGCTTTCTGGACTGGGATCCTGGCACTCGCTAAAGTCCAGGAGCAGCGGACAGTATCTCATTGAGCGGGTCAAGCGGCTCCTGATCCCCCTGTACACGGTGGGCGCGTTTATCCTATTGCCACCCCAGTTTTACTTTGAGCTCCTTACACATGGAAGAGATGTAAGCTCCATCTGGAAACTGTTTCCGCCTCTCTATGGGGGTCCCCTCAGATTTTCCCTTGATGCGCCCTATCTCATCAACCTCTGGAGCGGTCATTTGTGGTTTCTTCAGTTTCTCTTTATCGTGTCTCTCTTGATACTGCCGCTGCTTCTCTATCTCAAATCTGAACCAGGTCGGCACCTGATCTCAAGATTGGCAGATTGGAGCGATCGCCGGGGTGGTATATTCCTGTTTCTGATTCCACTGGTCCTCGTGCGGATCGGTCTGAGAGGCTTCTTTCATGGAGCACATACCTGGGCCGATCTTTTCTACTATGCGGTCTTTTTTCTCATAGGCTATGTCATGGCGGCCGACAGACGTTTTACAGGAGGTTACAAGAGACATGGGTGGGTATTTCTGGCCCTGGGTATCGCTGCCTATGGGGGTGAAGGCGCTCTCATTCTTGGATTACATTACCCCTATCCGGGCGCCGAGTCCTTCTCGTGGACGTATGTGCTCTTTAACATCGTGATTAGCATCGGCAACTTTTGCTGGGTCATGTTCATTCTGAGCATGGCAGCCAAATTCCTGAATTTCAACCACAAGGTACTGACCTACGGCAACGAGGCGGTGCTACCCTTTTACATCTTTCATCAGACGATAATCCTTTGCGTCGGCTGGTTCGTCATACGCTGGAACATCGGCATTGGGCCAAAGTATCTGATTATCGCCTTGGTCTCATTTGCCCTGATCATGGTACTGTACGATCTGCTCGTCAGACGTTTCAACGTGATTCGGTTTTTCTTCGGCATGCGGCAAAAAAAGAAGCTTTCAAAAACACCTGACCCGCGCCCGGTAAGGACTTCCGCCTGATTGTCAAGCGACTGGACCGGATGGCTGGCGACAAGGTACGTCGCCGCCTGTTCCCTGCATTCCCCTCACCCAACCATTTTTATTTTTCATCAAAAATAAACGCTGGGATAGACGCTACTCCCTCAGACCCTCCCAGCTGATCCTTCCAAAGTTAGGCATTAAAAAAGCTCACCACAATATCTTGTGTCTAAAACAAATCTAAAATTTATTGCAGAATATCATCGGTATTGTTAAAAATGAAGAGATTCAAGCATTATGCAAGAATCCGTGAGTTACGGGTCCCTTCAAATAGTGAACAAAACCTTTGGAATTTTACAGCCTCAGTAATTGGGAACTATGATATGTAACGCTGATGGAGAATAAAATGAAAGTGTGCAGAGAGTGTCAACATGAAATCAGCGATACCCCTAAGGTTTGTCCAAGTTGTGGTGCTCCGCGTCCCACCAAAGAAAAATGGAAAGATTGGGGATTTGAATACAAAAGCAAAACAACCATTATGGGTATACCGCTCATACATATTTCATTCAAGTATCGCCCTAACTGGATACCCATACCCGCTAAAGGAATAATTTCAATTGGGCAATTTGGTATTGGCGTAATTAATATTTCCCAGTTTGGTATCGGTATCCTAAGCTTAAGTCAGATCACTATTGCTTTTTATGCTCTGGCACAGGTTGCGATAGCATACTCATTGATTGCACAAGTAGGGTTATATGTTAATTATGGATATGGACAGAGTGTTTGGGATATTAATGAAGTATCTGTCAGCTGTACATCCGATCCTACCAGTCAATACATTTATAAAATACCGGAGAATATTGACGATGGACTTGAAGTCGGTTCTTTAGATGAAGTGAATATTGAACCGGCATTAATTGAAAAGGCGGTAAATAAAATACGCTGTGGTAAATATAAAGAAGTGCATTCTATGCTTATTTTCAAGGATAATAAACTTGTATTTGAAGAGTATTTTAAGGGGCATAAATACAAATGGGATGCTCCTAAGCATCACGGTGAATTGGTGACCTGGGATAGGGATATTTTGCATAGTATTATGTCTGATACCAAAAGCATTACTTCTGCCTGTATCGGAATCGCAATAGATAAAGGTTTAATAAAAAGTGTTCATCAGTCTATATTTGATTATTTACCAGAACATCAGCACCTTAATACAGATGGGAAAGATAAAATTACCATCGAGCACCTGCTTACGTTGACCTCTGGATTAGAGGGGGATGAATGGAGTGCGCCATATAGCAGTTCGGATAACCCTGCCACTGGAATTTGGTTTACAGATAAAGATCCAATAACTTATATTTTAGAAAGGCCACTGATAGATGAACCAGGGACAAGCTTTTCTTATTTCGGTGGAAATATGATTGTTTTGGGTGAAATCATTAAGAATGCTGCAAAAATGACTATTGAGGAGTTTTCCGGAAAATATTTGTTTGAGCCCTTAGAGATTGATTCTTTTAATTGGTCGTTAAAATTCGAAAATGGTGTGATTGAAACAGCCGGTGGTTTAAAAATTACACCAAGAGCTATTGTAAAAATCGGTGCGACATTTCTAAATAAGGGAGTTTGGAATGGGCAACAAATCATTTCCGAACAATGGGTCGAAAAAAGTGCTACTTCATTTCCTGGTAACAAAGGGATTAATATTCCGGGTGAAGATTCGGGAAGGGTAGGTTATTCTTATTCATGGTGGACAAAACAATATTCTAATTCAGGTAAAAAAATAAATTTGTATTATGCTGGAGGTTTCGGAGGACAACACATTATGGTCTTCCCTGAATTAAATACAGTAGTTGTTTTTACTGGTGGCAATTTCGTGACTAAAAGACCTCCATTTATGATCCTTGAAAAATATGTTCTACCTGCTTTTGATTAATTTATGAATAAATCAGGACATAACAAGTCACTGGAGAGGGATGCCCAAAAGCCGGTGCTTTTTCGAATCTTTACGGCAAGTCGCATCGCTGCGCTGCCTACGAATGCGCAAAGAGCGAGGGACATCACCTGTGCGGAGATTGTGAAGAGTTTCCCTGCGATAATCTCCATCCCTATGCTGACAAAGCTGGCGAACTGCCGCACAATATTAAGATCTTCAACCTATGCCTGATCAATAAAATGGGTCTGGAAAAATGGACCGAATCCAAGGCCTCTGATGTTCGCAACACTTACTTCACCAAGCCGTGGACTCTGGCGTAATCAGGTGTTTCATGCGCAAAGACAAACCAAGCAGGACGGCATACAAAGTAGCTTTGAACATTGTTACACTCGGGTCGAAACCTGGGATGGAAGTCTTTCTTCCTCCCGGCATCGTGCATGCAACCCGAAAATTACTCGTTGCTTCCGGTGCGGCTGGAGAAAGAACTGTAAAATGGGCTCAGTCCCAAAGAGCGGTTTCCATTTACGAAGCGTTTGACAGGATGCTGCCGGGTCAGTTTGAGGCTTTTGCTCACAGGAAGGCGTTCTGTGAGCGCCAAGCAAGAGATGGTATTGGCGCTGGCGCTACCCAAATCCTTGTTCTGGGGGCCGGTTACGACACGATGGGGTGGCGGTTGGCGCCGGAGTTCTCTGGAGTGAACTTTTTTGAAATTGATCACCCGGCGACAGCCCGTCTCAAGGCTAAAGGAATAGATGCAATGGGACGGCGGAAAAATCTCTGCCTGATCGCGGAAGATCTTGGCAAACGAAAACTGGTAGATGTTCTAAAGACCAACGAGTCATGGGACCAGAGTGCACGAACCGTCATCGTAGCCGAGGGCCTTGTGATGTACCTGCCTCCTGAAGCGGTCGGGGACTTATTTTGTCAATGTGCTATAGTCGCTGGTGTCGGTAGCCGGATTGCCTTTTCCTATATCCCTACCGGTGCGGATGGTCGGCCTGATGCCGGTCGATGGACCGGGTTGATGTTGCGGCTTCAAAAGGTTGCCGGAGAGCCATGGACCTGGAGCATAAGACCCGAAGAGCTTGGCCTGTTTCTCGAAGAATCAGGCTGGACAAATGATCTGGAGCAGGTTGGTAGGACCCGTAAGCACGGAGTGGAATTCTATGCTGTGGCTACGAAATGAACTCGTAGCGTGATTAGCAAGACCGATCAAAGCATTTCTATAAATAAATGAAAAACAGAATTATGCCATAAACACGGACGGACATTCCGTTGCGCTCCATTCCCGCAGGTGATGGCCACGTTGGGCGAACGGGTGGATGATACTCATGAAAGCGATTGTATTTACACAATATGGACCACCGGATGGTCTTGAACTAAAAGAGGTCCCAAAACCTACGCCGAAGGACGATGAAATACTGCAAATTCGACTTTTGAGGAAGCAGCCGCCGTACCTCAAGCAGGCGTCTTGGCCCTGCAAGGACTTCGCAAAGCCGGACAAATGCATCCGGGACAGAAGGCATTGATTAATGGAGCTGGTGGCGGTGTGGGTACATTTGCAGTTCAGCTTGCCAAGCTCTTCGGGACTGAAGTAACGGGCGTAGATGCCTCACATAAGTTGAATGTCGTTCGGTCGGTTGGCGCAGACCACGTTATCGATTACACCCAAGAAGATTTCACGAAAACCGGAGAACGTTACGATCTGATTATTGATTGTCAGGGTTTTCGGTCCATGTTCGATTATAAGCGCGCGTTAAGACCCAAGGGAACCTATGCCATGGTCGGCGGTCCTATGCCACGAATCCTCCAGCTCTTGTTCCTAAGCTTCTGTGCGTCACTCACCCGCGAGAGTAGGAAATTTCGTTTGTTGGCGGAAGGACCAAACAAAGGTCTGGCAGATCTGAAGGAGCTTATCGAAGCCGGTAAGCTCGTTCCTATTGTTGACAAAACCTATCAGTTGAGTGAAGTGCCTGAAGCGTTGCGTTACTTCGGAGAAGGACGTCACAAAGGAAAAATCGCAATCGCTTATGAATTTTTGTAATTTTTTGGCTATTCTCAATATCTTTATTTCACGGCTTATTGTTTTATCGATCATCCTTTTGTAAAATTTTACAAGTTGTAGGTTGCTGTGCGTGAGCAAATCAAAATACAGCGTTTACACAATAGATTAAAATTTTGCAGCGTTATATTCAAAATGATGAATTCAAAACTGTTTAAAAAACACTTACGACGTCTATCATATGTTACCTTGGCTTGGATTCTATTTTGGATTGTTGGTCTTCCCAATTACTATCAGCAATATTCAACCAAATTCATGGTTATTTTTGATATCTTAATTTTCCCACCAATTTGGTTTATCGTTTATTTCAGTGCGAAGCATGCGCGGCAAAATCGTGGATTATCGGTTGGCCTTTGGATTTCTTTTTATATTACCGTTCCGTTATTCATATATGATCTTATTTATTGTGGATTCTATCTTGGCTATGGAACGAGCTTTCTTTGGAAATACTGGTATGTTACAGTTTACTATATCGTCCCCTGGATGGCTTTTCCCGTGACTGGATGGTGGATAGATAAAAGAAACAAACTATCGGCATTGAATGCATAAGGTACATTTTAGAAATCCTTTCATATAACAATGCAAATGAAGCTTACGTGAAGAAGCCGGGCGGTTTACCGTAAAGGCCGTGCAAGTTCGAAATGCTTTTGGCACGCAGCTTATTTGCGGCCGTTATACGTCATAATGGATGTTTTTAATGAAGATATTAGCGATTGAGAAAGAATTTGCGGGTAAAACAGCAGAAGATTTTCAACCTCATTTAGAGGCTGAGGCAAGACAAGTTTGGGAGCTTTATAAAAAAGGAGTGATTCGTGAGATATATTTCCACGCTGACCATAAAAGTGTGATAATAATACTTGAATGCAAAAATATAGACGAAGCAGAAGAGAATTTATCAACCTTGCCATTAGTCAGGGAAGGTTTAATATATTTCAAATTTATTCCATTAGTTCCCTATCCAGGATATGAAAGATTGTTTAGATAAAATTTAACAGTTAATCTGGTAGTCCAGCTGTAACAAAATCGAACTTTTCAAAATAGCAGATATCCATATCAAAGGTTTTTAATCATCAAAATTCTTGTGATATTCATTTTATATCTCAGCTAAATTCTGTCACTTGCGTTACTATCCGAGGTTGCATATTAGGTAACGGGTAGCGGCTATAAATCCACAATTTATTGCGCCTGGATTGAGGATTGGATTGTACTTACAAATCCACAACATAATTCTTTCCAAAAAAAAGCTAATGTGATAACTTTTTCCGGGTTGGGATAGGGGTAGATTTGAGTGGTACGGTCTAGCCTTTGTCTAGCCTTTTGTGCCGACAATATGCATAACCTATTGATATCATGCACACCATGCACACCATGCACAGCATGCACAAAGGGTGACGGAAACCGGTAGCACATAAATGTGTCGTATTATTAATGGGTTACAAGTTAGTTTGAATGGTGATCAACCTAATTTGGGAGCAGGAAGTCCCCAGTTCGAATCTGGGCGCCCCGACCATCCTTCCCTTTAAAAAGTTCTGGGTTCAGAGGTTCAGGGTTCAAGGGTTTAGAGATCCTGGTGTCAGGATTCAGTGTTCAGGTTTCAGCCCTGCCAATTCTGACACCTGACACCTGACACCTTTTATCTTGAACCTTTGAACGTTGAACCCAGAACCCTGAACCCTGGTTTATGCCTTCTTTGCGTGTTTTAAAAGGATAGGCGTGGTGAGAAGGATCAGCACATCGCCCAGTGGACCGTTACAAAGCAAGGTCACAATGGACAGCAACACTGACCAGGTTAAGACCTCGGATTTTATCACCAATGAGTTGAAAGCCTGGGGGGTAAGGAGGATAAGAATCAAATTAAGAGCACAGATAACAAGTGCGCCCCACACGGCCCACTTCCGTAAATTCCAAATACCGATCCCAAAAAGTATTAGGGGCACCATCTCCAGCATGTATTTATAACCGAGCAGCGCGCGCATTGAATCCGACAGGCTTGGCTCGTAAGCCAGCCATATAATGCCTTTAAAAATACACAGCCACCCTACGGCCCAGATTTGCCACGGATAATCAGCACGCATTTTCTCGGACGGAAAAATCCGAAATTCACTTTTCAGCATCATCTACTCCCATTAATTAGTGCCCATCCGTAAATGATATTGTTTCAAAGGATAGCACTAATTTGTTTCCAATTTGGAAATGAGCAGTTTTTTTGGTGAGCAAGGCCGCACAAGGGTTTCCGCCGAGGCGTACATCGAGTACGTCGCAGGCGGAAAACCCGCGGAGAACGCAGCTCATCGGAAAAAGGGCCATTTCCGGATGGAAACTAATTAAAATAAGCGACATGATCGAGTGAATCGAAACACCGGTACTCACAAACAAAACCGCATAAAAGGACTACCTATTATTAATGATCGGCCTAACGGCCTTGAGGATCGGCCCTTCGGGCCTCAAGGAGCGTTCCTTCGGAACTCGAGGATTTAAACAACCTTAGCCTAAAGCGAAGCGCTCCTCAAGTGAAACGCTCTTTAAGCGGAGCAAAGTCACTTTGCGGAGTGCTCTTTGAGTTTCGCCGAATGCGAAATGCTCATGTTCGCCGTTAGATAAAATACAGAAGTTCCAATTTTTTGAAGGTATTATTAGAGGAATATTTTTGTCTCGTCAATTAAAAACTCGGCGAATATTGATCAACTCAGCAAATTAGCAACAGCCAGGGTAATGATAAGAAAGGAAAGAAGGGCTCCAGTAAGACCGAAGAAAAAGGGGTGGCGGAACAAGAAGGCATCCAATTCGGGACCCGTCTGATCCAGTTTTTTAAAAATGCCCCGGGTCTCAAACCAGGTGTTCACTTTGCTCTCGATGCTTCGCATTTTATCAGGCGCAAACAGGAGAACGCCACCAAGCACTATCCCAAGGATGCAAGCGACTCTCGCAATCCAGGCAAATGCGTAAAAAACAATTTCAAGAACCAGGAAATATTTTCGGGAAACAATAAACACATTGGCAAAGTTTGATATATTCAGATTAAAAACGAAAAAAATAAAGGCAAACACCGAACCGGCAACCATGCATAGGCCAAAAACAACATGATGGCTGTAAATTAGGGTTTCGGTTTCAATTTCCTTATCCAGGATGCTGATTTTGGATTCGACGTTGATATTGCGGTTAAAAAAGTTGCCAACGGTTTTGGTCAATCTGGGCGAAAACAGAAGTAACATGGAAAATGCCATTCCCAGAACACCAAATAACAAAGTCAAAATTTCCACTGTATTTAACGCTATATCCCAGAAAATATCCATAGCACCTTCCTTGAGTTTTTCCTTACGAATCTAGACCATTTTTATTTTTGCGTCAGCCTATTGGCAATACAACTAACTTCCGAATTGGCGATAGATACCAGTTTTTTTCGAACAACCCTTGAGTAGTATTCACGCTCGGTTTTGGTGAATGGTTTTCTGTTCAGCTTTTTAAATACAAGATCCTTTTGTTTGGATGAAAAAAGTCGTCTCAGATGGACTTGAAGGTCAGCCGAGCGGTTTAAAATATCCCGGGTAGGCTCCTGTTCCAGCTTGCCCTGTTTAAAGGCCGTCATGGCATCTTTAGTTTTGGCTGTATAATCTCTCAGGGTATTTTGGATATCCCTCATAGAAATGCTTATGCCGCTGCTCAGCGGCAACATCTTGGCTGACAGTAATGTCCCGTATTTTGCCTTAAGCGAGCTGGCAATTTTTTTTAGGTTTTTCGGGGCTTCAATTCCCTCAAGATCGAATAATTCCGCACTGATTAACAGTAATTTTTCCAGATTTTGTTTTTTAGGACTCGATTCCCAATATTTAGAAAACAACGCGTGACTGTTGAGAGCAACCCCATTGCGGGCGCAAATGCTGAGGACTGCCGGAAACCTGATGACCAGGGCCTGATCATTCGAGCTGGCCAGTGCATCCAGAATAATGGTTGCCTGGCTTCCCGTAAGCCGTTTTTGCCCCGGATCCGCCAGCAGCGAATCAAGCACGCGTAAAACAGTATCCGAACCGTTGGTTTTAACCGTCGAGGTATGAACGGGTTTATTTTTCATTTTGTTTACAGGCGGGCCTCATGCTGAAATAATCGGCTAAGCATTCAAATTTGTTCTAAATAATAAGATACCCTATTATTCACTTTTTATCAACGAAAAAATTGTATTTATTTATACAAATGATGGTTGGGGTGATACCGAGGGGTTTGAGGTGTTATCAGGTTAAGCCCCTGTAGAATAACTTTAGGCATTTTTCCGCCACCGATCTTTGGCGGATTAGTTTACGTTAGGCACTTCCGGACTATTTCCGATAGACGCGCTCCCTGGCCCTGGCAGCTTTTTGGAGAGTTTCTACATGGACGTCCACATAATCAAATACCCTGGCATATTTCTTTCCGGCTGCCGGACGCAGAACTCTGCCAAGATATTGCAACAAACGCCCGCTGAATTTTATCGGAGTCGCCAGAAATAAGGTGGTTAAATCCTTACAATCAAAACCTTCCCCGATTAACTGACCGGTGGCGATCACAGCTTTAACCTGGCCGTTGTTGATCCGTTCGAGCACTTTCTGGCGGTCGGCGATATCTATATCCCCGGTAAGCAATTCGGATTCCAGCTTAAACCGATAGCGCAACATTGCCTGCAGGTTCTCACAATGGGCCTTGCGATCAGACAGGATGAGGCAAATCCCGTCATTCCTGGCCGCCTCCCCGGCAACATCCGATGCGATCAGAATGTTTCTTTCCGTATCGGTGGCAAGTTCTGCCAGCATCTTGCTGTATTCATTGACCGGATCATAACGGGTCGTAAAGTTTGTCCGGCGAAAGGTCACTTTTGCAGGCAGAACATCACCGGTTTCGATCAGTTGGTTTTTGTCCACCTCATGATGTTTATCACCCAGGTGCCAGAAAATTAATTTAGACAGTTGATCCCGGCGATAGGGGGTCGCAGAGAGTCCCAGCATGAATTGGGAATCGAAACAGGAAACCGCTTCGGTAAAGGTCCGGCTCGGACATCGGTGGCATTCGTCAACCACTAAAAAACCAATGTTTTCTGCGACCTCATCGGCACATTTATAAAGGGATTGCACCAGGGCAACCGTAATTTTATCCCCGATGACCTTTTTGCCGCCTCCGATAAAACCCACCGCTTCAGACCCAATACCCAGAAAAGTTTCAATGCGCTCCACCCATTGAACGGCCAGATCTTTTGTGTGAACGACAATCAGGGCCGGTTGTTTTCGCTGCGCGATGATATACAGGGCCATCACCGTTTTCCCGGAACCGGTGGCTGAGCTCAACGTTCCGAAATCTTTAGCCAGCATCTCATCAACGGCAATTTTCTGAAAAGATTTCAGCCGGCCTCTAAAGGTGAATTCCACCGGCTTGACTTTGCGCCGTTGATCATCGATCTGGAATTTAATATCCTGCCGGCGGCACATATTGATCAAATGCCGGATGTAGCCCCGGGGTATCCACAGTCCGGTTCGACCGACTTTATCATAATATTTCAGCAACTTGGGAGTACCCCGGTTCCAGCGCCCCATACGTTCATTTTCCAGCCATTTGGGATTGATAAATTGAAGCTTTTCGATAAGCAATTCCATGAGTTCCGGGGAGAGGTTTTTGAGTTGCAGATTTTCTTTAATGGTAATCTTCAAAGGAGTCATAAAGCGGTTAATAAGTGGACTTTTATGATTTATTTTGACTGTTTATCCTCTTTTATCAGTGCCTGTGCAATCTGAATATCATAGGCCTGTTTAGGATCAAAGTCATTTACCTGATACATGTTCTGGGCCTTCTTGATGGCATTATAGGGAACCCAGCCGTGTTCATCCCAGAGTTCCGGATCTTCAGCATTCCACATCCGGAACCAGATTTCTCCGTTCGTCTCACGCACAAACATCCGCACACGCTTATTTAACGGAAACGGATAGTAATACAAGCCCTTCTCATCTTTCATTTGTTCCAACCCTCAAGTTGCAAACCGGGTTCAGAGTCCTGAGTTGGGGTTCCATATATAAGGTTTCAGGTGTCAGTGTTCAGGTTTCAGCCCTTCCAATTCTGACACCTGACACCCGAAACCTGAAACCTAATTTTACCTGAACCTTTGAACCTGTCCAAAAGCTAATAACGCGCTTCGCGCTATATTTTGCCCCGCTCCTGCATGATACGCAAGTAGGTCTCTCCGCCGCTCTTGGGGGGCTCGTAAAGCTGGTCTTCGGATTTCTTTATTAATTGAATCGCCTCCACCGGACAGGTAGTTACACACAGGCCACAGCCGATGCATCGATTCAGCGTAATCGTCGATATACCGTCAACCACATCAATGGCCTCCATCTGGCAGCGATCCACACAGGTTTCGCAGCCCGTGCACAGTTCTTCATCCACCTGAGCATAATAATTACTTTGAACAGACTCTGCCGGATTCGGCTGTTTTTTTAACGATCGCAGCATGCCGCAGCAATCACCGCAGCAGCTGCACATTCCGCCCACTTTTTGCGAATTAAACGGCT
>Ga0255055_10001500_pt1 | contig 16959 bp, 15 predicted proteins | sample JV7_2_27_MG_FD_188633 | JGI IMG/M metagenome (GOLD analysis project Ga0255055, IMG submission 188633) | Seawater microbial communities from Jervis Inlet, British Columbia, Canada - JV7_2_27 | ecosystem: Environmental > Aquatic > Marine > Inlet | place: Canada: British Columbia | collected... | reverse complement strand
TCTAAAACCTGCACTCCGTTGACGAAGACATGGACCACGCCGGTGGCGTATTGGTGGGGCTCATCAAACGTAGCGTGGTCGGCGACCTCGTCCGGGTCGAAAATGACGACGTCGGCATAGTAGCCCTGCGCCAGCCGCCCCCTTCGCCTGATCTTCAAGTTGGACGCCGGCAGGAAAGTCATCTTACGCACGGCCTCTTCCAGCGAGAGCACCCGCTCCTCGCGCACGTACTTGCCAAACACACGCGCGAACGTTCCGTACGCCCGCGGATGCGGGTTCGACTTCAAGAAGACCCCTTCGGTTGCCAGCGAGCCCGCGTCAGATCCGAAGCTCACCCATGGCTGCACGATTTTCTTCTGGACGTTCTCTTCCGACATAGTGAAGTAAACGCAACCCACTCGACTGCCATCTTCGATGACCAGGTCCATCGCCGTCTCTTCCGGCGATGTTCCTCGCATGGCCGCAACTTCAGCAAGCGTCTTGCCAGTCAGCGGTTTCAGTTCATCGTTCTTGAAACTCACAAGCAAAATGTTCTCCGGCGATCCGGCGGCGAGGTATCCATTGGCCCAGTCGTCACTGGGCGTGTTCATCTCGCGTTGCACGCGCTGGCGAATCGCCGGGTCCTTGAGTCGCTCGGCCCAGCTCTTGTAGCCGCCTTCCTGGACCCAAGGGGGCATTGCCGCGTCGAGCCCGGTAGAACTCGCCGGGTAAGTGTACATGTCCGCTGTGATCTCCAACCCCTCAGCGCGCGCCTGTTCAACACGCGAGAAAACCGTGTCTAACTTGTGCCAGTTGGCCCGTCCAGAGGTCTTGAGGTGGTAGATCTCAGACCGGATGTCGGCTTCACGGGCGATGGCAAAGAATTCTTCAAGGGCCTCCAGCAGCGAGTTGCTCTCGTTCCGCATGTGGGAGATGTACATCCCATCGTACTCAGCAGCGACTTTCGCCAGGGCGATCAACTCGTCCGTCTCAGCGTAAAAGGCGGGAGCATAAATGAGCGACGAGCCCAAGCCCAGCGCGCCCTCCTCCATCGCCTGACGAACAAGCCCGCGCATCTGCTCCAGCTCGTCGGGCGACGGTCCTCGGTCCTCGTAGCCGATGCTGTAGATGCGCGCTGTCGTGGCACCCATGAACGAGGCGATGTTCGTAGAGATCCCCCCTTCCACCAAGTACTCGAGGTACTCGCCAAGGGTGTTCCACTCGATGTCGTACTTTATGTCGCCTTGCTGCTCGAGCTCCTCTTCCTTCATGCGATCGCTAATCGGACCCATAGACCAGCCCTCGCCGAACACCTCCAATGTCACGCCCTGGCGGATGTCACTTTGCGACCTTCCATCTTCGATGAGCGACTCCGTGGCCCAACTGAGCATGTTGATGAAGCCAGGCGCGACGGCGAGGCCGCTGGCATCGATCTCACTGCGGCCGCGGGAATCTCGCAGATCGCCAATGGCGGCGATGGAATCGCCATCGATGGCCAAGTCAGCGACGAAGGCGGCATCCCCGCTCCCATCGTAGATCCCACCACCGCTGATGATCAGGTCGTAGTCGGCACCCTGTGAGCAGGCCGAAAGCAGGAATGCGCTGACCAGCAGCACGCGAGCTCGTAGCATGAGAGGCCTCCGGATTTGTCAGTGGGGCAGGCGAAGGTATGAATTAGCGCTGGAAGAGGCCGGCCGCAATCGCTACCCCGACCCGACGAGCGGCAAAGATTACTTGCCGATGCAGAACTCCGAGAACACGCGTGTGAGCAAGTCCTCGGGCCCGATGACACCGAGCAACTCTTCGAGCGCCTGCGCCGCCGTGCGCAGGTGCGTCGCCGTTACTTCTGGGGCGAGGCCTTCTGAACGACTGTTACTGAAGGCATCGATCTCGGCACGAGCAAGCCGCAGTTCCCGGGCGTGGCGCTCACGGGTGACGAGCGGGGCTTCCGCATCGCTAGCACGGGCGCCCGAAAAGACCGCTGCCACCAGACGGTCCCGCAGTGTGCCCAAACCTTCTCCGGTCACCGTGGAAACCAAGACCTCCGAAACGTCGAGCTCCGCCGAACGTCCCATCTTTATGTCGCTGAGATCGTTCTTGGTGCGGACCAGCATGACGCAACCCGACGCGACAGTATCCAGGAACCGGGCCTCTTCCTGCATCAAAGGCCGACCAGACTCCGCGCAAAAGAGCACCACGTCGGCGGCGGCGAGATAACGACGCGCTACCTCGATCCCCATCCGCTCGATCCGACCGGTCGTCTCACGCAGGCCCGCAGTGTCGACGAGGCGGAACGGATAGCCGCCAAGCGAGACCAGCGCTTCCACCGCGTCACGGGTCGTACCTGGCTCCTCTGTCACAATCACTCGCTCGACTCCGCAGAGCGCATTGAAAAGGCTAGACTTCCCGGCATTGGGTCGGCCAGCAATGACCGTGAGCGCTCCCTCTCTTAATAACGCACCCTCGGAGGCCGTCTCGAGCAAGACGTCGATACGTCGCGCGACATCGCTAGCCGCCGCGTCGATCTGCTCGGGCGGTACCGGGCCCTCGTCCTCTTCGGGGAAGTCGATGTCGTAGGCTAACAAGGCCTCGCACCGAATGAGCGCGTCCCGAAGCTCCTCGATCCGACGGGATAGGCCCCGGTCCAATTGATGTACGGCTGCGCGGTGCTCGGCGGCGGAACGGCCGTTGACCAGGTCAAGGACTGCCTCGGCCTGAAGAAGATCTAGTTTGCCATTCAGGTAGGCCCTGCGAGTGAACTCGCCGGGCTCTGCCACGCGAGCGCCAGCGGCCAAGACGGCATCGAGTACCAACTCTGGAACGAGGGGGCCGCCGTGGCAGCTCAGCTCGAGCATGTCTTCGCCGCTATAGCTCTCCGGTCCCAAGTAGACCGTCGCCAGAACCTGGTCTACGAGCTCGCCGCTCTCGGGGTGCTTCAGCCAACGCAAGGTGGGGCGGCGCTCGGGAAGTTTCTCATCGAGCGTCCGGCGGATGATGGTAGCGACCTCGGGTCCGGAGGCACGAACCACCGCAATGGCCGCGCGCCCGGGTGCAGTGGAGATCGCCGCTATCGTATCCACGGTCACCGCCATTTAACACGCGGGTAATGTATGGGGCGCCGACGGAATATGGCCATCGCCGCGACACCGCCCATCGTTATCAGGTCTTGGATTTCCTGCCAGGCTCTTCGGCCTTCTTGCCCGGCGGTGGTGCCTTGGCCGCCGCTTTCCGCTCCTTCGCTATGTAAAGCTGCTGGGGCAGGGAAGCCAGGTTCATGGTCGCATAATAGAGGTTCAGCCCCGCTGCAAACCTCAAGAACAGCACGACCATCATTACCGGCATGACGTACATCATCATCTTCATCTGCGGGTTGGGGGGCGATGACTTCATTGTGATCCACTGGAGCAGGAAGATGGACGCCCCCATCAAAACGGGGATGATGTACAGCGGGTCCGGCTGTGAGAGGTCGGGCAACCAGAGGAAATGTACCCCGCGGAATTCGATCGTGTCCCGGAAGACGAAAAAGAGCGCGATGAGTATGGGGAACGGCAGCAGCATCGGCAGGCAGCCCCCGAGAGGGTTCACCTTGTGCTCCCGATACAGCTTCATCATCTCCTGCTGCAGCTTCTGGGGTTCGTTCTTGTACTTCTCCTGGATCTCCTTCATCAGCGGTTGAACCCTCATCGTCGCCATCTGCGAGCGCATGCTCTTTTGGTAGAGCGGGAACAGCACCACGCGAATGCCTATGCCGAAGATGATGAGGATCCAGCCGTATCCTAGACCGAGGAAGTTGTGCATCCAGACCAGGAGCGTGGTGATCAAGCCAGCCAGAGGCCGCAGTACAGGCTCCAGCCACTTGTACCCGAACGGCAAGACTTTGTCGAGGTCGCGCCCGACCGCCTTGAGGCGACCGTAGTCCTGCGGGCCGATGTAGATCGTGCGCGCAAAATCGCCGTCGCGACCGACCGGGAAGCTGGCTACGGCCTGCGCCCGATAGGGCTCCGGAAGGGATCGGATCATCAGGCCGCCGAAGCGTCCCTCGTCAAGCGCGTCGGCGGGCAGCACAATCGCTGTGAGGAAGTACTTCGTGCGGACCGCGACCCAATCGAACGGCCCGTCCAGCGTTACTCGCTCGCCTGGCTCGAGGTCTTCGACCTTCTGTGACACCACGCCTTCCAGGCCCATCGCCGAGTAAGTGAGATTCGACCGGTAGTCGTTCTCCGGGTCCCACTCATTGCTTTGCAGACCCGGCCCAAGCCCCATCATCCACCAACCGCGTGCGGGGCCTCCAAGCAACCGGCCCTCTAAATCGACCACGTAGCTGTCAGGCTTGAACGTGTAATCCAGTTCGACCCGGAACTGCGTGCCCGGGTACCTATACACCAGCCTGAGGACCTGCGGCTGGCCATCGGAGGCCAATGACAGGCCTGCCCGAGGTTGAATGTCGAAGTGCACACCCCGCAGGTCGAGGGTGTCATCCCCGACAAGCCACTGGTGGGTGAAGAAGTTCTCGGCGCCCGGAGGTACCAGCTGGACCGGCTGCCCTTTGGATTCCTCCGCCAAGGACTCAAACCGCACCATTTCCGCGGATACCAAACGGCCGCCGCGTTGGGCAAAGCCGAGCCGGTAGATGGGGCTGCTGACCCAAACCGTGTCCTCCACCAACAGCTCGTCGGACACCATCTCCTCCGCTGGGACGAGCCCCGGCACCGTGGCGGAGTCTGCCCCGGCAGGGATCTGCGGTGGCTCCGTCGCTGCTTCCTCCTCAATCGGCCGGGACGTTACCTCGGCGGGTGCGAATTCCGTGTCCTGCGCGCCGGTTGGCTGAGTGGGCCTCTGAGGAGGGAAGAGAACGTTGACGAGGGCTACTACACCCAACATCAACACCACCGCGAAGATCAAACGTTTCTCTTGTCCCATGACCTATGGCACCGGGTCGTAGCCGCCGGCCCGGAACGGATGGCACCGACCCACCCGGCGTGCCGCCAGCCAGCTACCCTTCAACGCTCCGTGGCGCTGTAGCGCTTCGATCGCATACTGGGAGCAGCTTGGTGTATAGCGACACGACGCTGGAAGCAGCGGGGAGATTACGACCTGATAACCGTGAACCAGCGTCACGAGGAGCCGTGCGAGCATAGCTGTTCCGCCAATTCCATAATCTCGTTCCTCAACTGTCCGAACTCGGCGTCGTAGGCCTGCGGCAGAGCCCGGATCAAGATATCTAGGCCAACGCCCTCGTCCCAGCAGCGGGGCAGCAACTCGAGGCGCGTGCTCTCCCGAATCCTTCGCTTCAGCCTGTTGCGCTCCACAATCTTATGCCCGTGCTTCGGTACCACCAGCACCACCCGTGGACGCAAAGCGGGGGAATCGGCGACGAACACGTCCAGGTGACCGGTCCGTTTCCGCTTCCCCCGGCGATACAAAGCCTGTATGTCCGACTTGCGGCGGATGCGAGCGCTCCGTGGGAACCGGTATCGACGGTTCGTCGCGCTTCCTACTTCTTCGGAACCGTCGCCGCGAGGCGCTTGCGCCCCTTGCGCCGGCGCCGGGCCAGGATTCGACGGCCTTCTTTCGTCCGCTGCCTGGCTCGGAAACCGTGCTTGCGCAGACGCCTGCGGTTCCGAGGGCGGTATGTTGGCTTCATGGGGTCGACCCCTAGATGTCCTTGTCAAGCAATGGCTTCTCAAGCTGAAAACAGGGGCCGAATAATATAAGCCATGGGCCACCTGATCAACCCAAGGCCGCAGCGGGCCTCGCGCGATCTCAAATGCCCAAGAGCGCCAGCAACACGGAGCGGATTCCCAGGGTCGCGGCCACTAAGACCATCGTTCCGCCCAACAGGTTGCTCACCAGCCCGTTCGTTCGGGAGCCCAGCAAACTGCGATCGTTCACCACATAGAGAAGGAAGCCCGCGATGACCGGCAGCAGTAGTCCGTTGGCCGCCTGCGCGAAGATGATCGCCGCGATGGGCCGCACGGCGAGCAGCGAGAAGACGACGCCGGCCAAGAGGACGGACACCCAAACCGCTCGGACCCGCGGCGACTTAAGGTCTACGCTCCAGCCCAAGACACCGCAGGTGGCGAAAGCGGCGGCCAGGGGTGCGGTGATCGCCGAGGAGAGCCCAGCAGCGAGAAGGCCACAGGCGAAGAAGGCGCCAGCCCAACGGCCCAGCAGGGGCTGAAGAGCCTGGGCCATGTCACCAGCACTGCTGACTCTCAGCGTGGCCGGCAGCGCCGCTGCCGTGACCAAGACAGCTATCGAGACAATGCCACCGAATGTCACCGAAACGGCCGTATCGGCCCTGGCGGCCTCCAGGTCGGACTCGCTTTTCCAGCGCTCGTGTGCCGCGGATGCGTGGAGGAATAGGTTGTAGGGCACCACGGTCGTGCCAACCAGTCCCAAGGCGGTGAGCACGGCCCTCCTATCCGCAAGCCCTACCGGCAGCAACCCCCGCACGAAAGCAGGCAGATCAGGACCGGAGGCGATGGCCGTAGTGAGAAACACCACGCCCATCACTGCAACCATAACGACCAATACGCGCTCCACCCAGTGATAGCGGCCAGTCCAGAGAAGGGCGAAAGCTACGACCCCGAGCGCGGGTCCCCAGAAACGACTACTGCCGCTGAGCAACGCCTCGAGTCCCAAGGCCCCTCCCAGGAGGTTGCCAGTCTCGTAGGCTGCGTTGCCGATCAGTATTGCGGCTAACACGAGCGCTGCCGATAGCAGGCGGGCCACGCGGCCTGTGATGCGAGCTCGCAAGGCTTCACCCAGCCCCATCCCACCCACGACCCCCAAGCGCGCCGACATCTCTTGCAACACCAGTGTGGCTACAACGGCGAAGGCGAGTGCCCATACCAGAGCGTAGCCATAGTTCGCACCAGCGATCGTCGCGGTAGTCACCGTGCCGGGGCCGATGAAGGCGGCGGCCACCACAGCGCCCGGCCCAATGCGAAGATCACGCAATCTCATGCTCTGTCCCCTCGATGCTGCAGCCTATTCTCGCCAACGCTTTTTGAAAACCGCGCGTCGGCGCCTTGACTTTCGATGAGTGGGCCCTCTAAGATGGCGCGCGGCCGACCTGCCAGCCGCTGCATCGATCCGAGAGATGACATTCCACCCCACCGACGACCGGAACGCATGGAGCTGACCGCCGAGGAAGCCTGGTCCAAGATCCTGGAAAGCGCCAGAGCCAAGCTTCCTGAGCAGAGCTTTCGCACCTGGCTCGCTCCTACTCGTGGGGTAGCCCTCTCCAGTGACCTGTTAGTTGTTGCTGCACCAAGCGACTTCTCGATCGAATGGATCGAGGACAAGTATGGCGAGCTACTGTCCCGCGCGACCCGTTCCCTTTTCGGAGAGAACTTCGCCTTGAGCTTTGAGGTTCGCGGCGGCGCCGCTGCTGCGTCGCCACTATTCACTACTGTACCCGCGGCCGGGCTTGAGGAACTTACGGCATCTGAGGCGGCACCACAGCCGCCCGCGTCTAAGCCGCGGCGAGTAGTGATCGGCAACATAAACCCGAAGTACACCCTCACTCGGTTTGTGGTGGGAAGCCACAACGAGCTTTCCGCGGCCGCTTGCCACGCGGTCGTTGATGCGCCAGGCCGCGCCTACAACCCCCTCTTCATCTACGGCGGTGTTGGTCTTGGCAAGACGCATCTGATGCACGCAATCGGGAACGCCGTGCTGGAAAAGCAACCGGCGAGCCGGGTCGCCTACATTCCCACCGAGCAGTTCACCAACGAGCTGATCGCGGCGATTCAGAGTCGTAAGACTACGGAATTCCACAACCGCTATCGCCGAATGGACGTGCTGCTGGTGGACGATGCCCACTTTCTTGCTGGCAAAGAGGGAACGCAAGAGGAGTTCTTCCATACCTTCAACGCGCTCCACGACGCACAGAAGCAAATCGTGCTGACTAGTGATAGACCGCCGAAGGAGATCCCTGGTCTACAGGAGCGACTTGTCTCTCGCTTCGAGTGGGGCTTGGTCACAGATATCCGACCGCCCGACTTCGAGACGCGGGTCGCGATTCTACAGCTGAAGGCCACGCAAGATGGCCTCTCGATCCCAAACGATGTGCTCACCTTCATCGCAGAGCAGTGCCGCTCCTCTGTACGCGAACTTGAAGGGGCTATCCTCAAATTGCTGGCTTACAGCTCGTTGACCCGCCGCGAGATTAGCCCAGCCCTGGCTGCAGAGGTGCTTGGCGGGGCGGTGGGGTCGATCCGAGACATCTCCCCCGAGCATATCGAGGCGGCAGTAGCAAGCGCGTTCGGCTTAGCTGTAACGGACTTGCAATCCAAGAGCCGTCAGCGGAAAGTCACACTCCCTAGACAGATCGCGATGTACTTGGAGAAGAGCCTCCTAGATCTACCATATACACAGATCGGGCTCCGCTTCGGTGGGCGTGACCACTCCACTGTGATTCACTCCATCCAGAAGATCGAGCATGCCCTAGCCTCAGACACAGCTCTTCGTGCTCAAGTAGAATCGCTGCGAGCCCAGTTGCTGTGAGGCAACGAGCAACAAGAATCTTTGCACGGGGCCGGTGGGGATCATCGTGGATAACACAACGCAGGGCGGACATAAGCAGAGAGTTTCCACAATGCCCACACCCAAGATGCCTTCTATCACCACTCTCTCCCCAGCAGACTCCGTGCGAGACCACCGCCTATAACTCAAGCCTTGAAGGCCTTCCCCATATTTCGGGTACTACTTGCCGACCTATCCACACACCTACTACTACTACTACACTTGAATAATCTAGAGCAGTAATACAGACTCCCTGCGTGGAGACTCATGCCCAAAATCTCTAAACTGGCAGGTTTATCCTCATGAAGGTGACAATTACACGGGAGAATTTCCAAAAGGGGCTATCGGCCGTAGCTGCCACCATCCCCACGCGCACGACGCTACCAGTGCTCTCGAATATACTGGTCGAGACCGTCCCGGATGGCCTGCGGGTCAGGGGCACCGATCTGGATATTTCGGTCAGTGTCCAAACCCCGGCTGAGGTCGAGCGGGAAGGCGCGATCACGGTACCGGCAAAGAAGATCGCTGAGATTGCGCGAGAGCTGCCCGATGCGCCTGTGGCGCTTAGCTCAGATGGGGGCCGTGTGTCTCTAGTGTGTGGGAAGGCCAAGTTTCGCTTGAATAGTCTACCGAGCGATGAATACCCATCGTTCCCGGAGGTACCCTTTGGGAAGGGCTGGTCTCTGCGCAGTGGGGAGCTGCAGCGTCTGAGTGCCCACACCAGCTTCGCAGTGTCGAGTGAGGAGACGCGACCTGTCTTGAACGGAGTGCTTTGGCAGCTGCGAGGTGGTGAGATGTTGATGGTAGCTACCAATGGCCACCGACTGGCGAAGATGGCTGTGAAGGTTGATGCGGTAGCGGGTGAGGATGACTTGATCGTACCGCCCAAAGCGCTGCAACAGGTTGAGAAGCTGTTTGATGCGGAGGACGAGTTACAGATTGCTCGTTCCGAGAGTCACCTGGGGTTTCGGACAGACCGTACAGAAGTGTACACGCGGCTGATCGAAGGGCCGTATCCGAACTATGAGCAGGTCCTACCGCAGGATGCGGACAAGGACTGTGTAGCGGACCGGGCGGAGCTAACGGGAGCCATTCGGCGGATGGCTATCATCGCCTCAGACCAGACGCACAGGGTTCGCTTAAGCTTCACGCCCGAGAAGTTGGCCTTGGGTGTGCAGACGCCGGACTTGGGGGAGGCAGAGGACGAGCTGGCAGTTCAGTACGCCGGGACACCACTCGACATTGGCTTCAACGCCCAGTATCTGCTCGAGGTACTGCGGTACATAGATACAGACGAAGTGATGCTGAGCTTGAGTGCGCCTGAGCGGCCGGCGATGTTCAAACCGGTTGGCGCTGGGGATGACTACACTTGTTTGGTGATGCCGCTGCGACTCATGGAGTAGGGAGTAGTCCGAAACTAGAGTGATCGAGGAGGCGCACTTCCTGCTAGCGGTGCGCCTCTTTCGCTATTCATAGCGAAGCGCGACGATCGTGTCGAGGTTCGAGGCCCGCCGTGCTGGGTATATGCCAAAGAAGAGGCCGATAGCCCCAGCGAACCCGATGGCGAGGACGATGGCCTCCGGCGCCACCGCCGTGTTCCAGTGGGCATAGCGGGCAAGAGCGCTGGCAGCCCCCACACCCACCACCAGCCCGAGCAAACCTCCTACTAAGCAAAGCGTTAGAGCCTCAACCAAGAACTGGAAGAGGATATTCTTTCTCGTTGCACCCATCGCCTTCCTGATGCCGATTTCGCGAGTGCGCTCGGTGACGGAAACGAGCATGATGTTCATGATGCCGATCCCACCGACGAGCAGGCTGACCAGCGCGATCCCAGTAAGGAGGATTGAGAATGTCCGTGTTGTCTCCTCGGCGGTGGACATTAGATCAGCGCGGTTGCGGATAGAGAAATCGTTATCGTCACCGGGTCGCAGACGGTGCTCTCTCCGCAGTATCTGTTCTACCTGCACGATGGCTTGGTGGAGCTTTCCTCCCGATGTCACCTCCACGGTCAGGGAGGCGAGTCTGTCGCTACCGCTGATGCGGTACTGGGAAGTCGACAGCGGAATCATGACGCGGTCGTCGACGCTGAAGTGGCCCATCTGACCTGACGGAGCAAGCGTACCGATCACTTCGAAGGGAATCCCGCGAATGCGGATGGTCTTGCCTACAATGAGATCCGCGGTCGAGCCGAGGCGGGAGGGCAAGGATGAGCCAACGACGGCCACCGTTTTCCGTGCCGCCATGTCCGACTGGTTGAGGAATCGGCCCCAGGCTAGCTCGAGGTTGCGGACTCTTACGAACTCCGGAACGGTGCCGACGACTTGGGCGCTAACGTTTTGGTTCAGCAGTTCGAGTTGGAGGTTCGTGCTGGTCTCAGGAACGACGCTGGCGAGTAGGTCCGCCTCCGTGACCAGGGCATCGTAGTCGTCCGCGCCCAGAAAGGTGTCGCCCCCACCGCCGATGCCACGCCACCAGCGGTGACCGGATGAAATCTCCAACTGGTTGCTCCCCAACGCCTCGATCTGCTCCTGGACGGCGCGCTGTGCGCCCTCACCCATGGCGACGACGGTGATGACCGCACCGACGCCGATGATGATACCCAACATGGTGAGGATAGCCCGGAGTTTGTTGGCACGCAGTGCCGAAAGGGCGACTTTGATGGTTTCCCAGATCATGGGTTGCGGTAGCGCTCCTTCTTAGGGCCGGCGGTTATTCGTATCTGAGAGCGACAATAGGATCGAGCGCCGCCGCGCGACGTGCTGGATAGATGCCGAAAAAGAGACCGACGGCGGCGGCGAAGCCGATGGCGAGGACGATGGCCTCCGGCGCCACCGCCGTGTTCCAGTTAGCGAAACGCGACAACAGGCTGGCCGCTACGGTACCCGTTACCAGTCCGAGCACGCCTCCAGCCATGCACATGGTGAGCGCTTCGACCAAGAACTGAAAGAGGATGTTACGACGTGTGGCGCCGAGCGCCTTGCGCACGCCGATCTCGCGGGTGCGCTCGGTGACGGAAACGAGCATGATGTTCATGATGCCGATGCCGCCGACGAGCAAGCTAACCAAGGCGATACCTGCTAGGAGGATCGAGAACGTACGGGTCGTTTCCTGGAAGGTCTCCATCAGGTCAGTCCGGTTTCGGATGAAGAAGTCGTTGTCGTCGCCGGGCCGCAGATGGTGTTCACGTCGGATGATGCGTTCCACTTCGACCATGGCAGCGTGCAGCTGATCCGGCGATGCGGACACGACTGTGATGGAGTTCAGGCGGTCGCTGCCACTGATGCGGTAGCGGGCCGTTGGCAGGGGAATGATCACGTGGTCGTCCAGGGTGTAGCGTCCTGATTCGCCGTATGATTCCAGCACTCCCACCACCTCGAATGGTATGGCGCGTATGCGGATCGTTTGGCCGATGAGCTGCTCCGGCGTCGTGCTCAAGCGAGATGGCAAGTCTGCGCCGATCACGGCCACCGTCCTACGGGCTATCATATCGGAGCCCTCGAGAAAGCGTCCGTAGGCGAGTTTCAGGTTGCGGACGGATAGGAACTCGGGGACCGTCCCGGTGATCTCAGCGCTTACGTTGGCGTTGCGAAGCTCCACCTGCAGGTCAGCCTCAGATTCCGGTACCACGGCCGAAAGCAGAGTGGCCTCCGCCTCGAGGGCTTCGTAGTCGTCCATTCCGATGAACGTGCCACCGCTGGCACCTACGCCACGATGCCAGCGGTAGCCGGAGGATATCGTCAGCTGATTGCTCCCCAGGGCTTCGATCTGTTCCTGCACGGCGCGCTGTGCGCCCTCGCCCATGGCGACGACGGTGATGACCGCGCCGACGCCGATGATGATACCCAGCATGGTGAGCACCGCGCGGAGCTTGTTGGCGCGGAGCGAGGAGAAGGCGACCTTGATGGTTTCCCAGAGCATCGCCTACGAACCCGTGTTACGCATGCCAGGCACGCCGCCGCCGCGAAAGCGCTGGAACCGTTCGAGCAACTCCGCTTGATCACGGAGCAGGGACGCCGTCGGCAACAGTGCCACGGAATCACCCTCCTGCAAGCCGGAGACTACCTCGATGCTCTCCCAGTCAGTGACACCAACTTGCACGGGAACGGGGATGAGCTGGCCAGCCCGGAGCACGAATGCTACGCCGGGCATCGGGCCGCCGCGGCGCTGGCGTTGCTCCTCGGCTTCGCGCATCTGCCCGAACATCTGGCGCATGCGCCCCATCTCCTCAGGTGACATCTGGCCGCTGTGCATTAGGCGACGGATAGAATCCCTTTGGGCCTGGCTAATCTGCGGCTCGCCGTTGGAGCCTTCATGTTCGGGCTCATTGGCGGCTCCAGCCTGCTGCGGCGTATTGGCGGCCAACATCTCCTGGAAGGCCTCCGAGTCCAAGCCGAGCGCCAGCTCCGCCACCTCCTGGGCATCCTCGGGAGGGTGGACGGCCTGGGTCGGCACCGTGATGGCGTTCTCGCTGTTGGCCACCTGTATCGTTACCTCAGCGCTCATGCCGGGCTTCAGCATTTGCTCATCGTTGCGAATCCGGATGATGACCGGGAACATGGTGACGTTCTGGGTGACCGTGGCCTGGGGCTCGATCTTCAGGACACGTCCCCGGAACATTCGTTCGCGGTAGGCCTCGACCTGGATGTCCGCTAGCATTTCCGCTTGGACACGCCCGATGTCCGTTTCGTCGACAAGTGTCCGGACCTGGACCTCTTCTAGATTGGCCATCGTCATCAACAAGGTGCCGCCGCCCACGACCTGCGTGGCGGACGAGATTACGTTGCCCACCTCAACTGTCCTGTCGATGATCGTGCCGCTGATCGGCGCACGAATCGTCGTTTCCGACATGCGCTCGCGTGCTGTCTCCAGCATGGACTCGGCGCGCACGAGCTGGGCCCTGGCATTGGCGTGTTCGAGTTCGGCTTGCTCGAAGTCTTGGTCGCTGATGATCTCTTGTGCACGCATGCGATTTGCGCGATCGAGCTGCGATTCGGAGATCTTGAGTCGTGCCTTGGCAACCTCCAGGTCGGCTTGCGCTTGGGCCAGTGTCTGGCGAGCGTCCGTTCGCTCGACCTGGATGAGCAACTGGCCCTGCTCCACGACGTCGCCTGTCTCAACGGCAATCGAGAGAATCTCTCCCGAGGCCTTCGATTTGATCTCGACCATGATGACAGGCTCGAGGATCCCGGCCGCTTCCGCTGAGATGGCCAGCGTCTGCCTTTGCGCGGCGACAACCTGAAACGGACGACCCTCTTCGGCCTCTTCACACCCCGCTGCGGCCACAGCGAGCGTGCAGGTGCATAGTGCGATTAATCTTCTGAGGTTCATGAGTTACCGTTGTTCCTCCGGTTGCGATGACGCTCTGCCTGCTTCTCCAAGAGCGCCTCATACTTGACCTGCTGTTCCTCTGTGAGCGCCTGCCGGATCTCTGTTCGAGCCTGGGACTGCAACTCATCGAAGCGCGGATGGGTCTCGCGCCAGAGAGCCGAAACCTGCTCGCGGTGCTCCTCGATTATTGACTGTACCTGAGCTTGCTGTTCTTGCGTCAAGTCGAGCTCGCTGGTCAGCCACTCCAAATAAGCTTGCCGCCGATCTCGATCGCCGCCGCCGCGGCCTTCGCTTCGCGTGTCCGATGCGGTTGGCCGGATCAGCACTCGATCCAGCGTGGCTCCCGCAACTCCACCCAGCAACAGTACACCCAGGAGCAGAGTCACCGCCCACCCTTTTGACTTACCGTTCATTGTCCTTCACCGTTGTTCGCATTCTCTTGGAGGCTGCCGTTGTTGCCGCCCCCGGCCATCAAAGCAGCCGCGGCGACCGCCTCGGCGTCGGGTTCGTTAATGGCCACCAGTAGAGCCGGTATTTCACCGCCCTCGCTGAAGGCCAGCACTTCACCCAGGGCCACAGGTTCAACCGTTTGCTGACCGACGCGCCCGGAGAGCAGGGCGCCGGCCGCGACAGCCAACGCGACGCTGGCCGCGATAAGCCCTGGTCGCGCCCAGGCCGCCAGCACGTCCCAGGAACTGAGGGGCCGCTGGCGCAGCGCGAGCAGCGGCTCGGCGGCGGCCAGGATGCGCTCGCGAGCCTGACGACGCGCGGTCTCCGTCCTTGGCGGAGCTCGCAAAGCCTCTATCTCGGCAATCGGCCGGTCGTCGTGCGGTTCGGCCATCTTCTTACCTCTCTCGGTTCGGTCCCTCAGTCGGGTTGCCTGTATTCTCCAAGCCGATCACGAAGTTGGCGCCGCGCTTTCGAGAGATGGGAGCGGCAGGTCCCTTCGGGTATTCCCAGTATCTTCGCGATCTCCGGATGCTTGAAGCCCTCCAGGTCGTGGAGGATCACCACCGTCTCCGAATCACTTGCTAGCGAGCGCAGTGCGCCGGAAAGATGCCGACGCAACTCGGCCCGCTCCGAATCCACGACCGGGCTCTCCCGGCCAGCCACCGCGGCGGGCACGTCCTGCATTTGGCGACGTGCGAGATACTTCCGCCGGTTGAGGGCAGCGTTGACCAACAGCCTGTAGAACCAAGGCCCAAAGGCGCTGCCGCGACCCAATGAGTCGATCCGCTCCAGCGCGCGAATGAATGCGTCTTGGACAAGGTCCTCGGCGTCCTCGACGTGCTGAAGGAACCCGTAGGCCACGGCAAAAGCCTGGTCTGAGTAACGGTCGACGAGGGTGCCGAACGCGTCTCGGTCGCCCTGGCGAGCCCGCTCTACTAGGAAGGGCTCGTCTTGGGCTGGATTACCGCCTTTGCGTGCGGAAACCATCGCTCTCACCCAGTGTAAACACCTGACTTGCCACTATCGTTGGGCCCATTGGGGCTGGTCTTCGGAGAGGCGCCCTGACCTCAGTCCGATGGCTCTGTTCCATAGACGTCCGACCAGAGGTCACGGTCTTCCTGTACGCGCACGCGGTGGACGCTCGCGCCCGGGGGCATTCGAGCGCTGACCTTCGACAAAATGAAGGCGGCCAAGTTCTCGGTTGTGGGAATCGCTTTGCCAGAGCCAAACTCCTCGACGGACACGTTGATATTGCGATGGTGGAACCGGTCCACGACCTCGGACTGGAGTATGTGGTCGAGTTCCACTAGATCCACAGCCATTCCGGTTTCCGGATCGATGGCCGCCGCGACGGTGACCTCGCATCGGTAGTTGTGGCCGTGCCCCTCGGGGAGCGCACATGGACCGAAGCGCTGCCGGTTCTCTTCGTCGCTCCATTCCGGCCTGTGGTAGCGGTGTGACGCGGAGAAGTGGACGGCTCGTGTTAGGTATCCGATGGGCATGTTCCGGTCGGGTTGGTGGAGCAAGCCAGGCCCCGGTATGTTTGACGTTTCATGGAGCTGCGCCACTAAGTTAGACGACCATGCCTGAGACAGCTACGGCAGGAAAGCTACCGGAAGCCGAGCGGTTCATAGATCTGAGCGACTATGCTCGCCCCCTGGCAGCTTGGATCGCTCGGCAGCTGCGGGATACGCCCTTACGAGCACCGCTGGTGACATTGGTGTGGGCGCTGATCGGGCTGTGGGGGGCCTACTGCTACTCCCTTGGTGGCTACGCCGTCGCCTTGCTGGGCGCCGCCGCGATGCAAATGAAGAATGTCCTGGATGCCGTGGACGGATCACTCGCGCGCTTGCAGAATCGGCCGTCCCGAATAGGACGCTTCCTGGATTCGATAATGGATGCTGTTGTGGCGGCGGTGCTTTACGCAGCGCTGGCGATGACGCTTGCCCGGGAACGTCCGGACTACTATGCGGCCGGGCTGGCCGTCGCAGCGTTGGTTCTCGGACTTCTCCAGGGCTCGGTTTACAACTACCTGTACGTTCGCTTCCGGGCTCGACGTGGGGGAGACACGACCAGTCGTATCAGGGAAGAGATCACGCCGGAGGACAGGGCGCGTTACGAGCGCCACCCAGTAGCGCTCTCCTTTCTACGGCTCCTGATCCACGCTTACAACTGGATCTACGGCTGGCAGGACGTGGTGGTGCATCGAGTCGATCGATGGGCAGCGGAGCCATTGTTGCGCCGCGGGCGGGAGGACCTGGCGGCAGCGCTGCGAGATGATCGGCAACTGCTGACAGCGGCGAGCGCCCTCGGTCCTGGGCTACTGATTCTGGTTTTGGACCTCTACACGGTGGCCGGGATGCGCAATCTAACGCTGGCGCTGGAGCTGTTCCTCTGGACGACGGCGTTGGGCGGCACGTTGCTCGCGGCCGCGATCTTCCTCCGCCTACGCCGGGCAGCGATGCGCCTAGCACGTCAAACTGAGTGAAGGCTATCTTTCAGCCATGAACGTGACCCAGCCCGAAACGCTCAAGACGATACTCGAGCCGCGTTCCATCGCTGTGGTTGGCGCAAGCCGGCGACCGGACACTATCGGCTATGTGATCCTCGACAGCCTCTTGCGCGACGGCTATGCAGGTGCGGTGTACCCTGTGAACCCGAGCGCCGGTG